>WLWD01003785.1_pt1 | contig 39031 bp, 12 predicted proteins | sample 6712731 | NCBI WGS metagenome assembly WLWD01 (sample SAMN12718690, study PRJNA576275) | sponge metagenome | isolation source: marine sponge | host: Mycale hentscheli | place: New Zealand: South Island, Marlborough, Capsize Point | collected 2014-11-01
AACCAGAGGATTCTGTTTAGTGCAATTTGGGACGGGGTCGACAACCGAACTAACACAAAAACACGAGGGTCAAAGTACAAAAATGCCTTACGTACGTCCATACATATATACAAATAAAAAAATAAACTGACATCCCCGATTTTCGATTGTGTTACCCCTGTAAGTGTCTCGCTCGCTACGCTCGCTCGCCAACAAACAATTGTTTTGATAAATAAGTATGAACTATATATTGATTCAAATTTTTTTTGTGAATACTTTAAAATGACTAGTTGACATGAATCAAGTAATCATTCAAATGTTCAAACACGATTACAGTATAATCCAATCACAAACACTAATAGTTGAGGTGACAGAAAGTTTGAAAGCAAAAGTAGCTATGTCAATTATGTTTAACATTTTTATTCTCACTTATATAGCTGTAGTGTAGATGATGAAAGGTACTTTGTAAATAAGAAGGAAATGTTTAGTAGTAAACAATTTTACATGTCTAGAGATTCAGATTCACACAAGAATGAGGTCATTTTAAGTCCATAAGACTATATTATGGCATTTGCTGTCATTTGGGGTTTTATAAAGTCAACAAATACTTGTTCTTCTCTTCTGCAGCTATACACCACTATATAGAAAATTACAAGACAAAAACATGAAGCAATATATACCACAAAATTTTTTTAGTTTTACCCTTTAAGTACAATTCACTAATCTGCCGTCAAGTAATGAAAAATACGTATAAGGGACTTTAAATGTATTTATTTAAACTCTAAGATGCTCACCATAGGATATCCTAACACTACAACATTAGGTAAGTATCCTCAGGCTAACTACAAAGATTTAGCTATGGCTATTTTAAGTTCATAGGCAATACTAAATTGCACTCCATGAATTTCAATGTATTATTCCTTATACAAGCCATCACAGGAGGTGTGTGCTCTCTACCTCCTAACCCAATTATTAGAGGAATAGAAATAAAAGCATGTGCAGGTACAGAGACATAGCTAAATGATTGCTCATCTTGAGAAGGAAAATGCAGAGAGTGGGCTGGAATTATCTCTATAACATAACAGCTTCACTGATGTATGTCGAAGAGAAATTTGTTCTGACATTTCCTACTGCAATCCATCCTCCTCATGCTCTAATTCCACAAGGACTTAACTGTATATGTTATGGAGGTAAAGATTGTACACACGAACTATTTCTATACTAGATTTAACATTATTCTTCCACAGAATGTAATCCTCCCTGTATGAATGGAGGAAGATGTGTCTACAATAATACCTGCCAGTGTCCTCCACACTGGACTGGAGAACACTGTGAACAAAGTCTGTCATCTACTACTTTTGCTAACACAATACAAACAGTTATTTATTAGCAATATTTCTAATCCCCCTGTGACCTGTTTAAATGAAGGAATATGCTGTAGTAATTCTAACTGCATGTGTGCATCAGAATACTGTAAAGAAAATTGTCAATGAAAAGTTTGGTGAAGTAAAAATAGAATATTTTAATTAATGAATATTTCTTTTGATTTATTTTTCAGATACTTATTTCTGTACTCTGTATATTATAATTTCTATTCTATCTACTTTATTAATGTAGTTGGCTAATAATATTAGCACTAATAGTTATTGTAAAGAAATATAAATGATATTTTACAGAATATCAAAAGAAAGAGATATAATAACCCTTCAATATTCATAATTAGCTAGTTAAATACATATTGTTATTGGACATTCGCTTAAGAACTTGTTATAAATTTTTCCATTTATATTTCACATTTTGCTTCAATTTGATCCATTAAAGCAACTTTTGTTTTCTATTGATATCGTATGTGCTAATTACATGCTAAATAACAAATTTATTCCGCTGTTTACACCATGGATAAATGCATTGTAATTGAAATTTTAAAGTGCACACTTAACATGTTAGCATATATGGTAGCTAAATGGAATCCTATTTTGACTATTTTTAGCATGTTGCTTGACTAAATAAAGCTCAACAATTACATTTTATCAAGACATTAATTTTTCAGCCAACAACAAAAATTAAGATTTCAAATTGAAATATACTACTAAACCTAGGTAGAATTTATTTGAAGTTAAATAAAAGCAATTTTGACACAAAAATCTTTCCATATTCTCTTTGTAAGAGACAAATAAGGAATTAATTGCCAATAAATCTAGGGAGTGCACAGAAGAAAACTTTTACACCAAACTGCTTAACTTCCCCCAAACTTTACCATTAAAAACATTTTAGTTTCTAGTTATGTCCAACTGGTCACTGTTTAATGTTTTGGAGATATTCAAAGGAAATTTTCATTAACATATATCCACAAAGTTTAATCCCCAAGTAGTTCCGTAACCTTGCTCTCATTATTTTTATGCCCCTCCAAACTCCTTCCCACGGTAATGGTAATCATAGGAATAATAGATACAATCATAGCTAAATAAGTAAGATTAAACTTTTTTGTTTAAACAATCTATTTTTGTACATTTTCATTTGTACTCTGGCAATCAGACTAATTCAATTGAAATGCACGGCTTCTTAGTACTGGAAGGTAGTTTATCATCATAGGCTACACTTCTATATGAGAAGCCTCCTAATTTAGTCTTTTCTGTAGGAACCATTATTCATGATGAATAAGTTTTGCTTTATGTAAGAATGCTGAGAAACAGTTCAACATCTATTAACTAATAACTGACAATGATAATGTGGTAGATGTGCTAATAGCTTCGCTTATTATTATAACTTCCCCCAAAATGTATAAAAATTCTAACCAAACTGAAAACTCTAGATAAATCTTTAAATTAAAATTAGGCTGTAATCATAAGGAGTTCTCTTGAAGATGGCGCTGCACTAACTGAGAACCCTGCTTATGGTGTTCATACTCAATTAAAAGGAATCAGAAATGATAACTCTCTTGCCTTTTTAATTTTCCCAGGTGAATTTTTTTTATTAGCTATAAATAATTAGATTTTGGGATAAATTATGTTTGGAAAAATGTAAGATTGGTCAACAGACAAACAAATATGAAATAATATATAAGAAGTAGTATGCACAATATGAGTAGCTATAGCATATTCAAAATTACTCACTGAAATGTTGAAATTCTACAATTTAGTTGCACTTTTGAGTGTTTCAGGGCATTGTGTATTTCAAGTGCTAGCAAGTAAGTTTTCAACTCATCCAAAAATGATCATCATTATTGAAATTTCTTTAAAGATTGTCCTTACATTGATGTAATAGGAAGGGTAAATACAACTACTAAAAGTTCCAGAGTGAGGCTAGGAGGAGATGGCTATGAAGGCTATCTGGAAATATGTACAAACACAAATACTGGCACTCAGTGGATGCCAGTGTGTGGAGGAGAACAATGGACTGACACAGAGGCTAGAGTAGCCTGTAACCAGTTAGGATATCCTAACACTACAACATTGGGTAAGTAACCTCAGGCTATAACTATATATTTAGCTATAGATAGTTGAAGTTGCACTCTTAAGTTTATCATTTGTACTACTAGTAAATTGTACTCTTAGAAAATTTCAGTATTTGTATTTTATTTGAAGCCATCACAGGAGGTCTGTGTTCTGTACCTCCGGACACAATTACTAGAGAAATAGAAAAACATGGATGTGCAGGTACAGAGACAAATCTAAATGATTGCCAATCTTCAGAAGGTACATGCTCTGAGTGGGCTGAAATTATCTGTACATATGAGTTACTGTATTACCACTAAGCAGTAAAGTAAACAAGGTCTTAAATTACAGCTTTTGTGATGTGTCAAAGAGAAATTTGTTCTGACATTTCCTTCTGCAATCCATCCTCATCATGCTCTAATTGTACAATACCACTAGGACTTAACTGTATATGTAATGAAGGTAAAGTTTACATAATTATTTCTATTTTAGACGTAGCATTATTCTTTCCACAGAATGTAGTCGTCCCTGTATGAATGGAGGAAGATGTGTCTACAATAATACCTGCCAGTGTCCTCCACACTGGACTGGAGAACACTGTGAACAAAGTCTGTCATCCACTACCTATGCTAACACACATACAGACATGATTTTTCCCAGAAGTACTTCTACCTGTAATATGACCTGCATGAATGGAGGAACATGTAGTGGTATTAACAGTTGTGCATGTATTACTGAATATGATGGGCTACAATGTGAACATAAAAAGGTATTATTAATAAGTGTTCATAGCTACAATATAATGTACCCATTTAGGGGAATCTCCACTACTATACATCATCATTTCTATCCTCTCTTTCTGCTCTTCCTCATTATACTTATTATTGCTGTTGTATTTTCTCAATTTCACAACCTCCCATGAGTGTTTATTCATTGTATATTTCAGGTGCAGCGTGTGAGAATTTCACTCTCTACATCATCATTGCTGTTCTTTCTACTCTACTGATTTTCAGTTGTCTCATTATAATAATAATAATAGCTCTTTTCAACAGAAATGCAAATGATTTAAGGTCAATGGGATATTATGAAATAAAATTTAATCTTGCCATTATTTTCAGCTACATCAAGACTATGTGTTAATATTGAAATATATTTGTGCATGAAACTTTTAGTTCTCTGGGCACAGTGCGTTTTGTATGCATAGAAATTCTTTAAATGGTTTTATAAGTCTACAATGAGTTGCCTTTAAATTTATTCACTGAAAATTATTTACCTATTACCAATTTATTCAGCTATACATTACATCAAGTTATTAAATCATGGCATACTTCATATAGTTTTGTTAAATGCAACTGTTGATAAATCTATATTCCCAATCGTATTGAATTTGTTTTCATTTTGGAAATTTAAAGAGATAGCTAAATACAAACACACTTAATCTTTAATTCATTTTCTGTTTCGATTTACCTAGTATAAGGTCCACTAAAATAAAAATTGTGTTCTACGCTCGCCATTTATATGACTATTATAATGTAGACATCAATCTGATAAAAAGAGGAGTACTTTTGAAGAAGCTGCACTAACTGTCAATCCTTCTTATGGTGTTCATACTCAACTAAAAAGAAACAATAATGATAATCCAACTAATGCGGAATCACATCACAGAGAACAAGTACAACTGGGACTACCAGTAGAAATGGTTGAAACCAGAAACTTGAATGCAGCAGAGAATCTTGAATATTACGCCACTATCTCTGAGTGTTAACTTTATTGTTATCCTTCTTATTTTCACTATTGCTATATAACGGGATTTATTTTATTAAATAAAGACATTTTAAGCTAGATGTTGTAGTCCATCTCGTTTTCTTTAATCATAGAATGATTGTTTGTGAGTAAAGTAAAGACGATTTTGGAGTTGCTTTTATAATTTTTGGGTTGTGTGTTTTTTTATAATTTTTGGGTTGTGTGTTTTGTAGTAGGTGCAGTCTGGACAATTACACATATGACCTTCCCACATGAAAAGAAAAAATGCAATTTGTGTTTCTAAAAGCAAACCTACATGTTTGTGTGAGTTATATCATGTGACTGGCAAATTTTTGATTAGTCAATTACGGTTGCATTGGGTGTAGCATGTATTGTGTGAGATGTGTGAGTTATTGCATAAGAGAATTTATTGAAGTCATCATATCATTGGGAATAGAATGTTCCTCATGATGAACTATTATGTTGCCTGAACTATAAATACTTATTGCACTCTTTGGAAATCTAAATGGGTAGCTACTCAGTATTCTAGACTAATGGAATCAGAACTGCTACCTCTTATAATATTCATACTAAATTGTAATGATAATAATCCAAAAACTTTAAATAAACTTCTTACAAAAAATGATTTTAATATTCGAGCTGAACCAGTGGATTAAAAAAACCTTCTATTGGAGATAAAGTTTACACTAATAATTCTCTTCTAAAATTAGCCTTATCTTTTCTACTAAATGTATTCCTCCCAGTACGAGTGGACCAAGATGTGTCTATAAACCTGCCAGTGTCTTCCACACCATTGTACACTATCACACACACATGCAACCCAACATACCCACAATGGCTACACAATATTACCATTAGGTTATGAACGTAAGCTTATCAATTACAGTAAGGTAAAAAAGAAAGCCTCCATCATTGGTTAGTATTCTTGATTTTGTGCTACTCAATTCAGGTAAGGAGTTTCTAGGATCAAGCATAATTGAATAATCTTGGCAAGTTTGCTCTCAATGAAAAAAAATAGAAAATAATTATATTTTTTTAATTTTTTTATAATTTTTTATTTTTAATTTAACTGATGTTGAGTAAAGTAGAGAATTTGGAATGTATTAACTTTATGTATGCCATATTGTTTTGTTTTCATATACTTAGTTCCACTTTGTATTAGAATTGTACTTTTTAATATATATGCAGTAGTTCAGTCTTTTATTTTTTCTTCACTCATGTGATTGATTGTAAATGAAAGAAATAAAGACACTTTTGGAGTTACTAAAATTGAGTAGGGTGTTTAGCAGGAGGTGCAGTCTAGATTTATGGGAAAGTGGGAATGTACCATGCCACAAGACAAAGAACAAAAACAATTTGTGTTTCTAAACAGAAAACTTGCATGATTGGCGAATAATTATATCACGTGTTTAGTAAATTTAGATAAGTCTTTCTTGTTAGGTTGCATTAGCTAATTGTGGCACATATTATATAAGTTGTGTTTGCATTATTGCAAGAGAGAGTTCATTGCAATCATTAGCTATATCATTAGGGGAAGGCTAGAACTTTCCTCATAGTTCCTTATTTAAGTTGCCGAAACTGTAAATAATTATTTGCACTCTTGAGAAATCTAGCAGTTCAGATAGATCCTAGACAAATAGTAGCAAAACTACTACCTTTATAATATTCTCACTAAATAATGCTAATAATCCAACCACTAATGAGATTTCACATCACAGAATACCAGAAAAACTTGAAATAAATTTCTTACAAAAAGAAGATAAAAATCTCTTAATGTATAAGCATAGTCTGTGTATTGCCTACATTGGGGTTTCTTAGTTTGTTTGTTTTTTGTTTTTATGAATTGCAATGGCAACTTCAAATATTGTAACTATTGAAATATCATGTTTGTTCATATGTTCTGTAGTCCATCATTTTCTTTCAATTATTGACTACGATTTTTTTAATAAATCAAGCCAATATGACCATTAGGCCATGCTGGATTATGCAGTGAATTTATATATGGAGGAGAAGAAAACAAACACAATGGTTTCAATATCATTGTAGAAATTTGGTTAGGTAAATCCTCTGCCCATCCCCATCTTAAAAAAAACATGCCCAGGTAAATAATATTAATATTCAAGCTGAAGCAGTGGATTCAAAACACTCCATTTTAGAGTTCAAATTATTACATATTATTTCGAATTATTTATATTCTAAAGTTATCTTTATCCTTTATACAAAATGCTGTCCTCCCTGTATGAATGGAGGAAAATGTGTCTATAATAATACCTGTCAGTGTCCTCCACACAAGACTGAATAATACTATGCACAAAATCTATCATCTACTGCCTATACTATCACACATACAAACATGATTACTTTGCCTATGAAAAATAGTTCTACCTGTCGTGTGACTTGTCAGAAAAGAGGTACATGTGGTAGTCATGGTCGCTGGTGCATGCCCATCAGAATACAATGGACAGCAATGTGAAGAAGACAAAAGGTTAGTGGAAGTATTGAACTTCTCATAAACAAGCCATTGCTTAAATTATTTGCAGGTGCAAGAACTTATTCTCTGCATAATCATTGCCATTCTTATTGAAATTTAATTTGCTCGGTATATAATAACATTAATAGTTATTTAATATATAGAAAATCTTCCACAGGAAACTAAAGGACTTAATGTCTTAGCACTACTACATCCTACCAGAAAATAAATTTAATTTTATGGTTCCTGTTCTGATGGTTCAAATCTGTGGTCTAAGTGGATGGGTGTTTATTTTCAAATATTTTTAACTACAATATAGCCATAATGGTTGTGCCTGATAGCATGAGGAGAATTTCTGGGAAGGGGGGGAGGGGGCGAGAAAGCCACAGCGCCCATATCTGACTATGACATAATACATTAATTGTAATAATGATTTTAATAATATATATATATATATATATATATATATCTTAAATTATGTCAAATAGTGTGTGTGTGTGTATGTATGTGTGCATGTGTGTGCATGTATGTGTGTGTGCATGCGTGTGTGTGCGTGTGTGTGTGTGTGTGTGTGTGTGTGTAAACTAAGTCTTTATGACATGTATATTCCACATTTAGATGGTCAATTATGATTATTTTTTCCTTCCTCTCCATTTTTCAAAAAAAAATTACTCCTCAACAACTGGGTGGAAAATAAATCCCCAGATTTTCATTAATTCAGTATTGTTTAAAAAAGCCTACGAACAAGAGTTTTAAAACAAAGAATGTTTAAACTACTACTGTACCTCAGTTAAATGGCTTCAATAACATTACATTTTAATTGGAACCATTCTGAAAGTTGTTACATAAACAGTGGCATCATGAAACTCTAAACAACTAGAAAGGAGTACACACACAATATAACCAAAGAATATCCAAAAGTACTCACTGAAATGCTGAAATTCTACATTTTAGTAGCACTATTGAGTGCTTTAGTACATTGTGTACTTCAAGTACTTGCAAGTAAGAGTTCAACTTCTTTAATAATTATCATTGAAGGATATGTTTTTAAAGATTGTCCTTCACTTGATGTCATAAGAAGAGTGAATACAACTAATGGTAGTTCTAGTATGAGGCTAGGAGATGATGGTTATGAAGGCTATCTGGAAATATGTACAAACACAAATTCTGGCACTCAGTGGATGCCAGTGTGTGGAGGAGAACTATGGACTGACACAGATGCTAGAGTAGCCTGTAACCAGTTAGGATATCCTAACACTACCACATTAGGTAAGTAACCTCAGGCTATAACTATATATTTAGCTATAGTTGAAGTTGCACTCATAAGTTTATTATTCGTACTAGTAAATTGTATTCTTAGAAAATTTCAGTATTTGTATTTTATTCGAAGCCATCACAGGAGGTCTTTGTTCTGTACCTCCTGACACAATTACTAGAGGAATAGAAACCAAAGAGTGTGCAGGTACAGAGACAAAGCTAAATGATTGCCAATCTTCAGAAGGTACTTGCTCGGAGTGGGCTGGAATTATCTGTACATGTGAGTTACTGTATTATCACTAAGCAGTAAATTAAACAAAGTCTTAAATTTACAGCTTTTGTGATGTGCCAAAGAGAAATTTGTTCTGACATTTCCTACTGCAATCCATCCTCCTTGTGCTCTAATTGTACAATACCACAAGGACTTAACTGTATATGTTATGGAGGTAAAGTTTACTCACATGAATTATTTCTATTATAGAGATAACATTATTCTTTCCACAGAATGTAGTCCTCCCTGTATGAACAAAGGAAGATGTGTCTACAATAATACCTGCCAGTGTCCTCCACACTGGACTGGAGAACATTGTGAACAAAGTCTGTCGTATACTACCTATACAAACACACATACAGACAATACTTTGCCCAGAAGTATTTCTACCTGTAATGTGACCTGTATAAATGGAGGAACATGTAGTGGCATTAATAGTTGTGCATGTATGACAGGATATGATGGGCTACAATGTGAACAAAAAAAAGGTATTATCAATAATTAATTTAGTGTTCATAGCTATGATATATAATGTACTCATCTAGGAGAATCTTCACTGCTATACATCATCATATCTATCCTCACTCTCCTGCTCTTCCTCATTACACTTATTATTACTGTTGTATGTTCTCTGCTATATCTAAAAGCATTCAAGAGAAAAAAGAGGTAATGTATGTAAGCTTCAGTTAATAATATAATCTGAATCGTACATTAATTATTGTTGCAACATGTAAGATCAACTTTATTTATTTATTTGTTTACTGCTTCCACAGAACACTAAATAATGAAACAAGTGAACATTTGCCTCGTGTTCTTCCCACTCTACCTGAAGATACAACAAATCCTATGTCTGATACAATTTCAGGAAATTCCCAGAATAGTATTGATAATTTCCCATACAAAGTCACAGATCGTATTATTCTAACGTCTCCTGGGGAAAATATAAATAAAACTGTGTTTATGTTACCAAACAACACTATATATACTGGGAACTATGACCTAGTAGGTCCAGTAGAAGAGGATCATAGTACTTTAATAAACAATGGTAACTTCCCTGAATATGCAGAAGTCAATGATTATCTTGTAGAGAAGCCAGTAGAGATGCCATCCACTTCACTCAGACCTGACTATCAGCCACAGGAGTATTCAGAGCTCAATCATGCATATAAAGAGGAGCAAAAACGTCTCACTTTAGACAGGCACATGAAAAATGGTCAGCTACAACAGGTACACTACTCTAAATTTAATCGCAACATGTCCGTTCCTACTCATTCCATCAGACGTCAACACCCGGGTGAAACATACTCCAGCCTAGAGCCTTATCACTCTGACAGTGGATATCAAACTACTGAAAGTAAAGATGTTATTTCAGACACTCAAATTGGAAGAATTGAGAACACACATTTTCAGAGTGATTTTGCTGTGAATAGTGACTGCAGTAACAGAAAGCAACATACCAAAACAGAATCTGAAACCATACATGATAGGAATTCTTGAGTTCCACAATAGATTATTGGAATTAGATGGCAAAAGTTCCATGACTTATGACCATTGCACGTTAAAATATAACCCACAGTATAATTGTAATTAAAAATATTCCAGCTGCAATAATATGTCCTGTAACTCTTACTACAATGTCTACCTATTTCTTTCATTGCATATAATCTATTTTTAGAACACAATACTACATTTAGCACATACTTTTTGAATTCTGATGTTGTAACTTTATAAGTTGTACTAAACATTTATTCCACTAAACCTAAATCACTGAGAATATATCTGGAGGATTAGCTGCAGTTCATTTGTACAAAAACAAGCAACAATACGCGAGTACGATAAAAGAGTTTGCAAGAGTGAACTAGTTAAATATAGTTACCCATGACAGGAAACCATGCTTCTTATCTCGAAGATGAAGCTTTTCATTTATCTGAAGAGGTGTTATCATTCATTCATTCTGTCCCAACTTGCACATGTAATTGAAGTATATACTCACAAAAACATTTCTGTGTGAGTTAAGTGTATATTCTCAAAACAGATTGACTTGTGCACAACATTGAAAATTACTTATTTAAAAATCAAAAAGTGTTTCTTACTTGGAACACATTTCTGAATGATGCAGTGATGAGAATTTTATATAAAGTTAACTGCAGACACTCTCACCTTTGCTACCATCTTTTTTAGCACCTAACTAGAGATTAAGTCTGTTCGTTTACAACTCTGCATCTAAAGTGTCTTTCCATGATTCTGCCATGAACCAACCAATGAAAGGATTTGGAAGAGGTAAGCTGACAGCCAACTTTAGTATGGCAGGAAGTAATCCTCCTGGCAGGAAGTAGTCCTCCAGGCAGGAAGTAGTCCTCCAGCCAGGAAGTGTAAATACTATAAATAGCCAAGCATTAAATTGCATAATCAAGGAGTATCGTAAATGAACAATTCATAACCGTATACATGTATAAAGCTAGAGATAATACAAATACCTTAAACCATGTTACTCATAGACTTATGCCCACTACATAATCATCTTCAAATACATGCTGGTGAATTTGCACATGAAGTAGCAGTGTAAGAAGATACCCCCCTCCCCCCTCCCCTTCCCTCTCTTTTCTTACACATCTGAAAAGCAGTTATTTGCACACAAAAAATCTTGCAACGCTTAACTTACTTGATGATAGAATTGTATCATATAGTCATATAGTTGACCTAGGCGTTCAAAATAAAGATATAGATAAGTTTCTGACCGTGTTGACATAAAAGAACACTTCAATGACATGTTTATATAATTCACATTGTCAACAAAATCCCCCAAAAAATCATAGTAAGAAGTCATTAAAACACACACACATGCACACATTCACATACACAAACATGCACACACATGCAACACACACACACACAAATGTGCCCTATTCACTAAATATTGTGCAATACTATATACCTCATTACATTAGCCAGGTCCCACCTCAGTTCAGTCATAGATCAATAAAACTGAAAAATGATAAATGCAGTCAGTTAGTTAGCACCAGGTAATAATAATTAGCTAATGGTTCCCTCTCTCTCAAAGAGCTGTGAGAACTAGTGACCAATGAATGAATACTGTAAGGTCTGGTGACCAAGATTCAGCATAAAATTTGCTAAGTGGTTTGATAAATCTAATGTCAGTTGTTTCAGTCATTGTAATAATTTTATATCCATAGTTCCAGCTACACCATTGTTTTGTTTCGGTTTTTTTCTTTCTTAAAGCAACTTAATAGAACTATTATAGTTCCATTTATTCATCACTAATTAGTATAACATTTAGCCCGTTATATCCCAGCTGCCCTTTTCTAATACATTTTTTTGCTTAAAGATTAACATTTTTTATTCACTGTTACAATAGTTTGAAAATTATATTGTGAATGTTACAAAAGCCACTTGCAGCATTTGCACACTTGAAAAGACTATTATAAACAACTCCATCGAAGTCATTTCAATTCACAGAAGTGATGCAACATTGTACCAAGTGATACCACACTATACCACCTGATCCACCTCTACCACCTGGTACCACATGCACTATGAAAGTAAACTTCATAAACAGTTAGTAGGATTCACTTTTGGCTTTAATAAAAATATTGGCTATAGCTAAATACAGAGATGCAATGATGTAATTAAAATGTGGCCATTGTTGACATTATAATCATTAGACATGCAAGACCAATTACTGTAGCCGAAAAGTGTGTTACAACAAAGACTAGTACAGAGAGGGAAGTCTCATGTTACCACAATTAAAGCTGTGCGGTTTGCTTGGTGTTGCAGTTGCTTATGTTAAAATTATTCAGAAAACCAATTTTGGAATGTTTCGTTTGTTTTTAGTCTCTTGGTAGCAGTATTTCATGGAACCCAACATGTTACAGAGCTGACAGCAGCTACTGTTTCCCTCCCTACTTGATCCACCTGCAGTTAATACCTTCCCGATTCCTTATTTGTTTGGGGAGTGTATATTTGTAACATCCTCAAACCCACCCTCTACTATACAATCCCTTCTACCCAAGTAGGACCTGGCCTTTGCTACACAATGCATGTAGCTGGAAGAGAAGTGCAATGACCCTTGTGCTATCACACTCCAAGGAGTGGAGATATTGTCGTGTTTGCATTATAGAAATCGCAGTATCTATTTATACACTCCTACCAATCGATAATTATCAATAATACTTATGCTACTCATATGACCACAAGTTGATTTCATGTTTGCATTTGAATCCCAGTTTCTATTTATATATACCTCCATATTGTTAGGTAATCACCAAATACTAATACTACACATAAGACTACAAGTAAATGTCATGTAGGCATTTTAGAAAACCCAGTATCTTAACACATCCATATCATCAGGTAATCACCAACAACATGTTACAGAGCACTCCATATGACTCTACAGCTGTAAGTTTGCCAGTAATCCTTCCCTATAGGTTCAGTGTCTGTGGGGGAATTGCATAGGGGCACGGATGCTTCTGCCTAACTATTCTCCACAGGAAGTTGTATTCACTGGTGTGGCTGTTCTGCACAGGTTTTACGAAAGATATATTATTGTTATAAGTTCTTAATACAAAAGACAAGCACAAGAAACAGGGACTTTGACAGAACTGACAAAACTGACATGTATAGAGGTAATATAATATCAACTTACATGATGCAATAAACAAGCACATGATACACCACATACTATTCAATCAATTAACAATAACACACCAAGCACTATTCAACAATTATTAACAGGACCACACTTGAATGAATAAACAATACTACTGACAAGTCCATTTATTAGTCTTCACTTCTTCTCCTCAGCAAGAAAATTATCAACTTTTATCCTTGCCTATCTTCTGTCTGCATAAGGTCTTACTGCATCCTGTGCAAGTCCAAAAACGTTCGGTTTTGTCATATCTAATACAGTTTTCATTCATAGTAATGATAATGTCTAGTTCCAACTATAACCTATTGTTCACACCTTCCATAATTATAATATCTAACAAAGAAGCTTTCGTGTATTGTATGCACATTTAATGATGTGTGCAGTATCATCATAATAATATTAATACCCAAAGGTATTCAGCCTAATAGTGAAAAGCAAGAAGGTAATGGACATGAATTCCTCTCTCATGATTTAAAAAAGTTTGCAGAGGATTAAATGTCCACCACCAAAACATTAAATTAATCCTCGATATTACAGAAGTAGGTAAGTATCACCAAAGAAATGGGTGAAACATTGACAAAACTATCAAGGCTTGCAAATTTACACTTCCTGATAAATCCAAGAAGCGTAACCTGGTTAGATAAGAGTCTTATTGCATACTAATTATTTTAGCTCTTGCTGGCAAACCAGCCCCTCAATTAAAAAAAATGAACGTACTACTGCCGGTAATCCTAAATTCCAGATTCATTAGTTCAAAGCTCAGGGAACAATTAAGCTGTAGAGAATAGGAAGTGTGAAAAAAAAATCTTAAATTATAGCTACTTCTACTTACTTATAGGTTGTTCGAAGATATATCAGGTTTGAGTGATCAAAAATGTTTACAATAATTCTACTACTTATAGCTTGGGAGCTGGTGACATTTCTGGCTACTTAGAAATCTGTGGACTTAGTAATCCCAGTCAGTGGACACCTGTGTGTGGAGGAACACTTTGGACTGATAAAGAAGCTTTGGTAGCTTGCAACACATTGGGATATCCAATCAAAATTACAATCGGTATGAATATAAAGAGTAATAAATTGAATGATTTTAAAAAAATTCACTTGCTGTAGCTATAAATGGAGGGCTATGTTCTGCCGCTCCTGGTAGTATTAGAAGTGGAGTGAAAATTGTTGAATGCTCAGGATAAGAGAAAAGTGTAGAAGAATGCCTGTCTGCTGCAGCACCAACGTGCAATCAGTGGGAAGGAGTAATATGCACTTGTAAGTTAAAAATTGTTTTTTACCTTTTTCTTCTAACTTCACATTTTTTAAAGCACTGAAGATATGTCCAGAAAATATTTGCTTCAATTCTTCATACATTTTACTTGTTTGATAGCACAAGAAATGTGTCCTGAAAGCATTTGTTCCAATTCTTCATACTGCCACCACTCTTCTTCTTGCTCCAATTGTTCTATATAAACTGTAAGTGAGGTGAACATTATATAAAGCTACTTAATACTGTTCTACTACTGAATATTTCACATTACAGAATGTAATCCTGAATGGAGGAAGATGTGTCTACAACAATACCTGCCAGTGTCCTCCACTTTGGACTAGAAAACACTGTGAACATGAGACACCTCCCACTTTAAGCAGTTGCAACACACTCACTTAATTTACACAACTTAGGTGGCTCTTTGTGGTTAAAAGCAAATTACACAAGCTACATGAATTATGAAATAATATTTACGTAACTACTGTCGTTCTAGAGTCTCACAAAACCTAGAGAGCTCTTCATAAGAAGCTGTGCTGGCTACAAACCCTTCTTATGATGTCCATGCTAAATTAAAAGGACACAATAATAATAACTTAATTCGTGAGGAATTATGTCAAAGTAAAGGACCATATGAATTTATTAATATCCTTCTCAGAGGAAGACATTGTGGATAGTACTGACAGAATCAAGAATCAGTCGAAGATAATTATTCTATTATCCTGGACATTTAGCTAGTATCTGGCTGTTGCAATGAGTATGCTCTTGCTATCAAACTGATACAAAAAGTTAGTTAGCTCATAATAATGTTGAGTAGGGCTTATAACTGTGACAAATAGCGTATTCACTTACCACCGCCACTAACTCGAATAGAAATGTAGCTCCAGTAAGTTTTTGCACCCGCAAAACAATTCAAAGCGGTAAACAATTCAATTTTTAAGTTGATACGGGTAATGGTCGCTAAACCAGAGGATTCTGTTTAGTGAAGTTTGGGACGGGGTCGAACGCGGAGCGAACACAAAAATACGGAGAATCAAAGTACAAAATGACATACGTACGTCCAAACATATATACAAATAAACATCCCCGATTTTCGATTGTGTTACCCCTGTAAGTGTCTCGCTCGCTACGCTCGCTCGCCAACAGTGATGTGCTTGAGCACAAATGGCGAGCGAGCCTAAGGACTATACTATTTTTATATGAATGATTTTGACTTCTAACACTGAAGCTACTGAAAATAAGGTCCAGTTTTTAAATTTCGCATACACGGTAAAGGGATTTCAGTGCCATAGTAACAACTCTCTGCAACTGCTTGAATTGAAGGGGAAAAACAACAACAAAACAATACACGTTATTTAAACGTTTTCTTTGTGATATTCTTTAGCAAAGTAGTGGTTGTAACACACAATGTTTTGACACAACAGGACCTGCACCTACACAGACTTACCTTCGCGGTAGTCTAGTGGACAATGTAATACTGCTGCGCACGGCTTATAACCATGACAAAGAGCGCATTGGCTTACCACCGCCACTAACTCGAATAGTCCCTTAAGTTTTCAAGTTTTAACTGCACCCGCAAAAGAATTCAAAATGGTAAACAATTCAATTTCTAGGGTGATATGGGTACTGATCGATAAACCAGAGGATTCTGTTTAGTGCAATTTGGGACGGGGTCGACAACCGAACTAACACAAAAACGCAAGGGTCAAAGTACAAAATGACATACGTACGTCCAAACATATATACAAATAAACTAGTGGTGTGCTTGAGCACAAATGGCGAGCGAGCCTGATAGTTAGGTAACATAAAATGTTACTATTTTTAGCTTACTTCATGCAAACACTATAATAGCAGTTATGACATTAGATTTCAGCAAACAAATACAAAATCACTCTCTTACCTGATTAATGGTAACTTTGGTAGTATCAAACATCAACCATTCTGATAATCTCAATCACCAGTGACTCTTGAACAAGCTCTCAGCTACGATAAAAAATAAACCAGTGTTATTATTTGTAATTTTAGCCAACAAATATGGAATTACTACTTACCTCATTCTTGAGTATTGATAACTTCTGTAATATCAAATTGAAGTTACAACTTTGACCATCTGAATTACCTCGAATTCTTGACAACAAGCTCTCAGCTACATAAACAAAAGACAATCAATTTTAGCACACAAATACAAAATTACTTTCTTACCTCATTTTCTTGAGCAGTAGTAACTTCCGTAGTACCAAATTTGAGTCATTCTGACTATTTGAATTTACCAGTCACTGTTGACAACAAGCTCTTAGCTGAGTTAACAATAACAGAATTACCTGAATAAACTTAGAAAGCAGTGGCAAATAAGCGCAGCTTGACAAAGACTTCACTATTGTTTCAAGAAGAGAGTAGCTATAAACGTTTTGGTTGAAACAGAGTTGCGTAAGGCAGTGCAGTAATTGAAAAATACTGGAACAGTGAACGCTTTACCTAACTTACGTAATTAGAAGCGCGGGCTAAAACAGAGGTCTCACGTACCCCATAAACAGATAAATAAATAAATAAATATAGCGAAATCTCGATTGAGTTATACCTGATAGTGTCTCGCTCGCTTCACTCGCTCGCCAATAAACTAGTGGTGTGCTTGAGCACAAATGGCGAGCGAGCCTAAAGACTATACTATTTTATATGAATGATTTTGACTTCTAACACTGAAGCTACTGAAAAGGTCCAGTTTTTTAATTTAGCATACAGGGTAAAGGGATTTCAGTGCCATAGTAACAACTCTCTGCAACTGCTTGGAAGGAAAACAACAACAAAAAACAATACACGTTATTTAAAAGTTTTCTTTGTGATATTCTTTAGCTAAGTAGTGGTTGTAACACACAATGCTTTGACACAACTGGACATGCACCTACACAGACTTACCTTCGCAGTAGTCTAGTGGACAATGTATTTTCAAGTAAATACTGTTGCGCAAGGCTTATAGCCATGACAAAGAGCGCATTGACTTACCACCGCCACTAAGGATTCTCAGAGCTCGTTAATTGAAAAATACTGGAACTGTGAACGCTTTACCTAACTTACGTAATTAAAAGCGCGGGCGAAAACATAGGTCTCACGTACCCCATAAACAGATAAATAAATAAACTAGTGATGTGCTTGAGCACAAATGGCGAGCGAGCCTTAATTGAAAATACTGGAACTCGCTTTACCTAACTTACGTAATTAGAGGCGCGGGCGAAAACAGAAGTCTCACGTACCCCATAAACAGATAAATAAATAAACTAGTGATGTGCTTGAGCACAAATGGCGAGCGAGCCTAAAAACTACACTTTTGTTCAATGATTGATTATAATTTCTAACACTCAAACTACTCAAAAAAGGTTGAGTTTTTAAATAATGTATATACGGTAAAGGGTATGCAATGCCACCATAGTAACCATGGCTACAACTATGAATTGAAAAAACAAAAACAAAAAAACAAGTCACGTTACTCAAACGCTTTCTTTGTTATATTCTTTAGTTAAGTAGTAGTTCTAATGCACAATACCATCACACAACTGGACATACTTTTACAAGACTTACCTTCATGATTAGTATAATGACCAATCAATTTTCAAGTAAATACTGTTGCGCAGGGCTTATAACTATAACAAATAGCACATTAACTTACCACCACCACTAACTTGAATAGAAATGGAACTCCAGTAAGTTTTTAAGTTTTAACTGCACCCGCAAAAGAATTCAAAACTTTAAACAATTCAATTTTTAGGATGATGCAGGTAATGATCGATATACCGGAAGATTCTGTTTAGTGAAGTTTGGGACAGGGTTTACTGCCAAACTGACACAAAAGTGCCAGGATCAAAGTACAAAAATGACATACATATGTCCAAACATATATGTGACAGTACTTGGGAAAAGGGACCAATTATACGTAAAATCAAAAATGTACAGTAGAGCCCAAACACCGACAAAACAATTTTTTTTGGTTTTCTTTTTATTCACCCACAGGTATCTCCTACCCTTTAGCTACACTGACACCAAATTTGAGTGGCTGCAACCGTTGTTAAAGGTCCAAGCGCCCCGTTTAAACACAGTCACCTTTTACTCTCTATTTTGACCTTCCGTGCGTGCACGGAAATCCAACCCGCGAGTAATTGAAAATCGTGGGCGAATTCAATTTGTTAACGTTGAATTCCGTAATCTAACCAGAAGTCCGCGTTACAGGTTACGTAAGACTGTTACTTATGCTTGGAAAATGGTGGCGATCAGCTGAACGGCAGTAATTTATAGTTGGGGCCACTTACTTCATGGGGGAGGCCTTACTCAGTTTAGACCCTACATTGTGTAAGATTACTAGACAGGTATGGCTTTAAATAGCACTAGATGCGTATAGACATAATTTTGCAGGCCGTAATAAGAATAATAAGTTTTAATCGCAATTTTCTCGAAATAACTGTGCTCAAGTTGGTCAGATTGTCGCTCGTATTTTTAGTGAACCAAGCAGCGCCTGCCTATAAACTTGGTATCAAAATACTCCATAAGAAGTGCTCTACACAGTGGTATGAATAACTCATTTTTCAATTTTAACTCAATTGGTCCCTTTTCCCAAGTACTGTCACATATATGTATGAATAATAGCACGGGTAACCGTGCTATTCGGGATTAATACCTCGAGTAATGCGATTGAAATAACACGAGGCGAAGCTGAGTGCTATTTCAATTGCTTTACGAGTGCTATTGATCCCTAATAGCACAGGTTACCCTTGCTATCACTCGCTAATAGTAGGCAAGCTTTTTAAAAGTCATTTGCAATTGTAATTATACTATGTCGTTCACTCACTATCTCCTTACTTCAGGATTAGCTTCCGCTGGAACTTCGTTTTCAACCTGCTGCTCCTCCGAATGTGATGAATAGCATTCCGTCTAATACCGGTAGAGCTTCTGTGGTAAAGAATGACACTGTCTACTCGAACTGTACATTTAACTCGGCACACGTGCGCACTTACCCATGCTATTTCACTTAGCTACCAAGATATTTCACTTAGTTTCCACTTGGTTACCAAGGTATTTCATTTCAATTAGTTACGCGCTATTTCACTTTCCTTGTGCAATTTCAACTGAACAGCAATTTTTCCCATACATTTTTGAATGGGTAACTTACGCACTGTACTATTAATAAGCAAATATCCCAGATTTCAATGGTGTTACCCCTGATAGTGTCACTCTCGCTTGTAATGGTGAAATATTTCCATGGGCCATAGGCAAGTTAAAATATAGCCTGAGAGTTAAATATCTAGCCATACCAATCTGACAAGTATAATAAGTGGTTTATTCCATACTAGATACCTAATTGTAATTGCACTAGGACTAGTAACTCTGAGCTGTTTTAAAGTTGGTTGTAGATGCTACCTATCCCCAGCCAGATATTTTAGCAGCTGCTAACCTGCTGAGTAGCTAACACTAGAAGAAGGTAGCTGTAAAAAAAACAGGAAAAGTGGCAAGTTTATGCTGCTGCTATATCTAAGAGGGTAATGAACTTGCTGCAATACAGTAATTCAGGGTCATGTACCTAAATATCATTGTGAAGATATCTAGGGTGGAATAAATACAAATATCCTTGACAGTTGATTGTATTATCCCTCAAACTGTCCCTGCTCTCGCTTCTCTCACACTCCAATAAATAATAATATTTAATATAAAATACAAAATTAATTTGATTTTCAATTACTCACTCCGAATACTGTCTCACTCCTTCGCTCAGTGTCCAATGATATAAGCAACCAATTCAACAATCTATATAACCGGACAAGTCAAAGAGTGAAGTTGTGAGCTGCATTACGAAAAGGCAGTATGACATCTGCTAAATTTTTTAATAACATTCTATTATTACTTACTTCTAGGTACGGTACAATCCAAATAGTATATGCTACCAGCTTGCCTGGCCAGAACAAGAGTAGTATGGAATTCACTTAAATTTCAAACTGGGTTATCCGTGCTGCCTGACAATGACCTAAATTAATGATGTCAAGTACATATACAATATGAGATAATGTAGAATACTTTCATACAATATTATGGGGCCTTATTAACTCAGGTTTTTTTTTTAATCCTGGCTAAAAAAAACTCTTTCAATAATTAATTTTCTCAAAACATTTCTAGGAAAGAAAATTTTAAGAATCTTTTAATGTAATAAAGAGTAATCAATAATTGGACAAGGTATTATTATAATCTTCTTACCATGCTTTCACTTAGATTATTATAAGCTCTTCGTGCAAAGAGAAGGTGGCCAATGATAAATAATAGTCTACTAAAAGAAAAAAGCTCAACCACAAACATACAAGCGAAAAATTCTGATAGCTAATATTGACTGCCACACAATAGACTGTTGACTGAAGGAAAGGTAACAGAATCTGTTAAAACTCTGCTCCAAAAACATATATCAGAGAGATTGAGTCTATTTGAGAGATGAATGTCAAGGGGGAGACACAGGGAGCGGGGGCTCAAACCCCCAATTTTGCTATTTTATGATGTATAAAAATTGAATGATGCCGGTATGGGACAGTTGATACTTCCCGAACGTTTGGTTTGCTGTCTCACCCTTTTAATGGTAATTGAATCCATTTAATTCTAGAGAGTAGACTGACTGATTGTCATCTGCAACTTCCATACTTCACAAAAATATTGATGCAAAATGTTTTATTACAGGGTACAGTATACTTACCTTCAAAATGACTAGGACACTAAAGGCAATCGATTAAAATATCATTGCTCTCAACAGGTTTCTATAACTATGAAGTGCCTTTCTTATTCTTACAAGCATGTTCTTAATCATTTGCTGTTTCACTAGCTAAAATACTTAAGACAAATATCAGGAGAGGCAAACAAAAAAAAAAGAAAGGGGAAATGAGATATATGTGACCGGATTTGGGAAAATCCGCCTAAACGCGGCAAACAATTTTTTTCCGGTATCACCGGGTAAAGCCTTATGGGTCGATTTTTTTCAAAAAAAATTTAAGGGCAGAAATGGATAGACACCAGTTAGCTCTAGCTTATGACGCAGTTGTAAGCTCTGGCGTGCTCTAGAACTCACACTAGGAGGCTAGAAACACTAGCCGGTTGGACTCGTGTACGGAGAGTTGCTAAGAAATTATTGGCGGGCTTTTCACTAACAGCCGGGAAAAAACTGTAGCTAACTAATTCACTTGCTATTCTACATAATTCACGTACTCACGCAATTCTCGTCATCATAGTTTCTTAAGGAGCCCTGCATTAAGCCTTTTAGACTTCTTTCAATCCGCCTGTAACCGATTTATTCCATAGTGTCCCGGAGACACGCAGTAATAGTATACGGACACAAGGCACGCCCCCTGACCTTAGCAACGCCTTTACCGGGCGCGTTTTTTCGAAATCAGCAATAACTAGTGGTGTGCTTGAGCACAAATGGCGAGCGAGCCTTAAACTACACTATTGTTAAATTTGATTTTAACAACTAACACTCAAGCTATTAAAATAAAGTCGAGTTTTTAAATAACGTATGAGGTAAAGGGGTTTCAATGTCATACCGCAACAGTTTGAATTGAAAAAGAAGCAACAAAATCAAATCACGTTGTTTAAAATTTTCTTTGTGATATTCTTAATAGTAGTTGTAACGCACAATACTTTCACACAACTGAACATACCTACGCAAGACTTACCTTCGTGGTTCGTCTAGTGGACAATGCATTTTTAAGTAAATACTGTTGAGTAGGGCTTATAACTGTGACAAATAGCACATTAATTTACCACCGCCACTAACTCGAATAGAAATGGAGCTCCCATAAAATTTTGAGTTTTAACTGCACCCGCAATTCAAAGCCGTAAATAATTCAATTTCTAAGGTGATACGGGTAATGGTCGCTAAACCAGAGGATTCTGTTTAGTGAAGTTTGGGACGGGGTCGAATGCGGAGCGAACACAAAAATACGGAGGGTCAAAGTACAAAATGACATACATACGTCCATACATATATCTAAACTAGTGGTGCGCTCGAATAGCGCAAATGCATGGCGAGCGAGCAGACTCTTTTTACAGAAAAATAGGACAGAAATTACATCTAACTGTAGTGCACAGTGTAACCCTTTCCATTCTCAGTTAGCATCAGAGAATCTAAAGTCTCTGATCCCAGACTAAACTAACAGAATTACCTGAATAAACTTCGAAAGCAGTGGCAAAGAAACGCAGCTTGACAAAGACTTCACAATTGTTTCAAGAAGAGAGTAGCTGTAAACTTTTTGGTTGAAACAAAATTGCGTAAGGCAGTGCAGTATGATTCTCCGCGCTCGTTAATTGAAAAATACTGGAACTGTAAACGCTTTACCTAACTTACGTAATTAGAAGCGCGCGCGTTAAAAGAGCATACGTACCATCCATACATACATACATATAACATATACCCGATTTTGCATTATCCACCCCTAATAGTATCTCGCTCGCGGATCCCCGATTTTTTATTGTGTTACCCCTGTAAGTGTCTCGCTCGCCAATAAATAAATAAATAAACTAGTGATGTGCTTGAGCACAAATGGCGAGCGAGCCTAAAACTACACAATTGTTAAACGATTACTTTTAACTTCAACAATCAAGCTACTAAGAAAAAGTCAAGTTTAAATTACGTGTATAAGGTAAAGGGGATTCAATGCCATAGTAACCACTCCCTGCAACAGTTAGAATTGAAAAAAAAAAAAAAAAAAGCAACAAAAACAAGTAGCATTATTTACGTTTGGTACAATACTTTCACACAACTGAACATACCTACACAAGGCTTAGCTTCGTAGTTACTCTAGTGGACAAAGAATTTTCAAGCAAACACAGTTTAGTGGGGCTTATAACTGTGACAGATACGGGTAATGATCGCTAACCGATGATTCTTCTCCGCGCAATCGTTAATTGAAAATAGTGGAACTGTTAACCGCTTTACCTAACTACGTAATTAAGGCGCTGGCGAAAACGAAGTCTCTCACGTCCCCCTAAAAGATAAATAATAAATAAATAATAAAATAAACATATAGCCAATCTCGATGCGTTACCTCCTGAAGTGTCCTCGCTCTCGCTTCGCTCCCGCTTCGCCAACTAGTGATGTGCTTGGCCAATGGCGAGCGAGCCTAAGACATACTATTTTTATATGATATTTTGACTTCTAACACTGAAGCTACTGAAAACAGGTCAGTTTTTAATTACGCATAACTGTAAGGGATTTCAGTACCATATTACCAACTCGCTGCAACTGTTTGAATTGAAGGAAACCACCAACAAAACATCATGCTATTTTAAACTTTGCTTTGTGATTTCTTTAGCTAAATAGTGGCTGTAAAGCACAATGCTTTGACACACTGCTACACCTACACAACTCCTTCACTGTTAGTAGTGGACAATGCATTCTCAAGTAAATATTGTGCGTGGGCTATAACCATCCAAGAGCGCATTGATTACCACGCCACTCAACTCAATAGAAATGTAGGAAGTCCTGTAGTTTTTCACGTTTTAAACAGCACCTAAAAGAATTCAAATCGGTAAACACTTCAGTTTCGGGGTGATACGGTATGATCTGTGGGGGAACCTTCCTTGGAATGCTGCCACCAGAGTTATCCCGCGCACGTTTCGGCTAGAGGTTAGTGGATCCTCGACCGTCACAATGGCTACGCAGACTTAACAGGGGTTTAGCCTAGTTAAAAGTAAGATAGATAGGTAACTGACTCACAACGGAAGTGGTGGCGGGTTTTATGGGACGGAACCCGCCACAATACGCATGCTCACAATGATACATAACTTTGCACACGACACAATGACACAGCACATTCTAAACTACGCACACTGCTAATAATATAACGCACACTCTGACACACACTGTTCACATATAATTGACTTTAGTTTAATCTCTCTTTTCTCTTCTGTCTTCTGTCTTCTCGTCTATCCCTTGCCTGGTCCCACAGGCCCCCCCGCTAAGCCTTGGGCCGTCAGTCCAAGCTGAAAAACACTTGACCCAGGCAAGGCGTCTTCATCATCTTCGCACTCGTAATCTTGTCGACTGAGTCCATCGGCATTGCCATTCAATCTCCCTGGTCTGTAAGACAGTTCAACATCGTATTGTTGGATCTTTAAGGCCATTCTCATCAGACGTTTGTTCAAGTGAGAACTGGTCACCAACGCCAGACACGCTTTATGGTCTGTCACAACTTTGACTCTGGCACCGTACGTATAATGATCAAAGTGTCTCAATGCTTCCACGATGGCTAGGGACTCTAACTCTGTCACAGAGTATCGATTCTCCGCTCCCCTCAGCTGTCTGCTGTAGAACGCCACTGGCAACTCTATATCTCCTCTCAGTACGTGGAGGCAGCCTCCAACACCACCCCCGCTGGCATCTGTATATAAAATGAGAACATCCTCCTCCAGAGGAACAAACAAAACACAACTACTACACAATTTACGCTTCAACTCACGAAATGCCCGGTCCATCTCGTCCGTCCAGGCAATGGTGTGAGGGGCCGTCAGGGAAGTGGCCGGAGAGAGAGAGGTAGACAGCACCGAGAAGCCTGGCACAAATTCTCTGTAGTAGCCAAACGATCCAAGAAAGGCTCTCATCTGCTTCTTTGTCTTCGGCCTTCTGTACTCCCTCATAGCTTCCACTCTTGCTTCAGGTATACCCATCCTGCCATCCCCGATCTGATGACCCAAATACTCCATGTATCTACGACCAAACTCGCACTTTTTCCGTTTCACCGTTAAACCCGACTCTTTCAACACTCTCAACACATTCTCAAGATCAATCACATGCTCCCAACTAGCACTATACACTACAACATCATCGATATAGTTTCTGCAAACCTCTTTCACAGGCCTCAGAATGTTCTCCACAATGGCTTGGAAAATTGCCGGAGCGTTTTTCAAACCGAAGGGCATCCTCACATACTTAAATTTCCCCACTGGGCAACTAAATGTGGTTAGATTGCTCGATTGCTCATCCATGGCAATCTGATGGAACCCCGAGGTAAGGTCGAGCTTAGACAGAACCGCACTCGGCCCCACCTGGTCCAGTATCTCTCTCAAAGAAGGCAACCAAAACCTTCTCAGTGGTGTTATGGCATTCAGCTCTCTGTAGTCAACACAGATTCGAACTGAGCCATCCTTCTTCCTAACAGGCACAATTGGGCTGCACCACTCCTCAGAGCTAGGTACTATAATGCCCGCTGCTAGTAATTTCTCGATCTCACTTTCTACTGCACTTCTTATTTTGACTGGGATATTTCTAGGAGGAAGGTTGACTACCTGAGCATCCTTCTCCAGCTCAATCACACATTTCCCAGTAGTACACAGGCCTGGGGTGTCGCTAAAGCAATCCTCAGCTCTCCCCAAACACTCAGCAATATCACTCTCATTATACCCTTCACACATCTCATCTCCTAACACTTTTCTTTCTGTCCACGATTTCATCTCAACATCCTCTTCAGCAACTACACTAATGCCTGCCACTCTCTTGGCTTTGGCATCAGCCTCAAAGTTCTTCAAATTGTTAATATGCACTATACGCTCATGCTCAGACCCATCTTTTTTGATTCTGTAAGTAACTCTGGAAACCTTAGTGCACACACTGTAGGGACCTTCCCAGGAAGCTGATAATGCCCCCCTAAGTCCCGGTATTCTCATCATCACTTTATCTCCCACTCGATATTCTCTCTCAGATCTATTCTTGTCAAATACTTCTTTTCTTTTAGCTATACTCTCAAGCTCATTTGCACATGCCATGTCGTGCAATAGGGATAGTTTGTCTTGCAAACCCTCAACCCACTCACCCACATCCAATTCGTTGTACTCTTCCTCGACCCACCCTGCATATAGCAAGTCAAGGGGTCCCACCATAGTTCTCCCGAAGACCAACTCGTGCGGAGAGAACCCGGTAGACCTGTTGGGGACTTGCCTCACGGCAAACAACGCCGCAGGCAAGAAGTCCGCCCAGTCTGCTCCATTCTCGACTGCCTTAGCCAGCATCGGCTTCAGCGTGCCATGGAATCTTTCCAAGACTCCGTTCGACTGGGGTCGGTAGGGTGACGAATGTATGAGGTCGCATCCCAGGATCTCACACATCTTGGTGATCATTTTCCCGACAAACACTGTTCCTCTGTCTGTCAGTATCTTCGACGGTATCCCTGTACGAAAGATTATTGTACACATACCCGAGGCCACTGCCTCTGCTGTCACTCGTCTCAATGGCACGGCTTCTGGCCATCTCGAAGCCATACACATATACGTCAACACGTATTTGACTCCACCCCTGGCCTTGGGCAATGGACCCACCAGGTCAAAGGCGACTGAATCAAAAGGGACGGTGATAACAGGTCTCTCACACATCTTAGCCTGTCTACCACCCGCTTTGTTATGTTTCAAGCACTCCTCACAACTATTCACGTATTTCACTATATCTCTTCCCATATTTGGCCATGAGAAGTTGTTGTTGATAATAACTCTCATTAGTTTGGCTCCTCTATGACCTCCTTTGTCATGGGCCAAGGACAATACCTTTCGTCTCAAGGCCTCAGGAAGTACTAATCGACACTTCTCGTCACCTAACTTGTTGATCAGTACATGAAACAACAAGTCATCTCTCCACACATAACCATTTAATTTGCTATCTCCCAATGCTCTACAAGCATCCAACGACTCATCTTCCCTCACCATCTTCCGAAGATTATCCTTCTCATACATCTCAACCAATGCCGGACAACCTAAGTTTCCAACTACATCGTCCTCAACACTACCAGAACCATCACAATTCCTATCACATTCCTCAGACTCACTCTTCCCACTACAATCCCTGCTTTCATCACTAACTTTACTCTTTACTCTTTTCTTTGCACTCTTTCTCTTACTTGTACTCTGACTCGACTCACTCCGAGCCACTGACTCTACTGTGACTGACTCACTCACAGACACAGACTCACTAACCGATGCCTCTGGCTCACACACTGCCAAAGACACTGGCTCACTATCAGACACCTCTAAATCAAACTCTACCAAAGGTACTGATTCATCACTCTCCCCTTCTTCTACTGCAGCGCGTTGAGCTGCCATTTTACTAGCAGCCCGCGTCACTACAGCAGAAACAGGGGCCGGTGGAGACGAAGATTCCACCTCACCTGTGGATTGCAGGCGACGCTTTACTTCCCTATCACAAAGGGCATCCAACGCCACAATTGCATCCTTCTCACTCTCAGGAGGAGCTGAGAGAAAGACAAACGCTTGCCTCTCCCCCTGCTGATTAACTGCAACCATTTGGGAAAACTCTCTCCCTCTCAACTCAAAGGTCACTACGGCTAAAGGTCTCCTAATTACTAAGCCGTTTGCAAGAATGAGGCTTTCCCATTCCCCTGTATAGTGGTCTGGGTCAACCAAATCCTCAGAAACCATCGACATTACGGCACCCGAGTCAGGCAAAAAGTAGCACCATCTACCATTACATCTGCCCTTGAACTCCAGCAAAGTGTTGCTGTCTGTGGCTCCCGCCTGGCTCTTGGGCAAATGCTTTTTGGTACCACCCGCTTTCTCGTCTGGCCTGCCATGGCTCTTACCTGCCACTTTGTCTGCCCGATTGGGACAATCAGTGGCTTTGTGGCCTTGTTGATTGCACACAAAACAAGTGAAAGTACTCCCACTCTCACCTCTCTTACACTCATACGACACGTGCCCGTAACCTTGGCACTTGTAGCATTTAACACTATCACTCTGACTAGATCTACCCACATCACCTCTACTCTCACGTCTATCATGGAAGCTGCTCCTTCCAGATCCTGCTTTCAACACGTCACTCAGGTCTTCATACGACTGGATGGTGTGAGACTCCATCAAACATTTCTCCGACTGATATAGGGTCTGCCGGAAAAGTCCCACCACCACGGACAAGGGCACCTCTTCCGCTGATTTGCAGGACAGGACAAGTCTATCCATCAGGTCTCGGAAGTGCTGGAATCTGGTCACATGGTCCATCCTTCTCAGATCACGTTCACTGGTCCCGAACATCTTGTCGGTAACCGCTGCTCTGCTGAGGCCCAACTTCTTTATGAGGGCGCTCTTCAACTCGGAGTACGAGCACTCTGACTCGCACACAAATCCTCTCACTGCTCTCCTTGCTTTCGGAGTAAGTTTCCTTAGCAAGATTCTTTTCCACTTTTTCTCTGGTACCCGGAGGTCTTTCAGGTCTGCCTCTAGGCACATCACATAGCTGTGAATCTCATCACTGTCTCTGTAGGCTGGAATCGCCTGTATCTCTTTACTCGCTGCTGCACTCTTGGACGAAGACGCCTGGTCGATTGCTGTCAGGGTAAGAGTTTTGATCAAAGCCCTGATGTCTCTCCCAGTGATCCTATCCTCTCCAAGATCCACCTCATCGTCATCGGATTCTGAGTTCTCTAACTCATCCTCGTCTTCTGACTCGTTCTCACGTGCGTCGCCACGCCTGGTTGATGGGCGTGACTCCTCTCTCCTTCTTGACCCGGGGCGTGCCGACTCTGAGACACCCCCTCTCGAAGCAGAAGCCGACACTGGCCTTCTACTTGGTCTGCTCTCACTCCTGTGGGCCCCACTAGCCCTCCCTCTGGCTTTGGACACCACAACACTCGAGTCCCTCACCGGACCCGTTCTCTCTTCTTGCTCTTCTCCTCTTCCACTCATCTCGATCTCTGTCTCTCTAGGAATGAGCTCCTTGCTACCGCTTGCAGCCGAAGAAGCCAGCCCTGAATCTGATTGAGTTTCAAATTCGGACTCCGAATAAATTCCGTATCTCGATTTCTCTCTGCACTGTCTAGTGTGTCTCTCTCTCCTTGACTGCCCTGACATCCACCACCTGACCGGCAGAAAATGAACCAGGCACCTGCAAGACAAAGGGAAAGAAAGAAAAATATGGCACACGTAAAACACAACTCAAAATTGCACAAATTGTAACGCAACACAAGCACAACACAAAACTGTTCGACGCCCAAGGGTGTGGAGGACACGACGAACGTTGGTAGGTGAAAACTTCGACCACGTGGAGTGGGCACCAATTCGAAACCAGGTTGTAGACTGAAGATTCGAACACCGCTGCCAACCAGTTGTGGGGGAACCTTCCTTGGAATGCTGCCACCAGAGTTATCCCGCGCACGTTTCGGCTAGAGGTTAGTGGATCCTCGACCGTCACAATGGCTACGCAGACTTAACAGGGGTTTAGCCTAGTTAAAAGTAAGATAGATAGGTAACTGACTCACAACGGAAGTGGTGGCGGGTTTTATGGGACGGAACCCGCCACAATACGCATGCTCACAATGATACATAACTTTGCACACGACACAATGACACAGCACATTCTAAACTACGCACACTGCTAATAATATAACGCACACTCTGACACACACTGTTCACATATAATTGACTTTAGTTTAATCTCTCTTTTCTCTTCTGTCTTCTGTCTTCTCGTCTATCCCTTGCCTGGTCCCACATTTGTACTTGAGGAAATATAAAAGATTGCCTCACTCTAAGTTTCACTAGTAAAGACCTTTCAGTTTTATTTGATCTAGCTATAGCTAATGCTATAAAAACAATGAACATAATGCTGTCCAATAAGTATAGCTATACTGAATTATTTACATCGACTCTATTCTAGCTAACAATTGCATCAAAAGCAAGATTCTTGAAGCATTATCTGCCTGGATTGCTTTAATTTTTTTTTGTGACATCTTACATTTTCTGCATGAAAATTTAAAACTCTTGCCAAATGCCATCTAATAGCTATGCATGGTGCAAACATGTTAGATGTTTTTTGCTGAATTGGCATTCAAGTTTGTTCCCATTAATGAATGAATTTGTGTAGTTATGGAAGTATTTATTGACACGTGTGATGGACAAGAGAATAAACTGGATATTTAATTAACTGTTCCCATCTGCTTCTCCACTTCAACATGAAGACCATCTTGGCTACTTCATCATATCCTAAGAAGTTAATTTCTTTCTTCAAGCTATTACAAGCACCTAGCTGTCAAATCAATCATTAGTATTACGTCACCAGCTCCTCAGGCAAGAAGCAGGATTATGCAAGCACAAACCCATTGAAATTTTTTGAAAACATTTACTCAGCAACAAATATCAGTTTTCTGGATTATGAGGTTGTATTGTTTAAATATTAGTTAAGTCCAGATTTCAGATACATCAAATTTGTCAATACCACAAATATAGAACTTTTAATATAAATTCAGTTAGCAAAAGCAAAAACAACAACCACAAAAATATAAACAACATAACAAGTTTCACTTAATTTAGTGCATTGCAGGCACAACTTTCCAATAGATCAGCCTTCGCAACTTTCAGGCATGAATTAATGTGGTATCAATTAAGGTATCGTCTCCCCATTCATCATATAGTAGTACCCCTTCTGGTAGTCTGCACAAATGCTCTGAACATCAAACTTTTATGTTTCTGATGTTTTATTTAGAGCTCTCCTCTTTCTCTACTTATAAGAGAAAGACATTGAAATAAGTGCAATCTCATATTCATCTTTCAAGGATCTTCCATATGCACAAGAGCAGTCACATTAGCTATGGCATAGAGCCCACAATCATATTCACCAGCCTGAATTTGTGTGTGCATAAAGTTTAAATAAATTTTAAGAAATTCACTGTATAGCAAGGAAGCTACTTGGCTTTCTACTTGCTTTCCTGCATAATGATGCATGCTATTGTAAGTAGCACAAGCTGTTGAAGGCGGACGTTCAAGTGGATACATTAAGCCAGTGTCCATTCCGATTATTTATAATTTAAACAGATTCAAAAAGACTCCACATTACATGATGAAGCACTCTACAAATTAGATCTTGAAATCCTGTAATCTAAGCACTAATTATTAAGGATCTGCTGATGAGATACTCATTTAGCCAACCAAAAAGTAGACTTACATTAGCTGTTTTTCATATAATTTGTACTTTCATGACATCATTGAAGTTGTTTATAGAATTATAGTTCCCTAGCTTAATTTGAATAACTAGTCTCTTTTGTCTATTTAGTCTCTTTAGTCTCTTATAGTCTCTTTAGTCTCTTTTAGTCCCTTTTAGTCTCTTTATTCTCTTCTTGTCTCTTAGTCTCTTTAGTCTCTTTAGCTATTCTAGTATCATTAGTCTCTTCTAGTCTCGTTAGTCTCTACTGTCTCTTTGGCTATTCTAGTCTCGTTAGTCTCTTCTAGTCTCTCTCTTTAGTCTGTTCTTGTATCTTGTACTCTCTTGTTGTGTCTTGGAGTATTTAGAATAAAATAGTTGATTTCATTCTCTAGTCCTTTGCAGTCCTATTCTATTTTAATAAAATTGTTGCAGTTACTTGTATGCTGTTGTACTAGCTAGTGGCTTTATACACATATTAATGTGTATGCATTTATTCACATGAAACTGGATAGCTTATATCATTTATGACATTTCAAATAATAATACTTTGAGGCGGCAACCGCTATGGAGAGTGGTTGTATAAGGCCCACACTCTCGATCCCACTATAAGAAGAGTAGTTATGATTTTCAAAGTCTAAAGAGACTTAACACTTTTGTTAACTTCAAATTTCTTGCAGAATAAGTGTCTGAAGGGTACAGAGAGCTATATATGAGAAAAAAAACTGGTACTAATAAATGAGAGAGTTGAATGAGAGGAGATGATTTGTTAGTGAATGAAAGGTGTGACTAAACTGATAATTAGAGGTAGCTAACCTCACACACAGGGGAGTGTATAGAGTGTATATGAAATGAGGGTCAAATAAATCATGAATATATGCAGTCACACGCGTACATGCTATGAGTCCAGCTCTTGTTCATAACAAAGTTAATACATATTCAAATAGGCTTTCAGTGCTATATTTTTATTGTGGCGGTGATGTTTGACCAAACGCAAGTGCTTTGTTCTGTGGTTATATCAGCTCTCTTGTCCCTTCAGACAGTGGAGAAGCCGACATATGTAGTGGAAGAACACAGCCAAGCATCCTCCCTCATCCCCTCAAGGTCATTGGGATGATCCTTCAAGGCACGTGATTGTACAGGTCTAGAGTTTATGAAGTTTCCTGTAGTATAGGACTAGTGCAGTTTATATAAACAATACTGATTAAGACAGTTTTAGAGTAAAGTGGATTGTCCTGTAGCAACTGACAAATGAATAGAAAGTTGTGTTATCCTGCTAGCTATAGAACATAATATAGAATAGTGGGACTGCCATGTTGTGTGTGACACAGGATTTATGAATTGAAAGCATACAGTACATGACTTATGTGTCCTGAAGCCACAGGATTGAAACAGAGAAGCATGACATGGATGGTACACAACATGTGCAGGAAAGATGACAACTAACAATCCTTTACATTTCTGAAGCATCAAAAGTACAGGAAATCTGGACATTTTTCAAGTATAAAGCATAAACAAAGTACCATAAGTGATATGATGGAGCTACAAAGTGTACAACTAAAGTAAGACCCAAATGAGACTTAAACAGCCACAGCAAAGAAATGAACCATGTGTGGCAGTTTGTTTTCTTTTCTTCTATAAGGTGTTTCATAAGTTTTGATTACGTTTATTACTTAATACTACCATTTCACAGGCATGTATGTAGATCATGAAATGGAGCACTGGAAATATTTCTAAGTGAAGATTGTGGACTTGTTCTAATCAATACTCCCCCACAGTTGTGTTTTCCATTTCTGCAAGTATACACTGTTAAAAATGGGGTGTATGGGAATCCCGTTTTGGGGTGTCCAGGTAACACTGGCTGTACTACTCCGCATGGGGTGTTTCCATTTCACCTAGAGGAAGTGTTCAGTTACACCCCTGTACACCCTTTATTATACCAAACGGGGTGTTGTGGTACACCCATGTCCAAGTTCTACTACACCCCTATTAGGGCGCATAATGCACCAAATATGGTGTTATTGATACTCTATCAATGGGGTGTTGTGATACTCCCTTAAGCTAGCTACTACAACACTCCAAATGGTGTTCTACAATACTCACTTTATAGCCATATATTTTAGTGTGTAAAATGTATTCCAGTAATCAGCAAATGCAATAAATATTAGTCCGTGATGTGACATTGTATCTGTGTGATAGATGAAGAATTAACTGTTCATGAATGAAGATGCTCAGGACTTCTTCATACAGCCAGGATGATTAGAACTGTTCATCACTCATGTCAGCTGTGATCTACAAACAGCAACAATAAACAAAAAAAAACAAAACATAATGGTAATTGACTTTGGATATTCCATACCCTTTCCCAAATATCAGCATGTCATACTTTTTTCAAAAGTAAATATAAATATAACATATATTGCACTTGTTTAAAAATGACGACAACAACAATAGTAATGTTTAGAAGACAATAAGGACCCAACTTCGTTTATTATTCCATGGACATAATTTGACACTCAAGTCATGTCCATTCCCACACTTTCTCTTGAAGTCTTTATGAAGTTCATCCACACTTTCATTTAACCTATTAGTATCATATCAACACTATATGATTGGAAACATTCTACTAAGTGTCTTTTGTATTGATACCCACTTGTGTACAAACTGACTGTTCGGTTCCCTACCAGTCTTACTGCACACTTCATGTAATAGCTAAAAACAAACTAAAATATTTCTCTCTCCTCCCCACCATACACTCACACTATGACGATCAAATAATTTTCAAATATAGCTTAAAAGGTCCTTTACCAATAAGAAGTGCCCATGATACAGACCTTTATGAAGTGCCTATGATCCTTTATCAACATGAAGTGTCTATAACACAGACCTTTATAAAGTGCCTGTGACCCTTTACCAATACAAACATGATACAGACCTTTATGAAGTGCCTGTGACCCTTTACCAACATGAAGTATCTATAATACAGACCTTTATACAGTGCCTGTGACCCTTTACCAATACAAAGTGTCCATGCTACAGACCTTAAAGACGGCCCTGTGACCCTTTACCTACATGAAATGTCTATGATACAGATCTTTCCAAAAGGTCCTACAGGATCAAAAATTGTTTACCTAAGTGCCTATAACAAAAACCTTTTTAAAAATAGTCCAAGTCTATAGTGTATATAACACAGACTTTACCAAGTGGAATCAGAAAACGTAAAGGTTCACTGAAGTCATTTTATAGGGACCTTCAGTGGGATCAGAAACAGAACTGTATACAAGTGCTATATGATTGTATAGGCTGCATGTGACCCTTTACCAACATGAAGTGTCTATAATACAGACCTTTATAAAGTGCCTGTGACCCTTTACCAATACAAAGTGCCCATGCTACAGACCTTAAAGATGTCCCTGTGACCCTTTACCTACATGAAATGTCTACAATACAGATCCTTCCAAGGTCCCACAGGATCAGAAATTGTTTGCATAAGTGCCTATAATACAAACCTTTAGTCTATAAAGTGTATATAACACAGACTTCACCAAGTGGAATAAGAAAACTTTATTAAGTAAAGGTTCACTGAAGTCATTTTATAGGGATCTTTAGTGGGATCAGAAACAGAACTGTATACAAGTGCTATATGATAGTATAGCTGCCAATTGCTGCCTACACGGTCTATCAAGCCGCTTATTTCATTCAATCAATCAAACTATAGCTTACAACAAATTACTGCTGTTAATCTAGCTCCACAATTATAGAATTTACGCTAAATTGGATAGCCGTAAAAGTTACTAGAATTTTGCCCCTACCCCACTGTGGGCCTGCCCACATGAGATCTTTATCAATGTTAAGTTTTGTAGTCAGAAGTATTCTTGTTGAGTTTTATGGTCATGTGCAGTAGGTAGCGGTAGCGTGTGTATGTGTGTTAGCAAGGATTGTACGATCACAAGACCAGAACATTGCAGCATTTTGTGTGAACAGTAGGCGGGAGTTTGTGTTAGTATATAAGTTGTGTGTCTCGTGGTTTGAGTTAGTTCTATGTCATCTCAATTCGCTGTGTCGTTATCCTGTATTTAATCCTACCTAAAACCTATTCCTTCGGGCGGGTACAGTTCGCCGGGTAGTCAGCAGGAGGCATACACTCTGGTGGCAGCAACTACTTTGCTGTCTCCAGGTGCGAGAGAGAGAAGGGAGCGAGTAATCCAGACCTAATCGAGCCCACACCCACATCATTCTAATTTAATACAGATAATAACGTTTATCAATAATATATGGCATTTTAAAATAGTAATTTTTTAGCACTCCCTATGAATCTTCTAGAACACATCTGCTCGGTAAGGAATGTCTTGTCACAACAATGTAAATCAGATATATGGTAAAGGGTTCCTGATCTAAACAGGTACTTGAACCTGGTCAACCAAATAAATGGTAAAGGGTGTGTTGTCACAATAAGGTAACACAAGTACTTGGTAAAGGGTTCCCGATCCTACATCAACCAATTTCATGGTAAAGGGTGCCTTGAATATTTAGTAGTAAAGAATTCCTAAAACCTTGGAAATATTGAGGTTGTGTCACAGGCATTTGGTCAACCGTAAAGTATGTCAAATACAGTAACCCAGTCTAGAACTTGGTAAAGGGTCCCTAATTCCAATTAACAGGCCCATTCACCAGGACTCACATTTAGTCAGCAATCACACGTTAGGTATCTGACAAGCATAAAGTATTTAAACAGTTATTGTTGGAGTGAGAGAGTTGACAGTCCTGTGATAGGCACTATTAAAGGTGTATCTTAGTTACTAGGCTAATCCTACACAGGGAGTCTAGCTATCATGGTATTTGGTAAAGGTCACCAATCCTAAAAGAGGTGACATTTCAATATATTGGTATAGGGTGTCTTGTCAATAGACATGTTAAACTAAACGAACTCTCAATTTTTTGTGCCACATGATGCAGTTTTCCAACCAATGGTCACTAATGTATATTAGCCTCTCCACTCTAACGTTATAAGTGATCATCACGCAACCTTTGTGCATTATCTTATAATTCAAATATCAGCTACAAAATCCAAGCACTAAGTATGTGGAGGTACTCTACTAACTAGAAAAACAGAATCTCACCGTTAATATAGAAGTGCAGCATGTATCTGCCGTTACTAGAATCATTTGGGGGCTATTCCACAGTGTCAGCTGTCCAGTGGAGGTGCACTGTAGAGGAGTAAAGTCAGACCTATTAAGACTTCTATATTCATAAGCTCCAGTGTCCTCTTAGCTCCATTAAATGGTGGAACTCCCAACAGCCTGAAAATAGAGATGGGAAAAAAAGTTAATGAAAGTAACCTCAAGATGTGTTAGACTCCTGATTCTAAATATAGCCCAAACATGTGCTTGCATGCATAAAAGGTCATCAAACACTCCTGACTTGAGTAAATATGAAAGTGTGCTAAAATGTGATCAAGTACTTTTAACACAATAGTAACTCCTTATCAATGTCTCAGTACTCACATTGCCCCATGTTATGCCAAGCAATACAATCTTGCAGCTCTATCCCTGTTTGTCAGCAGTGAATCTATAAAATACACAATATTTAACCCTTGACTGAGGTTAGGGTTTTATAGTCAGTTGCCTGATCACTACGTGCAAGTTCCAGATAAAATATGCATTCACAATTTAGAAGTAGCTAGCTACTGTCTACTACTATATAATGACTGCCAAAAATTTGAACCAACATCGCAGCAGATTTATTCAGCATATATTCTGGGGGCTGCATCTAAGATGCTGAGGCTTCCTTTACTGCTGCAAGATACTAATACAATTTTCAATTTTCAAAACTGGTCATTAAAAAGTTGTAGTTATCCTAAGTCAAACTCAAACATTATACAAATAGCGCACACCACAAATTACGATCACACTAGTTCACCCACACTAAATCACTACCACTTACTTCATCTCAATCACATCTATCTTGGTCTTGGGGGGCTCCGTCTAGCCTGACCTTCACCATCTGCCTCCTACAACTCACACCACCGCGCACAAAATACGCGAAAACTGGAGAATTTTACCACGCATCACGGCCAATGATTGGTAAAGGGTCTTTACAACCAGCTGGGGAGAAAAGGGCGTGGCTGCACTACGAGGAGTAAAAGAAACGTTGCAAACTTACATGAGACATCGGAGGAAAACCGCTCACCTGGAAGCATCATTTACAATTTTTAGGTAGGTTTTGTCTCAGGTGATTTATACAGGTGTGGGGGGGTTGAGGTAGGGGGGGGATTTTGTAGAGTTAATTTAGCCAAATGATAATATTGAAGTCAGACAGATGAAAACAGGACAAACTATTATGAATTATGCACCTCAACTTTATAAAGAAGTATTTGACATTTTAAACGAACTAACAGTACAGTAAGGCTGTGGTTTTTCATATATCTTTTTAATTTTTTTCTTAAAATGTTTTGTCAGGGAAAAAGTATGGAGGGTGAACGAAATGGGATGGGGGTGGGGGGAGGGAATTCCAGCATTGCCATAGTCTCTAGGAAACCCTACCTTTACCTACCCCTATGCTGGGAAATGTATGATATAATTAGAACATAGTTCTGATTCAAATCTCCTCCTCTCTCTTCCTCCCAATAACGTCCACTGCTTACTTGCAGTCTTGTAGAACTTGGTAGTAACCACTGAGGAGTGGCTGTGAACTTAAGCAGAGAAAGTGGCTGAAGATTAAGATAGTGGGAAGGGTTGAAAGAATTGCATCTATAACTAATTTTTGGGCTTGTAAGTGGTAGAGATAATACTACCAACAGGGTAAGGAAAAGGTTTTGAATGCTTACACTGAGTCTCCATAGATGATTGGCATTTTCCTGAATTCTAAAAGCCATATCTAAATACAGCAGTAATGTGCTTTTAGCCAAAAACCCAAGTGTGATACTTTTATGTTCAGTTAGATTTTAATTATGGAGCATCCTGAAGGACTAATTACATTCCTTTTGAATACTAATACCACCAGACCCCTTCCCAG
>WLWD01004431.1_pt1 | contig 39000 bp, 22 predicted proteins | sample 6712731 | NCBI WGS metagenome assembly WLWD01 (sample SAMN12718690, study PRJNA576275) | sponge metagenome | isolation source: marine sponge | host: Mycale hentscheli | place: New Zealand: South Island, Marlborough, Capsize Point | collected 2014-11-01
AATAGTTGCATGTACTCATCGGTTTCTGCTGGATAAGAACTAGATTGATAAAAGTGGGATTACCTACAGGAGGCCAGGAGTCTTGAGGTACGTCTCTGTCCGTGAGAGAGTAGAATTCTAATAATTCTTTCTTCTCTGGAGGATATATAACACTCAGACTTATTTCATCACTACATTCAGTCTCACTGCCTCGACTAACTCTACAAAAATACTTCCCTTCTGTACACTGGCTAGCTCTGTTGATGTATAGTATGTTACTACACACACCACAAAAATCAGCTCCATCAAGTAAAGGTTCACAATCTTTACTCCACTGGTAAGATTCACGCCTACTACAACTAACTTGTACCTCTAGAAGTGTGGACTTGCCCTCAGCTACTTCAGTGCCACATGACTGATAAAAAATATCAAGTGATTTCTTAGCTCCTGGTAAAGGGTCTATTTCTTTCTTAAGTTTCAACAGGTTTAACGCAAGTTTCCCCAGTCCCACTATCTCACTGAACAATGCTTCCCTTAAGATACTGAGAGTGGCAGGTCTGGCTCCCTCATAGTCACCTAGTATCCATGCAGTGAGAATGTTACTAAGTCTATTGACATTCTCTTTACCTTCCCCACAACCATCACGCTTGTATTTGGGAAGCTCCAGTGCAATACCTATTGCATCCCACAAGTGACTACCAGACACAAGACACTTCACCAGGTCAGGCACATCTTGCTCTACTAGGTATGTATCTTGTGTCCCACTAAGAACTTCATTTCCCTCCATCTTCCCCAACTCACTCTTCATAGCCTCACACTCAGCTCTAACCTTCCCTCCAAGTTTACCCAAAACTCTAACTAGCCTGTCCAATACTACACCATCTTCTCCAACTCTCTCACAAACCTGCTTGAGTAAGTATCTGACCTTGATATCTGATTCTAGGTGGTCATGATCCAGAGAAGAGAATTTGTCACAGAACACTATACTAATTATTCGATGTCTCAAGAGCTCCTTGGATAGTTTGATCAGATCAGTATCTTCTAGCAAATCTTCCAGGCTAGCTATGCGCTGCTTCAATACTTGGAATCGGATGGACTTATTCTATCACCAGACTTCGTAATTGTCGTTGTTTGTTTGTTAAAATCACTTCAACTAATAGTGGCACAACTCAACCCTTCTAAACGATCTTATACCAGACGGCCATTTGTTATTGGCGAGCGAGCGTAGCGAGCGAGACACTTACAGGGGTAAAAATGAAAAAATCGGGGATGTTTGTTTATTTGTTTATATATATGGACGTACGTATGTCATTTTGTACTTTGACCCTCTGTATTTTTGTGTTCGCTCCACGTTCGACCCCGTCCCAAACTTCACTAAACAGAATCCTCCGGTTTAGCGACCATTACCACGTATCACCTTAGAAATTGAATTGTTTACGGCTTTGAATTGTTTTGCGGTGCAGTTAAAACTCAAAATCTTATGGGAGCTCCGTTAGTGGCGGTGGTAAGTTAATGCGCTATTTGTCACAGTTATAAGCCCTAACTGAACAGTATTTACTTAAAAATGCATTGTCCACTAGACGAACCACGAAGGTAAGTCTTGCGTAGGTATGTTCAGTTGTGTGAAAGTATTGTGCGTTACAACTACTATTAAGAATAAGAACATTTTAAATAACGTGATTTGATTTTGTTGATTCTTTTTCAATTCAAACTGTTGCGGGAGCGGTTACTATGACATTGAAACCCCTTTACCTCATAGTAATGTAAAAACTCGACTTTATTTTAATAGCTTGAGTGTTAGTTATTAAAATTAAATTTAACAATAGTGTAGTTTAAGGCTCGCTCGCCATTTGTGCTCAAGCACACCACTTTTATTTTATATAATTTAATCGCTAGTGAAATAATTCATACCAATACACCTCAATGAAATATGTGGTTGCTGTTACTCCATCATTAGTGTATAGAAAATAATTCTGCAATGGATCATTATGCATTATCACAAAGTAAATTTGGTTACATAGCTAGCTTGTATGGATCAATGGTAATGGACTTGGTAGCGTTGTGAGTCTTATAGATGCCCACCAGTCTATCTGCCAACTCAAACATGTTGTTCCTCAGACTGATGATGATGAACTGAGCATTCTTCGTACGTTCCTAAACAACAACAACAACAACAGCAGCTTGAGTAAGACTAACAAAAAAAAAATGAAATAATCATTTTTGAAGGTATTGTAATATACAATAACAGCAACTTAGGTAAGACCAAGGCAAAAAAAATATTGTAATAAGTAACAACAACAACAAAAAAAAGTCCAACAAGATTTATTGATGTAGTTTGTCATTACATTACCAAAAAACTCGAGTAATAATTTTTGAGATATTCCAATAAAAAAAAAAAATAATAATAACATCATTACTCTGTGTAGCTCACCTTGATGTAATGGGCTACTATAGAGACATTCTTGAAGTCCAGTGCTGCATCTATCTCATTCATGACATAGAGAGGAGAAAGCTTGTAATGGTGGAGAGCAAACACTAGAGCCAGAAAACTCAGAATCTTCTCCCCACCAGACAAGTTAGAGATGTTCTTCCAACTCTTATAAATCCTTCATATGTAGAACTTACAGATGCCTGCCATGTGTGGTAGTCTTAGTTTTATTTTCTTTAAATACATGTGGCAAAAACAGCGACAAACTGGGAGACGAGGAGAAACAGCGACAAACTGGGAGATGAGGAGAAACAGCGACAAACTGGGGGACGAGGAGAAACAGGAGAGATGAGGAGAAACAGCGACAAACTGGGAGACGAGAAACAGCGACAAACTGGGAGACGAGGAGAAACAGCGACAAACTGGGGGACGAGGAGAAACAGCGACAAACTGGAGGACGAGGAGAAACAGCGACAAACTGGGGAGACAAAGGAGAGAAACAGCGACAAACTGGGAGACGAGGAGAAAACGGAGGAGAGGAGAAGAACAGCGACACACTTGGAGACGAGGCGAAGGAAGGAGAAACAGCGCAAACGGGGGATGAGAAACAAACAGCGAACAAAATGGAGACGAGGGAGGAGAAACAGCGGACACAAACTGGGGGAGAGGAGAAACAGCGACAAAGGGGAGAGAATAGGAGAAAACAGCGACCAAACTGGGCCGACGAGAGAGAGAAGGAACCAGCGACAAACTGGGGAACGAGGAGAAGAAACAGAACAAAACTGGGGACAGAGGAGAACGCAAACAAACTGGGGAACGAGGAGAAACAGCGACAAACTGGGGAACGAGGAGAAACAGCGACAAACTGGGGAACGAGGAGAAACAGCGACAAACTGGGGAACGAGGAGAAACAGCAACAAACTGGGGAACGAGGAGAAACAGCAACAAACTGGGGGACGAGGAGAAACAACGACAAACTGGGGGACGAGGAGAAACAGCAACAAACTGGGGGACGAGGACACAGCGACAAACTGGGAGACGAGGAGAAACAGCGGACAAACCGGGAGACGAGGAGAAGAAACAGCGATAACGGGGGGACAAAGCGAAACAGTGACAAACTGGGGGAGCGGGGAACAGCACCAAACTGGGGGGACGAGGGAGAGAAGAGAAGAAAGAAACAGCGACAAACTGGGGGACGAGGAGAGAAACAGCAACAACTGGGGACGAGGAGAATACACGACAAACTGGGGGACGAGGAGAAGAACCGCACCAAACTGGGGGACGGAGGACACAGCGACAAAACTGAGAGTCGAGGAGAAACAGCGACAAACTGGGGGACGAGGAGAAACAGCGACAAACTGGGGGACAAGGAGAAACAGCGACAAACTGGGGGACGAGGAGAAACAGCGACAAACTGGGGGACGAAGAGAAACAGCGACAAACTCGGAGACGAGGAGAAACAGTGACAAACTGGGAGACGAGGAGAAACAGCGACAAACTGGGGGACGAGGAGAAACAGCGACAAACTGGGAGACGAGGAGAAACAGCGACAAACTGGGAGACGAGGAGAAACAGCGACAAACTGGGGGACGAGGAGAAACAGCGACAAACTGGGAGACGAGGAGAAACAGCGACAAACTGGGGGACGAGGAGAAACAGCGACAAACTGGGGGACAAGGAGAAACAGTGACAAACTTCCACTTACAAGTAAGAATAAAGTAGCTAAAAATGAGGGCTCACTCTTAAAAAAAGGGGGGATCGTACGACACCAGTCGAGCCTTGCCCCCCTAAATGCGCCCCTGTTCATATAGCTAGTGTCACTAAGGTGGCACTGAACTATGCCAACCTCTCTGGTACAGCTGTTTACATAGTAAGGAGCAAGCAGGATTATTAAAGTGGGACATGATTACATTGTGGCCTTCAGAACACATCCTTCATGTTATTGTAACAGTAATCTTGAAACAGAAAGCTAGCATAAATATTCTCTTTTCAACATAACAAGCACTAGCTATCTATACCAATTTTATATAATGTGCTTGTGCGTCAGTAACGATGACAATGTGTGAATTCATGAATAATTCACGGACTGGTCAGAGTTGGTAAAGCATCATCATTTCTATCTGCTCTCATTACTCTATCATGTGTTACAAAAATGCCTCTTTCATGCATGCACACATACATTCTGCATACGCTCGCGGACACATTCTCAACCTATAGAGACTTTACTGGCCTGCACAGCTAAAACTGTCAATTTTTTTATCTTAACAATGAAACTCTAAAATGCACTTGATAAATTTGTGATCTCTACCCACACTACCATGTACTAACCTATGCATCAATCTTCTCTGCCAGGAGCTGTTGACAGAGCTGCTTGAGTTCCACCAACAGAAACTGGTCGGCTGCTGCCATTATATCTAGTCCAAGATTGAGGTCATCCCTGGGAAATAAACACCTCCAATGTGTACAGGTAGATAGCAACACTTCCAGCATGTTCCCATTGACAGTGGGGAGGGGCATCTGACAGAGATGAGAAATAAAGAGTGAGTTTAAAATACTGTTGTTTAAAATGAGGTTCTGAATTGCTACCTTCTTTGTTCCGTGATTTTGCCAGAATTTGAGGCTGAGCTGTTGTGCTGAAGTGTGCTGACGACCATTAACAAGAAGAGGGTCAGCCCCTAGTTTAATTAGAACAGCAGCTGTGGCCAGATCTTTCTTGCAGACAGCTCGATGCAGTAAATACCATCTGGATTTAACTCCCAATAATATGGGAAGTAACACCAACTAGAAAACAACAACAACACTTTGATGAGCATTACACAAGAACAATGCCAGCTGTCTCATGGGAGAATAAAAGCAATACTGCAACAGGAATTATCACTGATGAGAATCTTCACATATCTTAACAAGCTTTGTCTCTTCAATGCACCACACACATGCACCAGAATTAAACTATGAGACACTCCCTTATGAATAGTATGGAGACATCTCTATAATAATATGCTTGTCTATCAGTAATTACTACGAGGATGATGCTGTGTATATTCATCATTCATTAGCTGAGTGGAGTAGGTAAAGCATCATCTGTAATAGTTGTGTGTGCATTCGATGAATAAAGCTGTGCCAGGTCAGAGAGGATAATGGTGCATATGGTGAGCCCGGTTGGTAAAGAGATTTAGTAACAATGACAGAGTGCATATTCATGAAAACTGAGCCGGGTTGGTAAAGCATCATCAGTGCTAACCTGACTGTACTTGACCTGTTTTCTACATCTGAGCTCTGTGCATTAACATTCACATCACAGGCAGTGACCAGATGATGTATTCTGTCATGGTTACCCTGCAACAGACAGTCAGTGAGTTTGTGCAGTAGCTGTAGAATCAAACACTAACTCACCTTGAGGACAGGTGGGAGGAGCCAATCATAGTCACTACGGTGACAAGACACTTTGTGTTCTCAATATACTTTCCTGATTAGAGAAATGGTAATTCTATCAACTGTAGAAAGCAACAACTACGACAACAACAACAACTTTGGTAGTTCAAGTTTCAATTGGTCAAATGTGAGAAAGGAAAACAAAGAGCTTATCAAGATCACTAACTGTTGGCTGCACTTACCAGACTATGCAAACTTAAAACCTTGCTACCCCTAAATCTTCACTGAATATATTGTGCTTGATTCATATGTGACCGGTTTTGGGAAAATCGGCCTAAACGCGGCGTCTAAAGTTTTCTAATTTATTCTACCAGTAGGCTGCACGGGGCCTTGGGATGCCGTCCTCCTAATTTAGAAGCTGTAGCACAAGCAGTCTTCGCCCTACGCACTACAACACTTCAGTATTTTTGCTAAACTTATTATTGCTGATTTCGAAAAAAACGCCAGGTAAAGGCGTTGCTAAGGTCAGGGGGCGTGGCTTGTGTCCGTATACTATTACTGCGTGTCTCCGGGACACTATGGAATAAACCGGTTACTGGCGGATTGAAAGAAGTCTAAAAGGCTTAATGCAGGGCTCCTTAAGAAACTATGATGGCGAGAATTGCGTGAGTACGTGAATTATGTAGAATATAGTAAGTGAATTAGTTAGCTACAGTTTTTTCCCGCCGTTAGTGAAAAGCCCGCCAATAATTTCTTAGCAACTCTCCGTACACGAGTCCAACCGGCTAGTGTTTCTAGCCTCCTAGTGTGAGTTCTAGAGCACGCCAGAGCTTACAACTGCGTCATAAGCTAGAGCTAATTGGTGTCTATCCATTTCTGCCATAATTTTTTTTTTGAAAAAAATCGACCCATAAGGCTTTACCCGGGGATACTGAAAAAAATTGTTTGCCGTGTTTAGGTCGATTTTCCCAAAACCGGTCACATATATGCAAATTAATTAGTAAAGGATGCCACACCTCCAGCAGAGATCTATAACTTGTATCCTTATGTGGGAACGCCCACTAGGATCGGCTAGATTCGACAAAGCAACATGTTGTAATGATTGTTTGCTAGTTGGTGTGAATGTTGTACTTGCAACATCCTGCTCTCCAGCAGTCTATTTCTAGTGTATTCATTTTGTGTATCACCACCGGGTGCTGTGAGGTTAATATATAAACCAAGGCCTCACCAGTTTTTGCTGGATTTGTGTATCTGCAGAAGTGAGTGAGCTTTATGTGAACTCCTTCTAGAATAATTTTCCTTATTTCTCCTGAGCTAGTAGTCAGTTAACCTGGGGACTAAGTTGATACCTGTCTACAGTGAGGTCATTTACCTTGGCTTCTTACTCTCTGCATTTGCGCCTTCACTGGTGGCAGTGGAGCTACGCTTGCCCACTTTTCCTCCCACACCTCCAGCAGAGTAATCAGCAACTTATATCCTCAGTTCGCCTTCCCATTCTCCTCTGAAAACATGAAAACAAAACATAAACATACACACATACATACACATTCATTATCATCAATAAGGTGGGCGTGACCACTTACTATCTGCTGACTACCTTCAGCTGCCAGTCTCCTGGAGTTGGTTCTTCATGAGCACGGCATGAGAATAGTCCGGGTGTTTAGGAATGTTGAGATGAATACAGAGACCATCAGACATCAACACACATGTCCTGTACAACACACAATCACATGACAGTCACATGACAGTCACACAAAGGTTAAAAGACTACTGTTTTAGGCCGTACTATGGAACAGAATCCGGAACTTTAATTTGTCTCCTACTGTAGTGCACATGTGTGTGTAATCCTAACTAATCTTTTGCTAGCTCTTACAGTAATGTCCCCTCCCCTTACCTGTGCGTTCATCTTCTTGGTCTGTCCATATCTTATCTGCAGTCTCCTGGACTGATAGTCAGTGCAGTTAGAACATGATACCAGCTCTCTGAATGCTCCTGATGCAGGAAACCACGCCTCCAAATCCAGCTTCTTGGCAGCTGTATTGTTGAGTTCTCCAGAGACAATGTTGACTACTCGGTAAGGGATGCCAAGCTGCTGGTAGCTCTCTGCATTGCCGATCATTCCATCCAGGAGGTGTTGTCATGGGGACTGGTCAGACAAAACTGCTCCACCTACAACCATGTGCAAATAAATTAAAATACATTACACCTTTAAAATGTTTTTTTTTTAAACACCCTAGGTATTTCATGTAACCAAGAGCTACCTCAAGACACCTGAATCTGAGTATTTTTATTTTTGATGCTATTTTTCATTTGCTTTTCTTTCTTGTAATTACTGTAGTGATGGACAATGTTGCTGTTTTTTTGTTTGCTTTTTTAATGTAAAGGAAATAATATATGCTACGCACATGTCCTGTACAACACAATCACATGACAGTCACACAAAGGTCATGTGACACATGCACATGCATGTACAGATGAATAACATGACTCAATTGGAAGACACTACATAGGGGGAACTGAACAGATTAGAGATGAATACCTTGAATATGAACTCTCACAACATGGGAGACAAAATTTAGAAGAATAAGAACATAATGTGAAAAAGACATGTATAACTAGAGACCAAAAAAAAAAAAAGAAAAAAAAAAAGATAGATGTAGGATTAGCACAAGTTTCCTTATAGAAATATTAAAATTTTTTAGTAGCTTGCACGCAAGTCTTAAATTGCACTATTTTCAAACATAACACGTTGTGTGGAGTGTGGACTCACCATAGTAACCTGATGTCATTCTGGATGCGGAACTTCCTTGCCGAACTTGGACACAGAGTGATGGAAAATGGAGTCGTGTGTGTTGAACACAGGATAAGATTGATCCTGTAGGGATCGAAAGAAAAGTGGGTGTGGTTGAATGGGTGGAGTGAACATGGCTGAGTGGGTGGAGTAGTTGGGTGTGGCTATACAAGAGTGGTGGGAGGATCTTTTTCACAGCCATAACTCCACCTGCTAGCAATACACGCACACACACACATCAACATGTAAACATAAATACATATAATACGCTGAAACAAAACACACACAGACACTGCCTGATAAAATCATTCTACTGCAACAAGCAAGACTGGAAGAATTGAAACTCCAAAAGTGGGAACCCTCAGTGCTACTATACATTAGCTAGCTATTAAACCATTTATCTGACAATCAAGTATCAATATAATAGTTAGGTGCTACCTCGGAGAGAACTATTGCTTTGGGTCCCAAAGGCCCTAGGCTCCTGTCATCACATTGTAATCATGTTGAGCTAACAATTTATGCAGTAGTTTTGCTTTATGCTGTGAAGTTAACCGAGTAGCTACTTGAATTGGAGTTTTGAGTTGAAACTATCAGTAAATGTCATTTACATGTTAAGCTTCTCTTTCTTGTGAAGACAGCATTTACATCTACCATTTTCATTGCACAGCTATTGTTTAGAACATAGCTGATGTAGTTTTGGTATTGTGACAGAGGAACTTTTAACTGCTTAATTAATTACTTCAGAGAACGACACTTTGTGTTTCTATTAACTTAGTGTGTTTTTGACTGTGTAGTTTGGAGTAGCCCCTATGTTCTAAATTAGTTAGCTGTCGTGAACTATCATTTGTAGGGTCCCTCAGGCCCTAAGTAGGCCCTCATTGTGCTAGGGACGCTATAGGCATTACCCACTAAAATCAACCCTAAAAAATTGCACAGTAAAGGTCTTAATGTGTTGTTCTGAGTTAGGTCATTATACCTAAATAAATATCTAATTGTCAGTAATCTTCAAAATCAGAGCATGACAGACAGACAGACAGACAAACTGGATGACTACTATAACCCTCTTGCACTGCACTCTGAGGGTATCAAGAGTGATTGTGGTGGAGATTGTATGACCACTAAATGTGAGACACCTACGAAGTCTAAACTTGGATAATGATTCACACTCTACCATACATACATACCACACCCACTTGCTTACCTGAAGTGCTATCACTGTGTACGATGTCTTCCTATTTTACTCTAAAACCACAAAAATATACTACATTGACAATTATACAAAGAAATCTGTATTCTTACTTCATGAGTACAGCACACATAAATGCTCCGTCCTGATGTTCCTTGTGGACTGACTCGAAGATTGTCCGGAAGTAGATAGTCAAGCTGGTGTTATCTTAGCTCGTCAATGTGGTAGAAGTATGAGGGTGGGGCTAAGGCTAGGTAGGCGGGGCACTGATAAAATTAGTAAAAACAGTCAAGAGTAGAGTCCAAACCAGAAATGAGCTATGCCCACTTTCAATCAGTGCTTATCAATATCACAATAATTTGGAGATACAAGTTTTGGCCCGTCTGGAATAGTCACATAGTCATTGTTGGAATATAGTTCTAGTAGATGATCACAACTACTACAACATGGAGATCCATTCCGTAGAGCATAGTAATGAGAATCATCAAAACAAGCAAGTAGATTCAGTCTCAACATACTCTTATATTGCCATCCACTGACTAGAACTGCTGCACCTTCTACACTAATTCTATTATAGCCGATATCAAGATGCCTCAAATATTTACAATACTTCATTATACCAGATATATGAGCTACTCCATCAGATGTGATATAATTATTACTAAGATCCAACTCTTGTAAGTTAGTACAATGTTGAAGTCCCTCCTCTAGGAATACTAGACCACGTGTGCCAATGTTATTATAACTGATGTAAAGTTTTACTAATTGTTTGCACTTCTTAAGTCCTACACTCAGACTTGCTATACCATCTACACCTAACTTATTAACATCAAGACATAGTGTTTGTAGAGAATCTCCACACATGACATCTACCAGAGATTTAGGAAATGATAAACACAAATACAGTCCAAGATGTTGTAGATGGTTACACTTTATCACCTGACTCAGTGCAGTCACACATTCTGAAGTTATGTCATTACAACTCATATTAAGTTCTAGTAAGTTAGTGTGATCCTTCAGTGCCTCAGCTATAGCTATTGCTCCTCTATCACCCATGTAATTATCAGATAGATCCAAACTACGTAGTTTCTTACAATGTTCTAGCATTTTACTAAGAACTTGTGCACCATCTGAACCAATGGAACAGCGTCTTAACTTCAGAGTGTGTAGATTAATCCAAGACTCAGGAGTACCAAATAATAAACTGACATTATCAAACCTAATCTCAACATTAGACAATCGAAGAGATCTAAGTTGAGTGCAACACTTCACAGCATCTAATAATCCAGAATGTAAACTAGTTCGATAGATACCAGATAATGTCAGACTATGTAACAACTTGCAGGAATTTATACAATCACAAATTAGATTGGCACTATGGGAACTTATTTGACAATCAATGTGGTGAAGACTTGGCAAATGCTCTACGATTTTACACAAAGTTGGTATAGTGTCATCATTAATAGAAGCACAGTTTACTCCCCTAACATTCCCAACACATTGTTGGTCTACTACTAGTTTCTCAATGTTGTAAATATTAGTACTGAATACATTTAATCTTGGTAAATTCCCACAGTACAAAGCATTCTTCAGAGTATCTACATCTGTTTTACTAACACTATCCCACGATGAAGTCAACTCCATACTTATTATTCTGGTTCTTGTTCTTAGCTCTAGGACTGTATCAATACCTTCCTCTGTAATATTCACATTATGAAGATACAGATCTAGGTTAGGTAGACTCTTTGCAGCTTTAGCTATGGCTACTGCTCCTTTATCTCCTAGACTATTCCCCTGCAAGTCTAGTCTTCTCAGACTGTTACAATAGACTAGTGCATCTGCTAATGCTGTGGCTCCTGAGTCACCAATAGAGTTACACTCAATAGACACCTCCTGTACTACCCTACATTTTGAAAGGCTGCCAGCTAGTGCCATAGCTCCTGAGTCACTTATTCTGTTAAAATCTAGAACCAGATTCCTCAAGATTGAAGTATTCAATGTGTTGGCCAGTATCTCTGCTCCTTCATCACCAATACAACAATTAACAAGAATTACTTCAGTACAGTGAGATAACCTCTCACGAGGGAGAGAAGGAAAGCTTTGTAAGTTATACAAGTGTAGCCATGACTTATGATTGTCCTCAATTCTCTGAAAGTTAAAAGCACAGAGAAGTATCTTCCTCCACAACACATGATTGATGATAGTATATCTATCATACATAGAGTACAATACACGCTCAAGACTCTTACTATCAAATGCTAATAGTTTTAAACTTTCTTCAGGATGGGAGCAAGATATTATAGGTAAATATATCTTCAAGACCTTCAGATGAGGAAGTTTAACTTGATTAGTAAGACACTCTATTTTAAACTTGTCTAGTCTCAAGTATGACATATCCAGTTCCTTTAAGAAAGGTAAATGTACCAATAAAAGATTTAACGACTGAAATTCCTGATCATTGATAAAGGAAACACTGAGACATTCAAGGGATTGAAGTTTAACTCCAGCAAATGAAACAAATAACTTCATTCCTTCGCTATCCCACTTACATCCATATAATGATAATTTAGTTACTACTCTAGTACTTCTAGCGATTACATCACCTAATGCGATAAAGTCAGTGGAAGTAATAAATTCTTTTATCAGCTTTACTTCATCGTGTAAGACATAGTCACACAACTCTACCTGTTGAGACTCATAGGCACAATGAACTTTATAGAGGAACTCTCTCCGGAAACAAATAAAAATACTCTTAACAAACTCAATGTTATTGTTGAATCTTAACAAGCCACAATAAAATTTCCAAACATTTTTTAAACAATCTTTCTTCACCAGCTCCCTATCTTCTAACTTGTTGGCTTCACGTATATAGAAAGCTGCTAGAAACTCTTGTAGAGTTAGGTGACTAAAATTGAACAAGTCCTCCTTGCCATAATATAAGGAAGTACGTTCTACTGTTAGCAGACCTAGAACTGAGTCTGGACAGAATGAAACTTTAGCATCACTTTTACTTATTACTAGCTGAGAGTTAACAAGCATATCAAATGCTAACTTACAGATGGAATGGAACCACTCTTTCTCATCACCACTTAAATCATCCAATGATTTCAACTGTAAGTCTTCTCCTTTACGTGCCTTGTGTTTCAGTAAAGTAGCGATTGTGAACTTCTCGTAGATTTGTGTTTCCCTATGGGGGAGGTTACCTTCTAGTATATTAAACAAGAAACATATCATAGCTGCATGGATTGGTAGGTAACACATGTGAAGAACATTGGGATGCTGATCTAGAAATTCAGTCATTTTGCAAGCCATGTCAGGAGAACGATCATTGAATGGGTAAGTTCTTACATAGCTGTAGATCTGATCTTTTGAAAACCCTACAACTTCTATCTTAGTTTTACACATTGTTTTTAATTTCTCAGTAGCCACAGGGCGTGATGCTACTATAACCATGGAGTGAGGAAGATAGGTCTTTGAAAACAACAATTGATCAATTACTAAATTCTTCTTAGACTCAATAGGATACTCATCTAGTCCGTCTAGAATGAAGCATGTTCCTTTCCCTCTACACTTCCTGAGGCGTTGCTCTATAATCTTACAAAGATCCTCATCATAAAATATCTGAAGTAAGTCTAGTAAACTCTTATCTCTCCCTGAAACATTCAGTAATCTAAGAGTTACTAGAAACACTATTTTAGCTCCTTGCAAGACTTTCTTTCCTGTGGCCCAGTCTCTAGTTAACTTGTTGACTAAAGTTGTCTTCCCGCTACCTGGACGACCTTCAACAAGAACTAAAGCTCCTTCCCTGTATTCTCTAAACACCTCCTTGTACTCTGCCACTTCCTTGCTCTCTAGAATGTCGTCCATGTCTCCGCGAATTGTGTAATAGTTGCATGTACTCATGGGTTTCTGTTGGATAAGAACTAGATTGATAAAAGTGGGATTACCTACAGGAGGCCAGGAGTCTTGAGGTACGTCTCTGTCTGTGAGAGAGTAGAATTCTAATAATTCCTTCTTCCCTGGAGGATATATGACACTCAGACTTATCTCATCACTACATTCAGTCTCACTGCCTCGACTAACTCTACAACAATACTTCCCTTCTGTACACTGGCTAGCTCTGTAGATGTATAGTATGTTACTACACACACCACAAAAATCAGCTCCATCAAGTAAAGGTTCGGTATCTTTACTCCACTGGTAAGATTCACACCCACTACAACTAACTTGTACCTCTAGAAGTGTGGACTTGCCCTGAGCTACTTCAGTGTCACATGACTGATAAAAAATATCAAGTGATTTCTTAGCTCCTGGTAAAGGGTCTATTTCTTTCTTAAGTTTCAACAGGTTTAATGCAAGTTTCCCTAGTCCCACTGTCTCACTGGCTAATGCTGCCCTCAAGCTACTGAGAGTGGCAGGTCTGGCTCCCTCATAGCCACCTAGTATCCATGCAGTGAGAATGTTACTGAGTCTATTGACATTCTCTTTACCTTCCCCACAATCCTCACGCTTGTGTTTGGGAAGGTTCAGTGCAATACCTATTGCATCCCACAAGTGACTACCAGACACAAGAGACTCCACCAGGTCAGGCACATCTTGTTCTACTAGGTGTGTATCTTGTGTCCCACTAAGAACTTCGTTTCCCTCCATCTTCCCCAACTCACTCTTCATAGCATCACACTCAGCTCTAACCTTCCCTCCAAGTTTACCCAAAACTCTAACTAGCCTGTCCAATACTTCACCATCTTCTCCAACTCTCTCACAAACCTGCTTGAGTAAGTATCTGACCTTGATATCTGATTCCAGGTGGTCATGATCCAGAGAAGAGAATTTGTCACAGAACACTATACTAATTATTCGATGTCTCAAGAGCTCTTTGGATAGTTTGATCAGATCAGTATCTTCTAGCAAATCTTCCAGGCTAGCTAGGCGCTGCTTCAATACTTGGAATCGGATGGACATATTCGATCACCAGACTTCGTAATTGTCGTTGTTTGTTTGTTAATGTCACTATAACAGGAAACATTGCCGCGCACTTTAAACCTCAAAATGTTGACTAAGCAAATAGTCATGGGCGCCTCAGTAATGTCCTTTGACCTTTATTGCGCATGCGTTTGCATAGTAAACTTATTTTCTCTTTTTTTCCGTAGCCTTTTTCCTTTGCGTTATTCCTCCGTGATTAATGTGAAGGAAGCATGAGTCTCAAACCTTTTGAAGAGTACTATAAGGGCGATGTACTGGTTCCCCCTGGCTTATCACATACTTCAAACAATTGCTATTTGAATGCAGTTTTTCAATGCCTTCTCAACCATCCCCTGCAATAGCAGATATAGTAGCGATTATGAAAAGAAAGAACGTGTCTTTTCAGTGTTGTCATTCAGGTAAGACACTTTTTTTTTTTTTTTTTTTTTTTTTGCAAATGCTGGTGTATGATTCCAAATTACCACTACTTTAATTGTGTACAATCATTAAGTGCATATGAACCACAGTGGTTTCAGATTTTTTTGAGCATTATATCTAGATTTGACATAGCCAAATGTTATCATAAGCCCAGGATAACTGCTGGCTGGTCACTCCCCAATGTTTCCTATACTTTTTACACAGAAAAAGTCTATTAGCTGAGACCTGACCTAACAATACCAAGCAACGAGGAATCAATTGTTGGTAGCACAGAATGTCACTGTGTTGAGCCAAAAATGTGAAAATTATACCCCATTATCAACAGGTCCTCGTGCTAAAACTCCTACTGCAAGTTCAGATGGTTCAGAATGTGAAAATCCTCCTATAATAATCTCAGGTGACATAGAATGTAAAACTCCCCCTTTATCAAGTACTAGTGAAGTACAATATAAATCTCCTCACTCACCTCTTTGTGGTGAAGCTGCTGACTGTAATAGTTTTACTCTATCGGGTTATGCAAACTCTAATGGCAGCTCAGGTCAAGCAGCTTCTGTTCATACCAATCAATTATTTGTATGTTTAGACTGCAATAAAAAGTTAAAGCATTATGCGTCTTTATATAAACATTCTGCTAATGTTCACAAAAATACATTGAAAAAGAGAGGATCCATAAAATGCATGGAACACGACGGTTTATTCACATGTGCCAGACTAAATGTACTGCAGGAACACTTAGTAAATGTCCATAACATTGATTTCAAAGAAGAGACTAGAAGATTTGACAGTGAGAAAGGTAATTTTAGTTGCCATGCATATTGCTATTAAATTTTATAATTGTACATTTGTAGAGTTTTTAGAATGGAAATCTAAAGTTGAGAAGACTACAAATGTATATTATATAAAGAGTTCTGGCATGAAATTGTCAACCAAAAATAAATTTCAATACTATTATTGCAGCAGAAGTGGTAATTTCAACACAAGAGGTATGGGAAAGCGGTGCCTGAAATCACAGGGTACATCAAAAATTGATGCGTATTGTACTTCCAAAATTGTTCTACAATATTATGAAGATTGTATACAGGCCAATTTTGTAACGACACATTATGGTCATGACTTTTCAGTGGGGCATTTAAGACTATCGTTACAAGAAAGGGAAGCTATAGCAGGTCAACTATTGCAAGGGGTTAGTTTTGATCATATATTAGATAAAGTGAGGGACAATATTGGTCCAGATATAGCTCGAATTCACCTACTTGTAGAGAAAGACTTAAATAATATAGAAAAAGCATTCAATATTCATGGATGGAAAAGGCATTCAAGTGACGTTATAAGCGTGCATTTGTGGGTCAAAGAGATGGAAGAAGAAAAAAATAGCCCAGTAATTTTTTTATAAAACAGCTAGGGTGAGACTTTCGCTGATATTGGTGTTAACCAAGGTTTAAATAAGGATGACTTTGCCCTAGTTATTCAAACACCAATTCAGGCAGAAGTCTTGCATTTATGTGGCAACAACAAAGTGGTTTGCATTGATTCTACTCATGGTACTAATGGATATGATTTTAAATTAATTAGTATTGTTGTTGTGGATGAGTTTGGGGAAGGTTTTCCTGTTGCATGGTGCTTTTCTAATCAGGAAGAAAGATACTATTGATGAAAATTTTCAGCCACTTAAAGCATCAAATTGGCAATGTTAAACCACAATGGTTTATGTCAGATGATGCTGAACAGTTTTATTCTGCTTGGATAGCTGTATTCAATAAGCCAAGAAAGCTACTATGCACTTGGCATATTGACAGATCTTGGAGAAGAGCTATCTCTAGTATGGTAAAAGATCAAATGAACCAAGTATCCTTATATCATATTCTTCGAACCTTGATGGAAGAAGTAGATGAAACTAAGTTTATAGAAGTATTTCACAGTGCAGCCAACTATATCAAGACGAATGAAGGGTTTGAGCAATTTTTACAATATTTTGAGAATACATATGGTAACAGACATGAACAGTGGGCTCTTTGTTACAGAAAGGATGCAGGTATGAACACAAACACGTATACTGAATCATTTCATCGAGTTTTAAAGTATGTGTATATGAAGGGAAGGGTAAACAAACGAATGGATGCAATTATAAACCTGCTTATTAAATATGCCAGGGACAAAGCTTTTGATCGCCTAATTAAAGCTGAAAAAGGGAAATCTACAAAACATATTACCAGAATACACAAAAGACATGCAACAAGTTTGAATCTGTCAACTAGCAGTGTCAGTAAAATCAGTGAAAATAGCTGGCAAGTAAAATCGGTTTCTAGCCAATGTCTACACATTGAAAAAAGAATGTGCAACATGTGAATTTACTGTTTCATAAAATGTAAATTTTGTTCAATATGGCTCCATAAATACTCGTGCAGTTGTGATGACTATATTCAACTTGGAACCATATGTAAGCATATTCACTTATTAGCACGTATTATTACGGGAGCCAACCATAGCAGTGAGACAAGTATGTCAAGAATTAACCCTCCAGCAATTACTCTGTGCAATCCATCACCTGATAAGAATTTAAAAGATAGAATTTTGGAAAAATTAAACAGTGTATCTGGTTTTATTTCACAATGTTCCGAAATTAAAGAACTTTCCATTTTTGAAAATAAATATCTAACTTCTATGCTAAAATTTGTTGACTTGCACAAAAGTAAGAACATTAATAACATACCACCAAACAAGACACTTACGAAGCAAGTATTTTATTCCACTAAGAGAAAACGCACTTCAAAAGTGCGCTTAGGAAAACCAACAATAAATGAGAAATCAGAAATATCATCTTTACTTAGCAAGACAAAGCTGAAAGATGAACTAAGTGAGTTGCAAACATTTGCACAATTTAAGTACAATATTATCAGTAAAATTCTTGTTCAGATATCATCCAACTATGCACAAAGGAAGGTGTCGACTGGGCCAGTAGAGGCAATCAGATTACTATACAATATATACATGATGAAACAAGTTTGCCAATTGAAGTTTTAAACTTAGCAGATGATCAGTACAACACCATTTTTGTGATGAAGCATTTGCATATCTACAGAAACAAGGTTGAACTAATCATAAGTTAGCTGTGTTACCATCATTATATATGATTTTTTTTGCTATTGTAGTATCTGCTTTGAGGGAAATCATGTTGTAAATATGATTCCCATCAAGACATGATTGGATGTGATATTTGTGACAACTGGTTTCACTGGTAAGGATAAATGTTTGATGTAACTCATACCAACTATTTCTTTCACATAGGAAATGTGTGGGTGTGGATGCTGAAACGCCTAACAGCATAGCTGAGATTCAGTGGTATTGTCAAATTTGCACGAAAAGAGAAAAATCAACATAAACATTTTATTCTAACTTGTTGCTATAGTTGTAGAATGAAGCCATATGTATTTAATTTATCAACTTGATTTCTTATGTCATGAAAAAATATTGACATTATGGCCAAATCAATTTATCACTAATAAAAGCTTTGATGTACTTGATAAAACAGAGTTATTGTATTTAGCAACACCTAATACAAATTAAAATGATTTGCTAGCTACTACATTTTAACAAAAAGTAAGTTTTTCTTACAAAATTGTATAAAAGGGGTGGAATAAATAATAATTGGCGAGCGAGCGTAGCGAGCGAGACACTTACAGGGGTAACACAATCGAAAATCGGGGATGTTTGTTTATTTATTTATTTATTTGTATATATGTGACAGTCTATGGGAAAAGGGGGCACTTCACTTAAAAATTGAAATTGAGATATTGGCTCCAAAAGTAAGTCATAGGAAAAATTCTTTCTTTCTTCTCTTTTTGTTTTTTGCAGAATTAGTCTTAGTGACCCTTACTCTAAGTCTATGCCAAATTTCAAATGCCGAAACAACTTAAAAGACCCCAAGCGTGCCGTGTAAAGACAAACTACTTTTTATTCTCTCTCGTTCTCGAAGTACAATAAACGGGGAATGGGCGGAGTTTCAAACAAGCAGCTAAAAAAACTGCATAGCTTTGAGAATAGTGCATGCAATCTACAGCTTACCTCTGGTTGAAAGTTTACCACTACATGGAGTAGAGTAGCCAAGGATTCCGACAAGACAGGCTGTGAGACGCTCTGAAAGCTAAAAAGAACTCTACGCAAACTTCGTTAGTCGCCGTTAAAAAGCGGCTGTACGATTTAATTGCGTATGCGGAGTACGCCGTTAAGTCTACGGAAACATTAATTATACCGGAAGTGGAAATTCAATTTATGTTTTCTCGATTTCTAGTTCAATTGCTTTGCTGAATACAGCCCAGTTCAACTGCCAGTTTCTCTACACGGGGAAGGTTTTACCCTCCAGTATTTTAGCGCTAAGTTGTGATAAATTGTAGCTTTTTACTAGCATAAAAAACTCAATTTTTTTTGTTTGAGTGAAGTGCCCCCTTTTCCCATAGACTGTCACATATGTATGGACGTACGTAAGGCATTTTTGTACTTTGACCCTCGCGTTTTTGTGTTAGTTCGGTTGTCGACCCCGTCCCAAACTTCACTAAACAGAATCCTCTGTTTATCGATCAGTACCCGTATCACCCTAGAAATTGAATTGTTTACCGTTTTGAATTCTTTTGCGGGTGCAGTTAAAACTTGAAAACTTACGGGACTTCCATTTCTATTCGAGTTAGTGCGGTGGTAAGTCAATGCACTCTTTGTCATGGTTATAAGCCGTGCGCAACAGTATTTACTTGAAAATACATTGTCCACTATACTACTGCGAAGGTAAGTCTGTGTAGGTGCATGTCCAGTTGTGTCAAAGCATTGTGTGTTACAACCACCTTAGCTAAAGAATATCACAAAGAAAACTTTTAAATAACGTGTATTGTTTTGTTGTTGTTGTTTTTTCCTTCAATTCAAGCAGTTGCAGAGAGTTGTTACTATGGCACTGAAATACCTTTACCCTGTATGCTAAATTTAAAAACTGGACCTTATCAGTAGCTTCAGTGTTAGTAGTCAAAATCATTTATATAAAAATAGTATAGTCTTTAGGCTCGCTCGCCATTTGTGCTCAAGCACACCACTAGTTTATTTATTTATTTGTATATATGTATGGACGTATGTATGTCATTTTGTACTTTGACCCTCGCGTTTATGTGTTAGTTACGTGGTCGACCCCGTCCCAAATTGCACTAAACAGAATCCTCTGGTTTAGCGATCAGTACCCGTATCACCCTAGAAATTGAATTGTTTACCTTTTTGAATTCTTTTGCGGGTGCAGTTACAACTTGAATACTTAAGGGACTTCCATTTCTATTCGAGTTAGTGGCGGTGGTAAGTCAATGCGCTCTTTGTAAGCCGTGCCCAACAGTATTTACTTGAAAATACATTGTACACTAGACTACTGCGAAGGTAAGTCTGTGTAGGTGCATGTCCAGTTGTGTCAAAGCATTGTCATATCACAAAGAAAACTTTTAATAACGTGTATTGTTTTGTTGTTGTTTTTTTCCTTCAATGCAAGCAGTTGCAGAGAGTTGTTACTATGGCACTGAAATCCCTTTACCGTGTATGCGAAATTTAAAAACTGAACCTTATTTTCAGTAGCTTCAGTGAAATAGTATAGTCTTTAGGCTCGCTCGCCATTTGTGCTCAAGCACATCACTAGTGTTAGTATCAAGGCAACTGTGAATAGAGTAGCAAATTGAAAATATTAGTAGTGACTAGCTACACTGACAAATCAATCTCAATTAGATAATGATTAGCTAGCTTATTCAGCTAATATATCGGTAAAAACAACAACAACAAAAGACAAAAAAAAACACCAAAAACTATCTTTATTTATCACAGCTTGAAAATGTGAATAGGTTAAGCTACTGGTTGGATGCCATAGATATGGTTGCCTAAATCAGATTATCATAATATTACAATGTACCTTTTTAAGTTATTGTCTATGGTGATTTTTAGTGGAATAGCTAAAAAAAATTTTTTTCAAATTAACTAAATAGGTATGTCAAATACATTATTGTTTTAACTTTGGGAGAGAGATTTTACAGAAGTAATTGTTCTTTAGCTATTACCTCTAATGCTAAAAACTACGCACATCAAAATTCAATTCCTTGCAAGGTCAAAGGTTATAGGTTAAAAGTTCGTGGCAATGATTCCTGACTGGCAATTATTCCGTACGTGGCAATGATTCCTGTCCTTATCCGCTTCCCAACTAATAGTGGAACAACTCAACCCCTTCTAAAGACGGCCATTTGTTATTGATTTTATTATTATTGATTTTTTATAATTTAATCGCCAGTGAAATAATTCATACCAATACACCTCAATGAAATATGTGGTTGCTGTTACTCCATCATTAGTATATAGAAAATAATTCTGCAATGGATCATTATGCATTATCACAAAGTAAATTTGGTTACACAGCTAGCTTGTATGGATCAATGGTAATGGACTTGGTAGCGTTGTGAGTCTTATAGATGCCCACCAGTCTATCTGCCAACTCAAACATGTTATTCCTCAGACTGATGATGATGAACTGAGCATTCTTTGTACGTTCCTAAACATCAACAACAACAACAACAACAACAACAGTAGCAGCTTGAGTAAGACCAACAAACAATAAATGAAAGATCACTTTTGAAGGTATTGTAATAAGTAATACTTGTTCGGGATCCACACCCGAACAGAGGATCTAAAGTCAAGCCCGGCCGGCCCGACTCTTCTCACACACAAGCTGTAACTGAACAATAATTATGTCGCATATGTTTATCTGATGTATTCTGCCCTTTCTCAGTTTATTTCTAATCTTTATCTTACCTGTACAAGCCTTTCATCTGTTTAGTTCTAATGTCACGAATCACCACACTTTACCATATCTCATCGCCGGGAACGGTAATGAGATTCATATCAACCACTGCACTCTGTCAATCTCACTTCGTTTATAGGTGCACACTATGCGCCTCCACTCTAATGTCTAATCTCTCTCCGCTCATACCTGTCCTCTTATCTCTATTATAGTTTAACCTTATTCTGAACTGAAAGTGGTTTAAGTTAAGTGCCCTAGCCTAGCTAAGCCGCCACTACCTCCTAATCTGCTGGACGAGAGAAAGGATGCCCACACAATACTAGTGATGTGCTTGAGCACAAATGGCGAGCAAGCCTATTGTTTGATTTCTAACACTCAAGCTACTAAAAAGAAAGTCGAATATTTTTTAATTACGTATGTATGGTAAAGGGGTTTCAATGCCATGGTAACCACTCCCAGCAACTGTTTGAATTGGAAGAAAATAAAAGCAAGAACAAAAACAAACAAACAAACAAAAACAAATCTCACTATTTAAAACGCACAATACTTTCACACAACTGAACATACCTACACAAGACTTTCGTAGTTAGTCTAGTGGATTTCAAGTAAATGCTGTTGCGTAGGTCTTATAACTGTGACAAATAGTGTATTAACTTACCACTGCCACTAACTCATATAGAAATGGAGCTCCCATAAGTTACTAAGTTCTAACTGCACCCGCAAAAGAATTCAAAGCGGTAAAGTCCTGTATCTCATCTATTAGCCACTATAGCCCATCTATTATTTTCATGTGTTGTTCTGACCTCATGCTTGTAGTACTTCATCTTCTGCTGGTAGTCCTTGAGTGAGGTGGTGTGTTTGTCTCTTTCATGATGCAGGTCCACCATGGATGCCTGTCTCTCTCCTTCCTCTTTCTCCAACACGTCCAGTTCTCCCTTCAGTGAAGGCAACTCTTCTTCTCTTTCAGACACCAACATCTGAAACGCAAACATAAATAAGTGATTAATTACAGCTTTTAGTGAGCCATGTATGGTGCTTTGCAAAACGTAATAAATTAGAATAAATTCTACTCTCATTTAAATTTGAGATAACCTCTATGCAATGCCATTTAGTCTCTCAAAATATCTTCTGACAAACATTTAGTGACAGTTTAAAAAAGTAGAAATTATAAATTGTATAATGCATACACAGTTACACACACGCACATATACACAAGTAACTTCACTTATTCAACCCCTCTAGCTCACTGACCCTCAATTTCTCCTGAGATACTTAAACTTTTTTTAGCCTCTTGTTCCAACTGTTCCAATATATCCTGTAGCTCTGCTATTCTAGTCTCCACCTCCTGAACTTCCTCCTTTAGTGAAGACACTTTCTTACTGCTCTTGGACTTGTTCCTGAAAAAAGACCAGATGAGAAAGAAGTAACGGATCGACAACTATGCTTCCAGTACTAACAATTAGGATGTCATTTTGTCCATTAAAATATCAGAATACTTCATCTTCTGCTGGTAGTCCTTGAGTGAGGTGGCGTGCTTGTCTCTTTCATGACACAGGTCCACCATGGATGACTGTCTCTCTCCTTCCTCCTTCTTCAACATGTCCACTTCTCCCTTCAAAGAGATGACAATTTTTTTTCTTTCTAAAGCAAAACCTAGAATAATGGCATAAATCACACTAACATACTTAACTATAATTATAGTGCTGTGTTATAGTGTTTGAAATATTGTGTGTAATACTTCTTTGAATCAACATAGCTACTATGGACTCACAATACAGCTGCGGCTAATTAATTATATCGGCAATCTCAGCTTGTGTGCTCACTAATTTAAAAAATTGTATTATCTAATGGTGACAAGTAATTCTCCAATCACTATATTCAAGCTTGATCTCACCCCTACACCTTTCTCCATCCTCCATCCTCAACTACAAGTAATTAATCTCAATACAAGTGGACAGAAAATCGACCAGATAAACCCAAAGTTTCTTATAAACACTTTCAAATTTAGCGACAGTTACTACAGATTCTGAATATAATGCTACTTTTCCAGGTAAATATAACTAGTTGATATTGAAAGTAACATTTAAAATCCAGTAATATAAATTTTCACTTACCCTAACATGGAATTCATGGTTACTCCAGAACTTGTGAATTCCTTTTGTTTTGTAACATATAGGATTCCAGAGTATGTGTTTACATACACAATATTTTCGATTTGCACCTGTTTCTTGTGTTCCCAGCACAACTATGTAGTAATTATTGTTATGGTAAATTAATGTTTTAGCCACAAAGTTTATTATTATCCAATTCCTTGATCTGATTGAGATCTTCACAAATTATTTTAAATGACTCTTGATGCTATCATTTAAGCCTTGAAATGACTGCAGCACATTTCATAGTGACAAAGGCATGCCCCTTATTCCTGTCTTTCTTTGTTTGTACTTATATTTTGGTACTAGGGAGTTAGGAATACGTTAAAAAAAGATTGCCATGCCATGAAAGCATCTAATTGTCTTTTTTTTTTTTAATGTGATCAAGTAGTGAGCCAATTATTTGATATAGCTATTACAATAGCTAGGAGTTAATTCAAGTTCCATAAATTAAGGTGGAGAATTTGCCAATGTCTATTAAAAAGCTTAAAACGAAAATTTCTTGCCAATGTCTATTAAAAGGTTATAAGCTTGGTATAGACCTGTGATCTATATCAATATAGATGTAGTCATTTTTATAGTATAGTTCCAGTAGATTATCACAATGATGACAACACTTCTTAACATTCAGCAAAGCATATCTGTGATGTTCATCAAAACAATCGCCTAGATTTACATACAACGGAGACCTATGAATCCAACCTCCCACCAGAACTGCCGCACCATCTATACCAATCTTGTTACCTGATAAACCTAGATAACAAAGGTATTTGCAGGATTTCATTATAACGATGACTGCTGGTACACCATCTGCATCTATCAAGTTTAAATCTAGGTATAGTTCTTGAAGGTTAGTGCAATATTGCAGGCCCTCTGCTAGATATGGCAAAATATGTGATCCAATGAAATTATGTCTAATATTTAGGGAAGTTAGTCGTGTGTAGTATTTTAATCCAGAAAGACTTGTAATGTCAAAAACGTGTTGTCCTAATTCAGTAAAACTAAGAGATAGATACTGTAAAGCATCTGTATGCATGGCACCATAAACCAGTGCTATTGCACCTGGACTTATTAGGTTACCAGAGAAGTCAATGGTTCGTAGAGAGTTACGCTTCATCACTGGAACTAATGCAGTCATACCACAAAAGGTGATAAAGTTAAATCCTAGATATAATTCTTTTAAACCAGTGTGATGTTTCAGTCCCTCTGCTAAAGCTCCTGCTACTATGTCGCCAAAAGTGCCACTATGAGAGAGGTTCAATTGGCACAGATTTTTGCAATGTAACAAGTATCTACCCAGAATTACTGCATCAAATAAGCCCAAATCGATGCGCTCAAAGGTGAGGTTTTGTAGATATGAAGCAGACTTTTGATTTAACATAGTAAAACAACTTTCTGTTCTTTCTTTCTGAAAGCAGCACGTTAATGCTAAAGATTGCAAATTATTACGCTTTTTTATCATATTCAGAACACTATTGTAATCTGAATTGACTACATGAAACTTGTTTAAAGACTTACATGATTCAAGGCTATCAGACATTAGTTGTACATTAGATTTAATATCATTCATATAGCATTTTACATAAGAAAGGGATGTCAAACCGTCAATTATTCTGCAGAGAGAAGGCACATCCTCATCTTTCACATCGATATCTAATGCCCTTACAGATTTCAGTTCTCCACTTTCTATAAACTTTTCAAAGTTGTGTATGTTGGCAGAAGAAAGTTCTAATTTTGGCATAGTCCCACAGTACAATGCATTTCTCAGCGTATTTAAGTCTGCATCCCTAATACTATACCATGATATGGATAACACCATACTTCTTACATTAGTATCAGCTCTTTGCTCTAAGATTTTCTCAATTCCATTTTCAGTAATGTTCACATTATGAAGATATTGATCTAGGCCTGGTAAGTTCTTAGTAGCTTTAGCTATTGCTATGGCTCCTTCATCTCCTAGACTATTTCCCTGCAAATTCAACCTTCTTAAGCTGATACAATTGATCAGTGCATTAGCTAATGCTGTGGCTCCTGAGTCACCAATAGAGTTACACTCAATAGAGACTTCCTGTACTGTCCTACATTTTGATAAGCAGTTAGCAATTGCTACAGCTCCAGAGTCGCTTATTCTATTAAAATCAAGAACAAGTTTTGTCAAAACAGATGGATTGATTGTGTAGGCAAGTAGCTTTGCTTCGTCATCATCAATGCAACAATTAATAAGAACTACATCAGTGCATTTAGAAATAATTCCAGCTTTAGAAAGAAAAGAAGTTCTAGAATTATATATATATATCAATGAAATATCGATCTGGTCGTTAAATGCATAACGGAAGATTTTTCTCCAAAGAGGGGCATTGCTCAGCGATCTTTCAAGTGAAAAATATACTTTCTCTAAATGTTGACTGCCAAATGCTAATAACTTATAAATTTCTTCAGGATTGGAACAAAACTCATTTAATAGAGTAATTTTCAAGACTTTCAGGTGTGGTAGTTTCACTTCTCTTGTAAGACATTTTATTTTAGAAGAGTTGAAAGTTACTTCAATTAAATTCAACTCTTCAAAGAAAGGCAAGCATCTTAACATACCATTCAATGCTTCAGCATCTTTGTCACTAATTTGGTATTCGTATCTAAATGCATCTGTGATCTCCTTGACTTTCAAAATTTTTAAGAATTGCAAATGATTCTTATCAGCAAGCCAGTAGATTGAACTTACTCCTTCAATATCCCACCAACTATTTTGAATTGATAGCTTTGTAACAGGCTTGGTTGTGTTACACAATACATAGCCAAGAGCTATAAAATCTGTACAACTAACAAAAGTATTGTGAAATTTGATGACATCATCTTTTATTGTATAGTCGCATAACACTACTTGCTGGGATTCACAGGCGCACTGAGCTTTATAACGCCAATCATAATACGATTGCTGCAAGATTGCTTTACAAGATTCTACATTGCTTGATCCAGCTAACCCACAATAAAATTTTAAAACGTTATAAAATTTTTGTCTATTAATCAACTGGTTTATTTCCATTTTGGCTTCAACTATATATGAAGCTGCTAGAAATTCTTGGAATGTCAGATGATGAAAGGTATAAAAATTTTCAAAGCCATAATATTTAGAAACACCCTCTACAGTTAACAATCCAAATAAAGAGCTATTAGGGAACTTCACTCGAGCCTCACTTTCACTGACTACGAGCCGAGATTCATCGAGCATATCAAATGCTAACTTACATATTGAATGGAACAATTCTTGGTCCCTACCACTTAGCTCTTTTAAAAACCTAATCTTACATTGAATTCCTTCAGTCACTTTGTGCCCCAATAAAGTTGCTATTGTAAACTGCTCATAGATTTGTGTCTCTCTGTGGGGTATGTTACCTTCTAGCTGACTGAACAAGAAACATATCATAGCTGCATGGACTGGCAGGTAACACATGTGAAGGACATTAGGATGTTGATCTAAATACTCAGTCATTTTACAAGCCATGCTTTTAAAAGAATCACTAAAAGGAAAAGATCTCACATAGCGATAAATTTGATCCCTAGAAAACCCTACAACTTCAACATGTGTTTTGCAAACTTTCTTTAGTTCCCTGGTAGCCACAGGACGTGATGCTACTATAACCATTGAATGAGGAAGAAATGACTTGTTAAACAACAACTCATCGACTACTAATTTCTTCTTAGACTCAATAGGATATTCATCTAGTCCGTCCAGAATGAAGCACGCCCCTTTCCCTCTGCTTTCTTTGAGTTCATGCTCAACATGCTTACTTAAATCCTCACCATAAAATATCCGAAGTAAATCTAGCAAACTTTTATCTTTTTCTGAAGCATTTAGTAATCTAAGAGTAACTAGAAAAACCATCTTAGCTTGTTGTAAGACTTTCTTTCCTGTGGCCCAATCTCTAGTTATCTTGTGGACTAGTGTTGTTTTACCGCTACCTGGACGACCTTCTACTAAAGTTAACGCTCCTTCTCTATAATCTTTAAAGACTTCTTCATACCCTGCAACTTCCTTGCTCTTTATAATGTCATCCATGTCTCCACGAATTGTATAATAGTCGCATGTACTCACGGGTTTCTGTTGGATAATAACTAAATTAATAAATGTGGAATTACCGACAGGAGGCCAGGAATCTTTAGGTACTTCACACTCTGTAAGAGAGTAGAAATCCCACAACTTTTCCTTCTGTGGAGGGTACAAGACCTTCAGACATATCTCATCACTATATACTTTCTCATTGCCTCGGCTAACTTGACAAAAATATCCCCCTTGTGTACACTGGCTAGCTCTGTTGATGTATTATAGTATGTTACTACACACACCAGAAAAATCAGCTCCATCAAGTAAAGGTTCACCATCTTTACTCCACTGGTAAGATACATGCTCATTATCACTGACTTGTACCTCTACAAGTGTAGACTTTCCCTCAGGCACTTTAATATCACAGGATTGGCAAATAATGCTTGGGCATGAAGGAGTAGTTTGACTAACTGGTAAAGGGTTCTCGTTTGTTGTATATATTGACAAATCTCGAGCTAGTTTCCCTAGTCCCACTGTCTCACTGGCTAATGCTCTCCTCAAGCTACTGTGAGTGGCAGGTCTGGCTCCCTCATAGCCATCTAGTATCCATGCAGTGAGAATGTTACTGAGTCTATTGACATTCTCTTTACCTTCCCCACAATCCTCACGTTTGTGTTTGGGAAGCTTCAGTGCAATACCTATTGCATCCCACAAGTGACTACCAGACACAAGACACTCCACCAGGTCAGGCACATCTTGCTCTACTAGGTGTGTATCTTGTGTCCCCACTAAGAACTTCATTTCCCTCCATCTTCCCCAATTCACTCTTCATAGCCTCACACTCAGCTCTAACCTTCCCTCCAAGTTTACCCAAGACTCTAACTAGCCTGTCCACCATCTTCTTTAACTCTCTCACAGACCTGATTGAGTAAGTATCTGACCTTGATATCTGATTCCAGGTGGTCATGATCCATAGAAGGGAATCTGTCACAGAATTCTTTACTAATTATTCGATGTCTCAAGAGCTCCTTGGATAATTTGATCAGATCAGTATCTTCTAGCGAATCTTCCAGGTTAGTTACGTGCTGCATCAATACTTTGAATCCGGTAGACATGATAACTCCGCTTCGCGTCTAGACAAGGGCAACCGCGTCTCTAGAATAAAGCGGTATCCTCCCCTTTACAACGAGCCCCTCCCCCTCTATTAAGCTGCAGGTCGGGGTGTGACTGCCAAGCTTTGCTGCCTGACCCTTTACCAACTTTAAGTTCTCTTCCCAACAACACTGGCGCGGCTTGAGCCGCCCACCCTGAAGTATAATACCGCCTGGCCACGCCCAGATGCGCCTTTAAAGTCTTAGACCTGTGGTTGGCGGTTACAGAGATCTCAAATTTTTATATTGGTAACATCATTTTTGTGATGGCAGAGCAGCAAGTTGGATCTTGAGGTCACCTTTACACAATTTTATTCTCCACACTACAAAATTTGTGGTAGACTCATTCACCAAAATATGAACTTCTTCAGAAATCTCTCTGCCTATTACCCAACCAAAGATAGTTCTAGTGAGAGTAATGGAGAGAACCATCAATTATACTATACTTTCCTCCATCCTATCCTTGATACTGAGAACCATATCTAAGTTCCTCCAAGTGGTGGATCTGCAATAGAAATCTTGTGCAGCTGTAAGCCAGCATCTGGAAGCTGGATGCTGATGTATTTTCCCTTTGCTGGCTAAAAAGGGTTATATCAGGTCTACTGTGAATTTTTAATGTGATGATATTTCCTCTTATATACAAGTAGCCATGTCACCAAAAGGGAGCGCTACAACATGTGTATCAGTTCATTGTGTTGAACTCAGTAGTCCAATTTTGTCAGATTTCTTATATATATTTTTTCATTTCAGAGGTTACAACAATGCTTGCATTGTGAGCAGGTTTTACACTTTAAAATATAACAAGCAGACAAAATGCAGATAAACAATTCCTTTGTTTTTCTCCATAATAATTTCTTAAGGATATATCACATACTGCAAATTAACAACAATGCACATAACATGTCTAATATTTTATATGAGTACATTCTTGTACTTCATGGGCAGGTTGTTGACCGGCACCTACTGATTGACTAGAATGTGGTGCACTTGGTCTTTCCTCCATTTCCTGTAAGAGGGGCTTTTTAGAGTCAGGCTTAGTAGTTACAACTTGCTAGAGAGGAAAGAAGTTTAAAGAATTTCTTACTTTTGTGGGCATTACCAAGGAAATGAATAAGAATATAAAATCCATAGCCTTTAGTGTCCATTATGATGACAAAAGAAACAAGAAAAAAAAAGAAGAGTCAAATGGTTCAAGAATGAATGTTTGATGCTGTGATAAAGGACAAGTGCACAACTTATTATCATTCTGTGAGGTTTTCATACTTGTTACAATATGACTAATTTCATGTGACGAACAGGGATATCCTCAGTTTTATTTATATTTGAACCATTATGTGATCACCAGATCATTCTCAGACACTACGGTCGTAACATAAAGTTTATTCTTGATTGCTAGTTTTCTGAAGTATAACGGAAGGTTAATACAGGAAAAGATATTGTATAGAACAATTATAACTTTTCCAGGAATCGATTATAGCCAGGAATAGAGATGGAAAAAGCAATAACATAAAAGTTGTCTAGGTGACGGTTCAAGCTAGATTAAAAATAACAAAATAAAGTGCTCTCTAAATAAAGCAGTGACTGTAATTTCTTCTTCTTACAACAATAATGTTATAGTCCAGGCTTGACACCATCAAGGTACAGCCATGCCTCTGTTAATGGACAGATCACCAGAATAAAGGAGTCATTCCGTTGCATCGGACTCTGAACAATATCCTGCGTCACACACTAAGTAGCCTCGATTGTTATGTTCACCACACTGCACACATGCTGTTCATTCATAAATTGTCATTATCTCTTCAGTTATAGTACTTTGAAAGAATTATTGCAACCAGTTCTCTTCTCTGTTCACAGTAATCACTATTGCTCTAAGCGATAGTCGTCATTACCACAGTAGCTATTGCAGCGATAGGTTTAATCATAGTCTTGCAGCTTGTGACACACCCCTCTGCTCTGACTGTGTCACTCCCAGGACCTGATTGCTTACAGCTCAACAGTTGCCTATCCCTACAATTAGGCTGGTCTTTTGAATTACTTTTCCACAACTAGCCCAATGGCTAGTTTTGTCTGCACTTATTCAAGTGTACAGGATTTGTACTTATAAACTCAAGTTGGACAGATTTTGATAACTTCCACAATGCCGTTGGTAAATCATACCTGTATGAGACAATAATTTGGTATTAAACAAATTAATTCACTCAACACATGAGTGTATGTTGATGGTATTGCATTTTATGGTGTTGGACAATCTGTTGGTGGAGTTTGATTTGTTATTGGGTTGTATTTGTAGTATTGTGCTATAGTTAAATTGTTAATTGTGTCTTGATTGTCCGTATATAAATTGGACCTAGGCTTGAGAGAGTTTCCAGCCTTCAGCAAGAGTAAGTGCCATGTGAGTGGTAGTTTGGGTTGAGAAGAAAACAACAAAGAGTGATTGCAAACAATTATTTTTTGCCTGCTCTTCAAGGGGGAGTGGCAAGACCTGATTGTTTGTGGGGATAACTGATGAATAGCAAGGAAGTAGGTATGTGCATAATAGCTCTTCCAGGAGGACATGATGTAGGTGGTGCAGACTGTGAAATCTGTGCCTGGCTGACTGATATGTTGGGCTGTGTAGAGGGCACTAGATTAGCCCAGAAATGTTAGAAATATAATGTCTAACTGATGGTGCCAGGTAGATGGTGTCCAATTGCCCATCTGATTAAGCTGGATCCTGATTACAGCTGGAGGGTCTACTGCGGGATGGGTGATGGTTGGGCTTAGGAATCATAAATGGAAAAGAGATGCATTTTTATGGTACAGGTCATCTGATGTGGTTAGACCTGATGTATATGTATGCTGGGTTCAAGTGAAGATTTGGTTGAGCTTCTAAACAGTGCATCCGCCTCTTCTCTTGCTTGAAGGCATGCTGACTACAAGACACAAGAAACTCCACCAGGTCAGGCACATCTTGCTCTATTAGGTATGTATCTTGTGTCCCACTAAGAACTTCATTTCCCTCCATCTTCCCTAACTCACTCTTCATCAGCTCTAACCATCCCTCAAGACTCTAACTAGCCTGTCCAATACTTCACCATCTTCTCCAACTCTCTCACAAACCTGCTTGAGTAAGTATTTGACCTTGATATGCGATTCCAAAATTCTTTACTATTTATTCAATGTCTCAAGAGCTATTTGCATAGTTTATAGATCAGATCAGAATCTTCTACTAAATCCTCCAAGTCAGCTACAGGTTGTATCAATAGTCGGAATAGTGATATGTCTGCTTTTGTGTATAGACTTAGGTTAATCATGTATCAAGAACAAAGCGGTATCCTACCCTTTCAAATAAACCCCTCCCCCTTTTAAGCTACAAATGAATACTCAGCCATCCAACTGGCATGAACTTTATAGCTATTGGTCATAACTCGTGTATACACACAACTAGCTACGGTGCCATCTATTCCATGATTATCTTAGCTTTAGTTCTAACCCACTAGCTTCCCAGGCAGAGTACTTACAATATAATGAAAGTAAATACAAGTTCTGATTATACCTGGGGATATGAGATTTGAGAATGAGCTAGCTTTAGAAGTCAGATATTCTTGCACTTTCACCGAATCAGGTTACTTAGATATTTTGGCATCATTTTGTTGGAACCATTCAAGCTTTGCTCTAGCTAGCTATATAGTTTGTTGCCTATAGTATTTTTCCATTCACTATTGGCATAAACTGTTGGAGACTGGTAATCTTGGGCCTAATTCTTGTCATCTGAACTAGTAAAAATTAAAATGTTAGCTCACACTGATCATTTATCATATTGAATTATCACAATACACTGAACTCATTTGTATTTTAATTCTGTAACCACTCATGGTTTTTGTGGGGATAGATCTATGAACCTTGAAAGTATGGCAAAGAATTTGTACGTTAGAATCGAGGACAACAGGGAATCAAACATTTTTACCTGGTTCTTTGAGCCAGATCTAAGTTTATTGAACAATTACTGACCTGTGCCTGCTGTCTTTGCTGAATAATTCATCATTTATTGCAAGAGATTTCTAATTAAGGCCCATGATGAGCTCTTTCGAAGAAGAAGCCTGTTTGTGCGGGACACAGAGGAACCATCACAAAGATGCCGAATTTGGACCAGCCATCCTCTTTGTCTCAACGCTAAATTGGACATGTTGAAGAAGCTATCCTGATTTAGTCTGAAGATGAACTTGCTCATGAAATTGAACAGGCAGATGGATACAATGATGGCATATATACCCTTCTTGTGATAGTTGACTGTATTTTGAACTTTGCTATGAGTACCACAACACATCCACCCATTCCTCTTGTGCCCCCATCACTCTTACTGTGTCTCCTTGAGGAAATAAAAAAAATGAAACTGGTGATCTGATGAAGTGGACACCCTTCTGGGAGTCGTATCGTGCTGCTATTCATGACAATCATAGTCTCACTACAGAGAATTAAACTATCTCCGATCTCTCCTAGAACATAAAGCTCTGGGTTCAATTGCAGGGTTGAAACCTAACTATGATGAAACTGTCTCAAACTATGGAGAAACATTTTGGGAACAAACAAAGCATCATTGCTAAGCACATAGATGCACTCATAATCTGAAAGCAGTAATGTCCTCGAACAGTCATGTATGACCAAGTAGAACTCCACACTTGTAGTCTCAAGTCATTGGGAGTGGTGGCTGATCTTATATGGAGGACTATACTAGCACCTGTTATCCTGAACAAGATACTTCATGATTTTCAGTTGTTGGTAACCTGTAAGATAGGGATTGAGTGAGAGTTAGATGAGATTAATAAGAGTTCTGGGGTGGGGGTGGGGGGGGGGGGGGGGGGGGGGGGGTAGTGTGGGCTCTAGGGAGGACCACAGCTGTGGGGGTAAACTCTGTAGGAAGATCAACTTACAGCTGCTGTAGCATCATGCTAGGAAAACCTCTCCTTGTCATGGAACATCTAAAACTTTGCAAAAATGTGGGGGTAGACTAGTCTGAGACTTGGCGTAACTACAACACTTCCAGATGATGTGGCCATGACAGAGGCAGACAAAACAGCGTCCTGACTACTTTCTGGCCTGAAGTTGAATAACAACTGTTTGAGGAGAGGGGCCTGTTGGCAATATATGACAATGGTCAGGTGTACTAAGAGATGCCTGAGAAAGATTGTCAGGCCAAGTTTTTTCATGATTAGTCTCTGACTGCTCTTAAAGAGGTGGAGATGGTGATCAATTCACACATGACCCCTATCATACATGTCAGCCAATAACCTGGACAAGCTGCGGCTAACACTTTCTCATCTGATGGTTGGCCGAAGACTGATGAGCACTCCTGATATTCCTGCGCCTGAACTTGAGGAGTGCAACCCATCCCGAGATTCTCATAAGGAGAGCAAAGTATCTCAGCACTACAATTGACCAGTTTTGGGGATGTTGGCGGAGAGTAGCTGGAGCTCAGGGTTGTTCATAAGCAGTATGAAAGAAACTCTGGTGGGCCAGAAGTTCAGCTGGTGACATTGCCATTATCCACAGTGATGATCGAATGTGGAAACTTGGCCGTGTTGAGAGATTGCTGACTGGCAGTGATGGAGAGGTCAGAGGACCTGTTCTTATGAGTGTCTGGGAAGGGAAAGAGAACCAAGTGCTTTCAGTGGCCAGTACAAAGACTTTACCCACTGGAGATGCTATCTTGAGTTGAGCAGTCGGCTGCTGAATCAACTCCACGATGAAACTGTGGACATTTATGAGAATGGGACACCTAAGTTCATGTACTACCAAACTCTCCCAGCAACTTTCCAACTAGCTGCAAGCCAAGCAATCTACCATACGTTGCAACACCGAGGGCCCAAGACTGATTATGGAAGATGTTGACCACTGCCATGGCCAATTGGAGGAGGATGTTGGGGACAGGCCTAGCTAACTCTTGTAGTCTGAAGTATAAGTATAATTTGTACACCATTCATTAATCATTCATATATCAAACCTGTATCATCAGTTTATAGAATAAAAAACAACAACAAATCAATCCATCATACACTGAACTTAATTTGTATTTTATTCTGTAACTACACCTACAGTTTCTATGGGAATTGATCTATGAACATTGAGCATGTGGCAGAGAATTTGTATCTTTTATAATTGGGGACTGCAGGAAATTAGGCATAAACGGAGGCGAGGCATAGAAAATAAATAGCTAAAAGTTTCATATTTGCAGTAGTGTCAGATCTGCACAAAACAACAGAAAATTGAATTTTTTTAAATATAATAGCATTTCCGTCAATTAGGAGTGTCACATGATTAATAATGTCACATGATTAGGAGTGTCATGTGTATCACATTATGTCCACATAGCATCAAATTAGGAGTGTACTTACACGAAACATCTATAATTTTAATTAGGATTGTCATTTACAGTAGCTACTTTGGTCAAATCAAAACAATCTATCTTTATTATAATTCTCACTTCATTAAAAGTAGCTACCATTACAGAATAAAATAAGTGTGTTCTAACACAAATGAAGAAAAAAATGTAGAATTCAAGGCAATTACAAGCATAAATGATGAGAGATACTATGAGGAAACAAGTTACACATTCTTCACATTTTTAACATAGTCTTCATATTGTTAAAAATAATATGCTGATACTAGTTTCGGTAGTGAACTTGTATAGTCCAGCAGGATGCAGAGGTAATCATTATTGTAGTATGCAACTAGTAGATGATCACAACTACTGCAACATCTCCCATTATTTTGTAAAGCTAATTCATGACATCTGCCAAAACAATCGAACAGTTCCAACGTTAACATACTAGTATGGAGCCACCCACGAACTAGATCTGCTGCATTATCTATATCAATCCTGTTCAAATTCAGACGCAGCTTCTGTAGATACTGGCAACTCTTCATTATTTCAAGTACTTCTGGCACTCCTTCAGATGTTATTGCATTGGAACTAAGATCTAAAAATTGTAAGTTAGTACAATGCTGAATTCCTTTAGCTAAACGAGCAATACTGTGTGAACCTATTCCATTACGACTGACATTCAGCTCCTGTAGCTGCTTGCACTTCTGAAGTCCAATGCTCAGACTTGCTACACCATCGACACCTAACTGATTATGGCTAAGATCCAAAGTTTGTAATGTTCTTACATCCATTGCATCAACCAGAGTATCAACACCTTCTGGTCCAAACCCATTACCAGAAAGATCAAGATGTTGTAGATGGTTCCTCCTTATCACTGGAACCAATGCAGCCATGCCATCTGCACCGATACAATTTGTTCCAAGCCTCAGTTTTTGTAAATTGGTATGACCTTTCAGGCCTTCAGCAATAGCTTCAATCCCACTATCACCAATATTATTGCCTGAGATATCTAAACTGAACAGGGCCTTGGAGTGGATCAGCGTTTTACCCAATACTATTGCGTCATCTGAACCAATTAGACTATGAGACAAGTTGAGAGAGTATACATTAACCCAAAATGAGTAGTCACTAAAAATAAGACCAGAGCCACTTGAACCAGGCAGATTTAAAGGTAGACAGCTCAAATTGTCATTAAGACTTTGCGCACCAGAAGAGCTGATATCAACATCTGGCGAATCACGATTGTGTAAAGTACTCCACCAAGTATTCTTGTCTGCCTCACTGATACCATCCCATGAAGAAGTTAACACTATTGTTCCTATTCTCGTACTGATTCTGTGCCATAGCACTCCCTCGATACCTTCTTCTGTAATATTAACATTATGCAGATATAAATCTAACTTGGGGAGACTTTTTGCAGTTTGAGCTATTAATATTGCCCCTTGATCTCCAATTAAGTTTTCTTGCAAGTCTAGTTTTCTCAGGCTGCTACAATGGACTAGTGCATTTGTTAGTGCTGTGGCTCCGGAGTCACCAATAGAGTTGCATTGTACAGACACTTGCTGCACTACACTACAATTTGATAGGCAGTCAGCTAGTGCTAAGGCTCCTGAGTCACTTATTCTGTTGAAGTCTAGAACTAGATTCTCCAAGATTGAAGTGTTCAATAAGTTGGCTAATATCTCTACTTTTTCATCATCAATACCACAATTAACAAGTACTACATCAGTACAGTGAGATAACCTTTCATGAGTGAGAAAGGAATATGCCTCACAGCTGTACAAGTGTAGCCATGAAATATAACTGTTCTGAACTGCATGGAAGCCAAATGCACGAGATAATATTTTCTTCCATAAGTTGTGGTCGATGGTAATACCTGAGGGGACTGAATAAAATACTTGTACCAAATTATGACCACCAAATTGTTTCAATACTACCTCAGGATGAGAACACGGTTCTAACAGAGGTAAATTAATTTTTAGGACTTTTAAATTAGAGAGTGTTACATTTCTTGTCAGTGCTGTTATTCGAAACTTGTCTAATGATACTAAAAATAAGTCTAGCTCCTCCAAGGAAACAAAACGAAGCAAATAATTCAGTGCTTTAGCATCTTCATCACTCTCAAAGTACACTTTGAGACATTTGATAGACTCAAGCTTGTCAGTGGTAGCTATTGAAACGAACAGCTTAACACCTTCTATGTCCCATTTAGTTGAACTCAATTCAATTGTTTCAACCAATTTGGTACTTTTAAATATCAGATAACCAAGGGCTATGAAGTCAGTGGCAGTAATTATAGGCTGACTGCTTCCATACACTTCTAGAGCACCGTCATTTATTACATAGTCGCACAACTTGGCTTGCTGGGACTCAAAGGCACACTGGACCTTATACAAAAAGAAACTATTATTTTGCTTGAAAATAGCTTCTATTAATTCTGTGTTAATATCTGACTTGATCAAGCCACAATAAAATTTCCAAACATTCTGCAGAGCCATATTTCTGGTTAGCTCATTGCCTTGTAGCCGAGCCTCGTGGATGTGAAAAGCTGCTAGAAACTCTTGCAGAGACAAGTGACAAAAAGTAAAGAAATCCTCATTGCCATAGTACTTGGAGGTACGCTCTACTGTTAACAATCCTAACACTGAGTCACTACAGAGGGAGACTCGAGTATCACTCTTGCTAACTAATTGCTGAGAGCTAACAATCATGTCAAATGCCAACTTACATATTGAACTAAATGATTCCTTATATTTGCCACTCAAGTCCTTCAGTGACTTCAATCGTAGTTCTTCTCCTCTACGTGCTTTGTGTTTTAGTAAAGTGGCTATCACAAACTGCTCATAGATTTGTGTTTCTCTGTGGGGTATGTTACCTTCTAGCTGACTGAACAAGAAACATATCATAGCTACATGGACTGGCAGGTAACACATGTGAAGGACATTGGGATGCTGATCTAAAAACTCAGTCATTTTACAAGCCATGCTTTCAGAAGAATCACTAAAAGGATAAGATCTCACATAGCAATAAATTTGATTCTTAGAAAACCCTACAACTTCAACATGCATTTTGCAAACTTTCTTTAGTTCCCTGGTAGCCACAGGACGTGATGTTACTATAACCATTGAATGAGGAAGAAATGACTTGTTATACAACAACTCATCGACTACTAATTTCTTCTTAGACTTAATAGGATATTCATCTAGTCCGTCCAGAATGAAGCACGCCCCTTTTCCTCTGCTTTCTTTGAGTTCATGCTCAACATGCTTACTTAAATCCTCACCATAAAATATCCGAAGTAAATCTAGCAAACTTTTATCATTTTCCGAAGCATTCAGTAA
>WLWD01004702.1_pt1 | contig 38989 bp, 27 predicted proteins | sample 6712731 | NCBI WGS metagenome assembly WLWD01 (sample SAMN12718690, study PRJNA576275) | sponge metagenome | isolation source: marine sponge | host: Mycale hentscheli | place: New Zealand: South Island, Marlborough, Capsize Point | collected 2014-11-01
TACTGCTGGAGCTGGAAATAAAGTGGTCACTGTACAAGTGCTTACTTCTAAAATGTCCAAAGAGTATTCTTGTGCTGAATTGGCAAAATGCAAAGGTCACAGAACAGCCATTAGAGGCAAGGTGACAAAAATTATTAAAAATGCAATGAGACTGGTGAAACAAGATGTCAGGAAATTGAGTTTATCTGCTCTACAAGATGCCAGAGATGAAATTGAAGCAGCCATAAAAAAACACGAAGTAGCACAAACTGAGGGTCATAGCTGCAATGACGGATGTTGGCTACACCGAAGAAGACATCATAGCTGAAACGGACAATTGTGAAACAGTTGAACAACCTTACCTTGATGGTATGGAAAAAATCAAAGATGCGATGGAGCAGTCTGCTTTGTTTCTCACTCAAGCAAGACTGGTGGGCATAGCAGAATCGTGGCTTGACCATTCCAATCCTGCTTCAACAACATATGTGTCTCAAGGAAATGATCACATTGAGCAATTGAGTGTACTGATGTCAAAGTTGGAAATCCACAGTGACTGTAGTGAAACAGTCACTACATTATTAGAACTTGAACTATTACACTGTTATATTATTATTATTTCTAATTAGGTTTACCTGTTTCTCCCTGGTGTCAAGAAACAGCCATCAATAACTACTATCATTATTTCACTTATTCATTCACTTATTCATTCACCTGTTGTAGTTATCATTTTCATATTTCGTCGATGTTCGTCAATCGTCGATGTTCGTCGATGTTCGTGTTTCCAAGTCATATTTTGTTTATTTATCTTCGTTCTTAGATTAAACTCTTTATACACCTTAAGAGTTAACCCTCCAGGTGATTGGGCAGCCCCAGCAACTCTGGTGGCAGCCTACTCGCAAGTATATTCAGTTAACCCTGAAAAGCTTGGATCCTGTGGCCTTCAGTTAACCCTGGCTGACCCGGCTTCCTCACAGTGACCATGACTTTTTTCAGCAGTGTTGAAAAAAGTGGAACTGCTGCTGGAAAGAATGAAGGAAGCAGTCTACAAGGAGCCCCTATTCCTGAAGAAAAATCTGTGGTGGTATCTCCTGCAGCTCTAGTAGCAACAAGACCTCCACCACCATACAAAGTCAAACTGCCATCATTTTCTGGGAAACCAAGAAAGTTTCAGATATTCAGAGCAAGATTTGAAGAAACTATGAAGACTTACACGGATTACTACACTGACTCTGACAAACTCAGCATACTTGCTGAGGCCATGGACGATTCTGAAGCTAAAAAATTAGTGCTCAATTGCTATGCGGTTGGATATGATTCTGCCATGGAAGAATTGCAGAACGAATATGGCAGGAAAAGTGTCATCTTCCCAATCCTGGCAAATGCATTGGTGAATCCCAACAGTTATGACCTGTCAAGGGAAAGCATGAAGCAAGTGATGTACAGAACACAGAGAGTGTTGAATGACATGGAGAAGCTGAAGGCAAAAGACATAGAACTTCTTGCTGTCTCTCTGGTTGTCAACGATTTTGACTTGGAAACAATGAGTGAGTGGTCAAAACACATGAGCTCTGATGATGTACTGCCAGACATGAAGACTCTGATGGATTTTGCTGTTCCAAGATCACACAATTTGCCAAGGATTCACAAGAAATCACCAACTGTGGCAACTGCCAACATAAACCAGCAGCACCAGCAAACAATGACAATGTGGAAAAAAGTATCAAAGCTGGATTTCTATCAAAAAGAGTGTGCCCTGTTTGTACAGATGGATTCCATCCGCTCTACAGGTGTACAAAGTTTAAGGATGCAGAAGTCAACACCAGATGGCAATGGGTAAAGCAGCACAAATGTTGCCACAACTGCCTGCATCCCTCACATGCTGTGGTAAACTGTACTTCCACCTACTGCTGCAGATTTTGTCAAAAGAAGCACAACTACTTACTTCACAATGATGACAAAGACAGCATAGACAAAAAGAAGAATGAAAAGACTGGGACAAGCTGCATTGCTGTTCTGAAGGAGGCAATCTCAAGCAGCAGCACAAGCAGCACAGCGGAGACTCCAACTCTCAATGTGGGCTTCATTCACACAGCATTAATATCACTCCAACACAATGGCAAAAGAATAACTGCCAGAGCTGCTCTAGACAACTGTTCAACCCATTCAATTATCTCTGAAGGTGTGGCAAGCTTTCTCCAACCAGAGAGAAAACCAATCAGCATTACAATGAAGGGAACTGTGGCTGACTCACTCACTGGTGCAACATTTTTGACTGGCCCAAGTCAATACCCTTTGATAGCTGTTATCCTGCTCCAATTCAGAAGCTATCCAATTGCTGTCACTGCAGACATCAGCAAAATGTATAGAGAGGTGAAATTGCAAGAACAAGACAAAGATTATCACAGATTCTTTCTGAGAAATGAAGATGGCAAGATCTGTGAAGCAAGGATGACAAGACTCACTTTTGGCATGAGGCCATCTCCATTTGTTGCAACTGCTGTTCTCAGGCACCATGCTGAGCTCAACAAACAAGAGTTTCCAGATGCCAGCAAAGCAATATTGTATTCATTTTATGTAGATGATTTTATCGGTGGAGCAGCAACAGTGGAGGAAGCACTGCACTTACAACAATCTCTGTGCAAGTTGCTGAGCATGGCTGGGATGAACTTGAGAAAGTGGAGGTCTTCCCACACTGAAGTGCTCAACCAAATTCCAGAAGAAATCCAAGAAAAAGAAGATAGAAAATTAATGATGAAAGAAGAATCCCTCAAGACTCTGGGAACTCACTGGGATGCAGAGCTGGATGCCTTATTTGTCACAACTCCACAGCCAATCACTTCAAAGAATGGTGAGATCACTAAAAGGGTGGTTGCCAAGGTGGTGGCTGGGCTATATGATGTTCTGGGTATTATAACTCCATTTAGCATCTCTCGAAAAATCATACTGCAGAAGCTTTGGGAATTGAATATTGGGTGGGATCAGAGTATTCCTGCAGAAATGCTACCAAAATGGAAAACATGGACTGATGGGTTTCAAACTGTGTCATCCAACACCAAGATTTGCTGGGGCAGTGAACAACAACACCATGTTGCATGGATTTGCAGACTCCAGCACTAAGCTTTTGCAGCTGCAATCTATTTGAGAAATGTCGGTGAGGATGGCTCAGTCAGGACAACACTTCTGTGCAGCAAGGCAAGAGTGTGCCCCCTCAAAACAAGAACCCTGCCTGAACTGGAACTGGAGGCAGCAAAACTACTTGCTCAACTTCTTTCCCACACTGCTGCTGCACTTAAAATTCCAATTAACAACTCCATGTGCTGGTCAGACAGTATGATAGCACTGTCATGGATGCAGAAGCCACTGCACAAGTTGATAACCTTGGTGGCAAACAGAGTTGCCATTATTCAAGAACTTCTGCCTGGAGTACCATGGAGACACATAAACAGTGAAGAAAACCCTGCAGATTTGCCAAGAAGAGGCATCTCAGCTGATGATATGGTGAAATCAACACTTTGGTGGAAAGGCCCCAAAATTCTGCAATACAAAAGTCAATGGCCAAATGATTGCCACTATACTTCACTGGTGACAAACTGCCTGGGATGAAATCCACTACCACTGTGCTATTGACACTACACAAAACTGAAGAAAACTGCACACTCTGGGAACTTTACTCATCATATTTCAAGTTATTGAGGGTTGTGGCTTGGATTCTAAGATTCCACAGATGTTGCCTTGCCAAAAAGAAGAAAATAAAAACAGCAACTATCAACAATAACACCACCACTCAAGATGACAAACTTTTTCTATCCTACAGTGACATCAGACATGCAAAATTTACATTGCTCAGGCAGCAACAAATGGACAGCTTTCCTGAGGAATGGAATTCGATCTCAAAAAACAAGCTACTTCCCAAGTCATCTCCTCTGGCGGGCCTGAGTGTCAGCATCTCTGACAAGCAAGTATTGATGGTTTCCAGAAGAGTCAGTGACAGAAAGTCGATTCCTCTGTCTGGAAAGCACATTCTGACCAAGCTGATGTTGAGGACACTTCATCAATTCTACTCTCATGCAAGCAATACTACACTCATCAGCATTGTGGGAAATGAATTCTACATCATTGGAATCAAAAATCAGCTGAAGAAAATATCAAGAACATGTACAAAGTGTCAACAAGTAAATGCTCATCCTATGTCTCAGAGAATGGGATTGCTGCCATCCATCAGGACCAAGCTTCAGCCTCCATTCTTCATCAGTGGAGTTGATTTTGCTGGTCCAGTTACACTGAGAGAGGGAGCAACCAGGAAGCCTGTGCTCTTCAAGAGTTATCTCTGCTTGTTCATCTGTATGAGCACAAGGTGTGTGCATCTGGAAGTGTGCAAATCACTCAGCACTGAAGATTTCCTAGCTGCTTTTTGGAGGTTCAGCAACAGAAGAGGATGCCCACAAGATAGTATTCAGATAACGGAAGCAACTTCCAAGGTGCAGCCAATGCGTTTTACAAGCTTCAACAGGCAGTGAAGAAGGCAAAACAACAACTGCAAGCTCATGTGCAGAACATAAAATGGCACTTTACACCACCAAGATCTCCAAATTTCGGAGGCATTTGGGAGGCAGGAATAAAGGTGATGAAGACTTTGATGAAGAAGATGGTGGAACCACATCCACTCAAACTTGATGAGCTCATGAATGTCATCACCAGTATTGAAGCCTTAATGAACAGCAGACCACTGTTATCTGCTGAAGGAGTGGAACTTGAGGAAGGACTGGCTCTGACTCCAGCTCATTTCCTTATCTACAGGCCAATGAAGGCACCTCCCCCCACTCCAGCAATATCAGCTGCAAAAAAATCACATCTCTCAGAAGGTGCTAACTTGTGCAAAGATTGCAGCAAGACTTTGAACAAGCATGGAGAAGCAGCTGTCTTCAATCACTCCAAGCCAGAAGCAAATGGAGGAAGCCTGAACAAAATCCTGAAGTTGGTGACATAGTATTTGTGAAGGATGACACCCTGATGCAGCATGACAGATGGCCACTTGGGAGAATAACAAAGTTGTTTATTGGAAATGATGGAGCTGTCAGAGTGGTAGATGTTTACTGCAACAACAAAACTTACGGAAGAGCTATAAATATGCTGATTCCACTTCACCTAGAAGCAGATGAAAACAAAGCAGCATATCCTCAACCCAACTCCACTTCAAAAGCCGATAGCTGCCAGAACACCAACACCACACTTACACAGTAAAAGTCAATGTCACTGGCTACTTGTCCCAACAGTGATTACATGTTCAATGTTGGTGTCACCTTTTCTATTAGTGCATCTTACTTTAATGTTGTGGCCGGAATATGTTTGGGTTTCCCAAACATCAACTAACTATTTGCTGTTGAGCAGCACTGAACAGTCAACAACACTCATTAAATAATGTAGTTATAAAACCCATTACACACTCTTTTTAATGTATTTGATTTTCACATTTGCTGACTCATGTTATTGTTCTTGTTCTTCTTTGGGTGCTCTCTCATTTTTGGAGAGTGTCCAGTTTTGTAAATGAGATCAACTCCATAGCTGAATAACCAGAGTTTCAGTACTGGCGACACTAACAAGGATGGCTAGACTGTTTGAGTGTGAGAGGATGGCTAGACTGTTTGAGAATGAGAGGATGGAAAGAATGTTTGAGTGTGAGAGGATGGCTAGACTGTTTGAGTGTGTGAGAGGATGGAAAGACTGTTTGAGTGTGAGAGGATGGCTAGACTGTTTGAGAATGAGAGGATGGAAAGACTGTTTGAGTGTGAGAGGATGGCTAGACTGTTTGAGAATGAGAGGATGGAAAGACTGTCTGAGTGTGAGAGGATGGCTAGACTGTTTGAGAATGAGAGGATGGAAAGACTGTTTGAGTGTGAGAGGATGGCTAGACTGTTTGAGTGTGAGAGGATGGCTAGACTTTGCGTGTGAGAGGATGGAAAGACTGTTTGAGTGTGAGAATAAGGCTAGACTGTTTGAGTGTGAGAGGATGGCTAGACTGTTTGAGTGTGAGAGGATGGAAAGACTGTTTGAGTGTGAGAGGATGGCTAGACTGTTTGAGTGTGAGATGATGGCTAGACGTTTGAGTGGTGAGAGGATGCTAGATGTTTGAGTGTGGAGAAGGATGGCTAGCCTGTTTTGAGTGTGAGAGGATGGCTAATACTGTTTGAGTGTGAGATGGTTGGAAAGACTGTTTGAGTGTGAGAAGAGGGCTAGACTGTTTTGAGTGTGAAGGATGGCTCGACTGTTTGAGTTTGAGAGGATGGAAAGACTTTGAGAATGGATAGGATGGTTATACTTTTTTGCGTGTGAAGAGGAGGGTAACTGTTTGAGATGAGAGGATGGTTATAAACTGTTTGATGTGAGAGGATGGCTAGACTAGTTTGAGAATGAGAGGATGGTTAGACTGTTTTAGTGTGAGAGGATGGCTAACTTTGAGTGTTAGAGAGGGAATGACTGGTTGGCGTGGTGAGAAATGTCTAGAACTTTTTGGTGTGAAGAGGATGTCTAGACTGTTTTAGTGTGGAGGATGAAATAACTGTTGAAGTATGAGAAAGATGGCTAGAACTGTTTGAGTGTGCTAGAGAGCTAGACTGTTTGAGTGTGAGAGGATTGCTAGACTGTTTGAGTGGAAAGACGTTTGAGTGTGATAGATGACAATACTGTTTGAGTGTGGAAATACTGTTTGAGTGTGAGAGGATGGCTAGACTGTTTGAGTGTGAGAGGATGGAAAGACTGTTTGAGTGTGAGAGGATGGCTAGACTGTTTGAGTGTGAGAGGATGGCTAGACTGTTTGAGTGTGAGAGGATGGCTAGATTGTTTGAGTGTGAGAGGATGGCTAGATTGTTTGAGTGTGAGAGGATGGCTAGACTGTTTGAGTGTGAGAGGATGGCTAGACTGTTTGAGTGTGAGAGGTTGGAAAGACTGTTTGAGTGTGAGAGGATGGCTAGACTGTTTGAGAATGAGAGGATGGTTAGACTGTTTGAGTGTGAGAGGATGGCTAGACTGTTTGAGTGTGAGAGGATGGAAAGACTGTTTGAGTGTGAGAAGATGGCTAGACTGTTTGAGTGTGAGAGGATGGCTAGACTGTTTGAGTGTGAGCGTTTGGAAAGACTGTTTTGAGTATGAGAAGATGGCTATACTGTTTGAGTGAGAGGATGCGAGACTGTTTGTGGTGTGAGAGGATGGCTAGCTTTTGAGTGTTATAGGAGGAATACTGTTTTGATGGTTGAGAAAAGGCTAACTGTTTGAGTGTGAGAGGATGGCTAGAACTGTTTGAGTGTGAGAGGATGGCTAGACTGTTTGAGTGGAAAGACTGTTTGAGTGTGAGAGGATGAAAAGACTGTTTGAGTGTGGAAAGACTGTTTGAGTGTGAGAGGATGGAAAGACTGTTTGAGTGTGAGAGGATGGAAATACTGTTTGAGTGTGAGAAGAAGGCTAGACTGTTTGAGTGTGAGAGGATGGCTAGACTGTTTGAGTGTGAGAGGATGGCTAGACTGTTTGAGTGTGAGAGGATGGAAAGACTGTTTGAGTGTGAGAAGAAGGCTAGACTGTTTGAGTGTGAGAGGATGGCTAGACTGTTTGAGTGTGAGAGGATGGCTAGACTGTTTGAGTGGAAAGACTGTTTGAGTGTGAGAGGATGAAAAGACTGTTTGAGTGTGGAAAGACTGTTTGAGTGTGAGAGGATGGAAAGACTGTTTGAGTGTGAGAGGATGGAAATACTGTTTGAGTGTGAGAGGATGGCTAGACTGTTTGAGTGTGAGAGGAAGGCTAGACTGTTGGAGTGTGAGTGGATGGCTAGACCAATGCTACAAATTCTGATTATTTACTAAAAATAAAAGTAATCCCATGGCAATAAGAATGTTAGTCAATTCTACATTCTGGCTTTGTTCAGCTCTAGTTTTTGTGTGTGAATTATATTAACCAATTATATTTCTTGTCTGCATTACAAAAATAGCATAAGAGTGTGTATGGTTTGGGTTTGACCTGTGACCCAAAGCCATTTTGAAAAAAGTTTGCACTATGGCCTGGAGATCGACTAATTTACTTGTTTTGATGCAGCAAGATAGGATATCTCGTTTCATTGTTGCATGTCATAGTTGTTGTTCTTCCAAGCCAGTTCCATGGAAGAACCCTGAGAATGTGGTGCATGCAATTAGCACATCTTACATTGAGAAATCTGTAGGAATGGCTTGAGTGAAATAGTGTGGTAGATGGTTCCTATTGAATTTGTACCACAAAGTTGTGCACATATTTCTGCTATGACCTTATTACTCGGGAATTGCTCACAATGTAAAATACAACAACAACAAAACAACACTTATCAGAGTATAAAGGAATATGAGTTGTACTGACTAGTTTCATGAGGCCATGAAATTATGCAGTAATTATTACATCTTGATACTGTATGATCCCCAATAGGGCAGGGAGGAACTGCTGACAGAGGTGGACTATCGACGAGACTCAGCTAGCGAGATATCTAGCTAGCATACAACGAACCACCCTATTCGGATTAGAAGAGATTTGCTAGTGTAGATATTGGAAAGACTGCAGTAATGGTATTTATTAGGATCTTACAAGTTTATGCAAGATCATCTACTCTTCACACACATACACACACAGACACAAGTACATATGAACAGCACAATACTTCTCTACTGTACAGTCCTGTGAATCCTATGACATACACCTGCAAGCCAATGGTAAGATTCTTCACAATGAAATAACTATAATGATCTTGTACTCGTGAATGGATTATAAAAAACAAACTCTGTTTGCACCTCTAATGTATCATGGACAATAATAATCTTAAATATTATCCTGTAAGATCTGAACCCACAACTACAGAATACAATACATCATCCTTTATTGTCCTAAATGATTATTGAAGGAACTCTTAAGAATGCGCAGAGTTTCTTATTGTGTAAAATCTTGCTATCTACATTAATTCCTGTAAGATCTTTAATCCATCATGGCAGGAGAGTTATATAGTAGTTCAATGCACGCGTCAATCGCAAGAATGCTCCAACTTCCAGTATATATTTTCTTATTTCAATATTCACAATCCAAATCATTCTACCAAACATAAAAACTGATGTGGTATTAATACCCAGGCTGTAATTAATGTGACCACAACTCAGGAAATACATTTAATTAATAATGATACAATAACAAATTCTAGCATGCTAAGTTATTACAAGGAGTTTTTAAGAATGTACCAAGAAAAATAACACTAATTATTATTAGTAACCAACAACAGTACTGCCTATTATTAGTAACCAACAACAGTATTGCCTATTATTAGTAACCAACATCAGTATTTTCTATTATTAGTAACCAACAACAGTATTGCCTATTATTAGTAACCAACAACAGTATTGCCTATTATTAGTAACCAACAACAGTATTGCCTATTATTAGTAACCAACAACAGTATGGCCTATTATTAGTAACCAACAACAGTATTGCCTATTATTAGTAACCAACAACAGTATTGCCTATTAGTAACCAACAACTATATTGCCTATTATTAGTAACCAACAACAGTATTGCCTATAATTAGTAACCAACAACAGTATTGCCTATTATTAGTAACCAACAACAGTATTGCCTATTATTAGTAACCAACAACAGTATTGCCTATTATTAGTAACCAAATACAGTATTGCCTATTTTGATTATATTGGCAGAGCCAAGAAAGGGAGACTGCTACCACCTTGAGTAATACTTATGATGGTGAATTTCCCAAGGTTTATAATGACTATTCTAAAATGGGAAAAACAAAATGAAGCACCATAGGTGCGAGCCCTCAGCACTACTAGGTATCAGTAAAATCAACCGTACAAAAAATGCAGTCTAATTGCTTTGAAATAGTTAGAGCTCACCATATGCTTTAGTTAAAATTATTTCAAGGTAAAGTAAGTACAAAATTTGGGCCCATTTAAGGATTAATAATTATTGGAGATCCAGTAAGTTTTACAGGACTAATCTAGGTCTTGATGGTAGCAGGTGGGTTGGTTGGGGGGGGGGGTGTAGTATTTGCACGCAATAGTTAGTTAAGCTAGGTCCCCCATTCACAGTATACTCAACTCAATTTCATATTTTACAAGAATGATCAATCTGACAAAAGGTGAGTGCACAAGAGATTGCATCATTGTGGTTTGAAGGTAGATGATAGAACTATGGGCCAGAGGAATGTAATTACACTAGTAATAATGATAATAATAATAGTACAAGAACATAACAGGGGGATTGGGGGCAAGCGTGCAATTTGGACTGACTATTAACTGCCAAACTTTCACACATGGAAGCACTCATTTCCTATTAGTTTGTCCGGGAACCAGATATGGTTTATCTTGAGCTAGCTTAACTGTCTACCCACAAACCAATGAACACTAGTATATCAATCAATGCATCTCAGCTAAACTCCACAGCTGTCTAGAATAGTTTCAAGGTAGGAGTGGGAAAGATGAAAACCTGGAGGCCTGGAACAATAGTGGAGTTGTGGGTTACACTGCGAGGACCTAGAGAGGTCAACAATTAATAGTTACAATTATCAAGTTCTGACGCTTCATAAAAGCTAGATTGAAACTTCAAAAGGGTCTAGGAAAATCAGAGGAAAAATGTGAAAAAATATTGGTTGTCACCGGGAAATCGAACCCAGAACCCTGGTTCTAGTCACTGGTTAGAGCACTGATGGCTAAAACCAGGGATCCTGGGTTCGATTCCATGGCAAAACTAAGAGTTTTTCACATTTTCCCTCTGATTTTCCCTAGACCCCTTTAAGTGAAGTTTCAATCTAATATTCAGTTAATCTAGGAATTGATAAGATTATTACCGCTTTCCCTTGGGCTATTATCCTCAGCTTCCCCCACTCACTGTTACTTCATTCCAATGCCTCCCACTTGGTTTGATCCAAACCTAGTTGTGGGTCGGGCATAAGAGAGGTGTGGCATCTGCCCCACCTCATCACTCAAGTGAACTTAGAACTTTTATGTTATTGCTATATTTTATTGTTGTATTATCTTATGTTGTAAACAGGTTTTCCATAGTCCGTTGTTTGTGCAATCACTTGTTTTGTTGATTAGGTTTTGATCGTTTGTTCACAGAGTCATGTGTTGTTTGTGCCTGCGCTGCAGTGAGAACGAAACGCTGTAGTGCAGGAAGTCACGTCATCGTGTGTCATATTGTGGGCGTGTTCCCAATTCTCTATATAAGCATTGTGCATCATTTTAAGTTTAGTTCTACATCGTGCCTTACACTTTTTAGACATAGATTTAAAACTCTATTCAGTCAATTGTTGGGGCTGGGGAAGAACTCTGGTGGCAGCGTACCTTGCGCCCTCCTCGAGTCCATGAGTAAAGTGAATCTCCTCTGAGTCTAGTGCGAGCGGCGACCCACAAAAGCCCACAATTGGCGGCAGCGGTGTCGAGATCTGTCTACGCCTCGAAAAATCAAGTTGTCCACGTGTTGTAAGTCGAAAGCTGAGTATATTCATCGATTAAGAACATTCGAAAAGTATTACAAGTTGTCTAAGTCAAGTCATTAGAAGTCCCGAGTATTGTCAAGTTCAAGTTGTCCACGCCAAGTTATTTCCCTCGAGTTCTTGAGTTTGTAGCGGTGTCCTAACGGTCTCGTATCTACGTTATTCGTCTCCTGGTAAACTGTATCGTGGTACTGTTCATACATATTTGTACAATTGTTCAGTTAGCATATATTCTCTCTTACTGTGTGTAGACATTCCTGCGTCTGGTTGGCCTGTGAATGAACCGGAGAGAGACAAGGGATAGAGCTTGCAAAAAGTGTCCTAAGGATTCTGGTGGTATCGATTCTAGTACGGACGGATCCAGAAGTTGTATACTCCCTGACAAAGAAAAAATAACAAAGAAGGTTGACAGTAGTCCCGTAAGTCTTAACACAGGTCTTATTCCTAGTGATAGTTCAGTCAAAAGTACTACTCCTAGGGTATTTCATTCTGATCAGTTGCTTGATAATTGTTACATTCTAAGTCCCAGTAGTCTTGAAATGGAAGGTGATAATGAAAATGAAAGTGCATCCTTGTTGGATAGTGGTAGAAATGCATTCTCCCACGCTTGCTTAGGTGGTGTTGATGACCATGAGCAAGTAGGTACGGTCCCCGATGAAGCTTCGGCTGGGGAAAATGCCTTTATGAAAACATTTATGCAAATGATGGGAAAGATGGTCATGAGAGAGATGGAGCCTACTCCTGGCGCACGCCACGGTTCCTCCTCCTCTGCGGAGGCGGAGTTGAACAGGCAAATCAACGCCATGGCTCCCCACAAAGAAGGGGCTGACATAGCCAAATATATAAAGAAATTAGAAGATGATCTAACTGACATTAATTGCCCTCGAGCGCGATTCAAAACGGTGCTACTTCAGAAGCTTCAGTCTGAGACTGCTGCTGACTATATTGCTTCTATAAATCGCTCAGATTTTACCTACTCTTAGTTGAAAACTGCTCTCATTAGTACGCTTGGTTCTAGCAAACTGTCTTTAGGTGTCAAACTCGCTGACTTTGTTAGTGATAACCGATCTGCTGACTCGCTCAAAGCCTACTCAAAGATTAAGTCGCTTGTTGATTCTATCGACATGGCAACCACTGACAAATCTGATTTGCTTCTTTTCATTGCTACTTCGGCTTTTCGAGCATCGCGATCTTATAACCAACGCTCCCTCATGGACGCGCGTGTGATTAAGTCTTTCAAAGACCTCAGTGAAGTTGCTAGTTCTCTCAAAGCCTCAGAGTCTGATAGACATTCTAATAGATATCCTCCTAATGTTGCTGGTAATTTTCAGAAACCCACTTATCCTTGTCACATCTGTAAGAAGTTTGGTCACCGTACAGTTGATTGTCGTTATAGAAACAGCCCGTCTAATGATCAATCATCTGCTAGTTTAAATCCCTCTAAGTCCCAGGGTATTGTTTGTTTCACTTGTAATGCTCCAGGTCACAAGTCCCCTGACTGCCCCACTAAGAAGGGTGGTAGTTCTGATAGCAAACAAAATGTGGTAAAGAGAGGTCCAAGGACCTATAGTACTAATTGGGTTGCAGGTCAGAGTGGTGCCCCCCATGTTATGGGTAAGGTCAATGGCATGCCATGCCGGATCGTGCCCGACACTGGGGCGGAAATTACCATAGTGCCAGCAGCCTTTGTACATGAGAGCCAGTTGCTGGATGAATTTGTAAATGTCCGTGGTTGGAATTGCGAGCCTAAGTTGCTCCAAACTGCAAAAGTAGATTTTGAATATGGAGATAAATCTTTTGTATCAATTGTTGCTGTTGCCCATGAAGATGACCGGTGCAATAGGGTGTTATTCTCTGTTCCCATGGATGGAGATATGGCATCCCGGCTTCTTCTGGATACTGCCTCAAACGCTCTTTCAAAGGTGAATGAGGCAGGGCATCCTGGTGATACCCCAGGCGTCCAGATGTCAGCTGAGTCTGGCACTGGCTCTGTCACTACCCCGAAGGAGGCATGTAAGACCTCCCAGGGCTCTGGTGACATCCAGGGAAGCATGACAGTTTCTGTTGTCACTAGGTCCGAGGCAAAAAGGAAAAGAGTGAGAAAAAGGAATAAGCATGTGAATGATATTGTTGATGCTGATTCATTTGTATCAGAGTGTGAGAGATTGGCCAATATTGATCTTGGTATTGTGCAGAGCGCTGCTGAGGTTGCTGATAGAACTGCTTCTGTTTCTGAGCAGGATTCTTCGGGTTCTGGGCTTGGTGTAGTATCTGAAGTCAGTATGGACGTTGAGCAGAATGGCCACATTTCTCACAACATTAACCCTGAAGTAGTTGCCCAGCCTGTTGAGTCGTCAGGTGGGAGTTCTGTTGGTGGCATGAATGTTACCCAGCCAACTGCTCAGGATGGTGATGACAATGATAATCCTGATTGTTTTGATGTACCCGATTGTAAAGATAACTCTAGTATTGACTCCCTTATTCGTGAGGTTGAGACAGATGATTCCCTCCTGTCAGTGAGAACTTTAGCCGATAAAAATTTAAATGGTTACTCTTTTAATGAGAAAGGTGTCTTGATTCATAGCACTGTTGATGAACTCACAAACACTCACGACAGAATTGTGTTACCTCAGTCTAAAAGACATAAAGCATTAGTTCTTGCCCATGACAAAACTGCACACGTAGGTGTCCGAGGCATGCGTAAATTACTTAGTTCCCGTTTTGTCTGGCCAGGTATTCATGGTGACATAGTTAAATTTGTTAAGTCCTGCGATATGTGTCTCCGTGTAAATTTCTCTGGTAATAAGAAAGCTCTCATGGTTCAGAGACCTGTACTGACTCAGCCGTTTGAGTCTGTGGCGGTTGATCTAGTTGGTCCTTTACCTAAGGGTAAACGTGGTTCCCGTTATCTCTTTACCTATATTTGTTTATCAAGTCGTTGGCCCGAAGCACTCCCGATGCATACAGCTTCTGCTCAGGAGGCTGCGCAATGTTTCGTCCAAATTATTGCCCGTACTGGTATTCCTTTGAAAATACTGTCTGATCGAGGTACCATATTCCTTTCTAAATTGATGGAAAACCTATGTACATTGTTGGGTATTGATGCCCTACAGTCCTCTCCTTATAGGCCTCAGACCAATGGGGTCGTTGAACGGCTTCATGGGACACTCAAGCCCATGTTGGCTAAAGCTATTGAGGGTGGAATAGACTGGGTCGAGTTCTTACCTATGGCTTTATTCGCCATCCGCCAGGTCCCTAATAGAGACCTTGGTTACTCCCCGCATGTTTTAGTTTATGGCAGAGAAGTAGTTGGACCTCTTGATCTCCTTTACAATGGTTGGTCAGAAAAGCCATTTGAGGGCATGGACGTAGAAAGCTGGTTGCTCAATCTCAATGATCAGCTGGGCATGATACATGATATAGCATCTGCTAGGGAATCCACTGAATCTGATAAAAGAGTTGTGTGTTATAATAAAGGGAAGTCTGATCGTGTGTTGAATGTAAATGACAGTGTCCTCATGAGAATTCCGGGGCTCCATGGTTCACTCCAGGCGTCTTGGGCAGGCCCGTACAAAGTCGTTGAAAAGGTTTCCCGGGTCACTTTTAAAGTCAGTAAGGGTGATGGGCATCCCACTAGGTTAGCCCATATAAATAATCTCAAAACTTATGTTGAAAGACCTATAAATGTTTGTGCTGTTACTCTAGTAGCAGAAGATACTGGTATTGATCCTCACTTATTAGATCCTTCTCCTTTGCTTAGTGCTGACAAGTGTAATGGTTATAATACTAAGCAATTAAATGAAGTCCTTGACGGTGTTTCTGGCTCGTTTAGCGACAGGCCAGGGTTGTGTAAGATTGCTACATGTAATATTGTATTGTCGGAGCATGCTACACCTGTCTCCCAGCAGGGTAGGAATATTCCTGTTGGGATAGAACAGGCTGTGAAGACCGAGCTGTCAAAACTTCTTAATGATGGTATAATTGTTGGGTCGAATGCCCTCTGGTCCTCCCCCTTGGTACCTGTGAGGAAAAAGGATGGGTCAGTGAGAATTTGTGTTGACTTCCGTCAACTGAATGCAGTCACACCACTAGTTCGTTACTGGGTCCCGTCTCTGGATGAGATCCTGCAGAAAGTAGGTCAAAATACTTGCTTGTCTACCCTAGATTTATCCTCTGGTTTCCACCAGATAGCAATGGAGGAAAGGTCTAGTGACCTGACAACGTTTGTGTGTCCCTTAGGGAAGTTTAAATATGTCCGAATGCCTTTTGGACTCAAAAACGCTCCTGCTGTGTTCCAGGCAGCAGTGGAAGCAGTGTTGGTACCAGTCAGTGATGTAAGCTGTAACTACATCGATGATGTTGTAATATTCAGTTAATACAGCAGGTTTTACTATCAAGATGAAGAAGTGCTGCTTCGGCAGAAAATATCTCACTTACCTGGGTCACACCATTGGTGGCGGTGGTTTGTCTATACCTCAGTGTAGGGTTGATTCCCTTTTGGCTTTTAGGAAACCCGTGAATAAAAAGGATATGAGGTCATTTTTAGGTGCCATGTCCTACTACCGGAAGTTCATACCAGGTTTTGGCCAGCTCTCATCTGTTCTCACTCCCTCTGTCTCTCTTCGTGCTCCCTATCAGGTTGACTGGACAGTGGGAATGGATGACGCATTCGGTAAGTTAAAAGAATTGTTGGCTGACCATGTTGTGCTCTGTGTACCCAGACCAGATGAAGACTTAGTGTTATACACTGACGCCTCGGGTGATGGCATTGGTGCCTGTCTCCACGTAATTCGTGACGGTGTCGAATTTCCTGTCTCGTTCTACAGCCGGCAACTGAGACCTTCTGAGAAAAATTACTCGGTTACAGAACTGGAAAGTTTGGCCATCGTGGCCTCGATTCGATATTTCGACCGGCTAGTATATGGTAAAGAGTTGAAGATTGTTACAGATCATATGGCATGTTTAGCCCTGCAGAGTGGAAAGGGGTTGAACAAAAGGCTACTGAGATTTGCTCTCATACTGCAAGATCTACCAGTGAAAATCGTCCATCGTGCAGGGAAAGATCATTCCAACGCTGATGGCTTCTCTCGCCAATCTTGGCCCTCCCATTGTTCGTCAGCTTCGCCCAGAGGTCGAAGCTTAGGCGGGGGAGATGTGGGTCGGGCATAAGAGAGGTGTGGCATCTGCCCCACCTCATCACTCAAGTGAACTTAGAACTTTTATGTTATTGCTATATTTTATTGTTGTATTATCTTATGTTGTAAACAGGTTTTCCATAGTCCGTTGTTTGTGCAATCACTTGTTTTGTTGATTAGGATTTGATCGTTTGTTCACAGAGTCATGTGTTGTTTGTGCCTGCGCTGCAGTGAGAACGAAACGCTGTAGTGCAGGAAGTCACGTCATCATGTGTCATATTGTGGGCGTGTTCCGAATTCTCTATATAAGCATTGTGCATCATTTTAAGTTTAGTTCTACCTCGTGCCTTACACTTTTTAGATTTAAAACTCTATTCAGTCAATTGTTGGGGCTGGGGAAGAACTCTGGTGGCAGCGTACCTTGCGCCCTCCTCGAGTCCATGAGTAAAGTGAATCTCCTCTGAGTCTAGTGCGAGCGGCGACCCACAAAAGCCCACACTAGTAGATACTCTAGCTAGCCTACACAAGCTATTTATCTATGGATTTCCTCTTCTGCTCTTTCTTCCAGGGCCATCCCATTTATTCCTATTCCCAACTCCTTATTTTCCCTCTCCTCCTCTGTCTACCTCTCCTGCTCCCCAGTGTCTCTGTCTACCTCTCCTGCTCCCCAGTATCTCTGTCTACCTCTCCTGCTCCCCAGTATCTCTGTCTACCTCTCTTGCTCCCCAGTGTCTCTGTCTACCTCTCCTGCTCGGGCTGGGGTATAAAGGACTGAACGAGGGGGAAAGACATGGACACGGAAAAAAAATGGGGAAAAGAGGGAGAGGAGAGGGGAAAAGGGGGGAGAGAGAGAAAGAAAGAGGAGGAGAGAGTTTCTAAGTGAAAAAATAAAAAAAAAATGTGACATTCAGTGGGAATCGAACTCAGTTTTTTCCCCAAAAACTGATCTTGGGCCGAGCCCCGTGCAGCCTAGCCTTCGGGTGTGTAACATTTTTGTGGCCAATTACCTAGTTCCCAACGCCCATTGTCCGCAGCGCAAGCGCTCACTACGCTAGAAAAGCAGGTCCAGACGCAGCACTCGCAGTCTTGTAGTAGCAACGATGTTCAGCTTTATGCAGCAACTCTACTCAAGGTTTTTTTCTGCCATAGCTCCCCAGTGTCTCTGTCTACCTCTCCTGCTCCCCAGTGTCTCTGTCTACCTCTCCTGCTCCCCAGTATCTCTGTCTACCTCTCCTGCTCCCCAGTATCTCTGTCTACCTCTCCTGCTCCCCAGTATCTCTGTCTACCTCTCCTGCTCCCCAGTATCTCTGTCTACCTCTCCTGCTCCCCAGTATCTCTGTCTACCTCTCCTGCTCCCCAGTATCTCTGTCTACCTCTCCTGCTCCCCAGTATCTCTGTCCTTGCTGTGAATTTTCTTTCACTTCCTCATTGAAGTAGTTGCATCGGTCATCCTTTTCTCACCTGTTACTATCATTCTAGACCCTTGCATTCTCCTACTTCTCTGCCTTTCTTGTACCCCAGATTTCTTAAATAAAAAATTCCTTAATGATCTTTCAAGATCTTGCATAACTTCACTGGGATTTCCAGGATTACGTGTGATACGATTCGTCATGCTACTAATTTCTGTGAATACTCAAGTAGGAAAGTTTGTGTGAAATCATGGTTTGAATGTCAGGTAAGATCACAAAGGAAACCCAACAAGATAATTTCAACATAATTGTTGAATAATCCTCTACTTAACATTTGTGAGAAGATACTGTAGGTGAACATACTCCTTCCCAACTCAGTTCAGCAAATGAATTTTTCAAGGTTACAGACTCCTACTAGAACAGGTTAGGGAAGGTGGGGGGGGGGGGGGGGGGGCAGAAAGGGCAAGACTAAGAGGAGGAGAGAAAAAACACCACATTTTTCAGCTCATGAATTATTCATGAACACATATCGTTGTTGCTGTTGCTACTGACACACAAGCATTTTTTACTAAGAGCCATTTTGTTGTCATCGTTAATTTGAAGTTTAGCCAATACCACCTGATGAATTTAAATAAATCAAGTTTTAAGCTGCAGCTGCAAGACAAGCTTCCAGCAGGGGTTAGTTGGAGGTTGGAGTAAGAGTAGTATTATTAAGTTGTTTGTATGTAATTTGCTAATCTTAACAGCCTCTTATGATTGTTGTATATCATAACCACATCTTTAACATTCAAAAATATTACAACCAGTAACATTTCATTCTTATACTTGTGCAACTGCTTACTAAAGATTCACTTTTGAGGTATGTGCCAAAGATAGTAGTTACTTACTTCACTTGTGGAATCCTAGGAAGCATTCCATACTTGGAGACAAATTCTCCCAAGGAAAGTCATCCTCACTTGACTCGAACGAGCCTTCTTGCTGTCTACATAGCCATTTAATATACATGATTCTAATATGGTCAATTTTATCTGCTGATCTTACTTTTCACATTCTAATAAATGGTCAGGAAGGTCTATTATTGGAAATTCTTTAAAGCATGACAGACATTTTTCCATTGGCTTGCAATAAAATATAAATACATGAATAAAAGGATAATGAAACAGTAAATAGACTTACAAATGGAGGATGTTCATACCTTATACTGAGTCTGTTGTCTATGGCATTGCCTAGATGAGTGTGGCTGAGAGTATTGTTGGGACTTATAGTAATACTTGTGTGGATGTTGTTGGTGCTCTATTATTGTCAGATTGGGTGTGATAAGTGTTCCAAAACGGGTTACTCAGTATAATTACAACAATACTCTCAGCCACTCTCATCTAGACAATACCATAGACAACAGATTCAGTATAATTACAACAATACTCTCAGCCACACTCATCTAGACAATGCCATAGACAACAGACTCAGTATAATTACAACAATACCCTCAGTCACACTCATCTAGACAATGCCATAGACAACAGACTCAGTATAATTACAACAATACTCTCAGTCACACTCATCTAGACAATGTCATAGACAACAGACTCAGTATAATTACAACAATACTCTCAGCCACACTCATCTAGACAATGTCATAGACAACAGACTCAGTATAATTACAACAATACTCTCAGCCACACTCATCTAGACAATGTCATAGACAACAGACTCAGTATAATTACAACAATACTCTCAGCCACACTCATCTAGACAATGTCATAGACAACAGACTCAGTATAATTACAACAATACTCTCAGCCACACTCATCTAGACAATGTCATAGACAACAGACTCAGTATAATTACAACAATACTCTCAGCCACACTCATCAGGCAATCTCATAGACAACAGACTCAGTATAATTACAACAATACTCTCAGTCACACTCATCTAGACAATGTCATAGACAACAGACTCAGTATAATTACAACAATACTCTCAGTCACACTCATCTAGACAATGTCATAGACAACAGACTCAGTATAATTACAACAATACTCTCAGTCACACTCATCTAGACAATGCCATAGACAACAGACTCCGTATAATTACAACAATACTCTCAGTCACACTCATCTAGACAATGTCATAGACAACAGACTCAGTATAATTACAACAATACTCTCAGCCACACTCATCTAGACAATGCCATAGACAACACACTCAGTATAATTACAACAATACTCTCAGCCACACTCGTGTAGACAATGCCATAGACAACAGACTCAGTATAATTACAACAATACTCTCAGCCACACTCGTGTAGACAATGCCATAGACAACAGACTCAGTATAATTACAACAATACTCTCAGCCACACTCATCTAGACAATGTCACAGACAACAGACTCAGTATAATTACAAAACACACTCCAGTCACCTCATCCTCAGACACGGCCATAGACAACAGACTCAGTATAATTTAACAATACTCTCAAGCACACTCATCTAGACAATGCCATAGATCAACAGACTCAGTATAATTACAACAATATCTCAGCCACCTCATCTAGACAATGTCATAGACTACAGACTCATATATTCAACAATAAAACTCTCAGCTCACACTCATCTGACAATGCCATAGACAACACACTCAGTATAATTACAACAATACTCTCAGTCACACTCATCTAGACAATACCATAGACAACAGACTCAGTATAATTACAACAATACTCTCAGCCACACTCATCTAGACAATGCCATAGACAACAGACTCAGTATAATTACAACAATACTCTCAGCCTCACTCATCTAGACAATGCCATAGACAACAGACTCAGTATAATTACAACAATACTCTCAGCCACACTCATCTAGACAATGCCATAGACAACAGACTCAGTATAATTACAACAATACTCTCAGCCACACTCATCTAGACAATGCCATAGACAACAGACTCAGTATAATTAAAACAATACTCTCAGCCTCACTCATCTAGACAATGCCATAGACAACACACTCAGTATAATTACAACAATACTCTCAGCCTCACTCATCTAGACAATGCCATAGACAACACACTCAGTATAATTACAACAATACTCTCAGTCACACTCATCTAGACAATGCCATAGACAACAGACTCAGTATAATTACAACAATACTCTCAGCCACACTCATCTAGACAATGCCATAGACAACAGACTCAGTATAATTACAACAATATCTCAGCCACACTCATCTAGACAATGCCATAGACAACAGACTCAGTATAATTACAACAATACTCTCAGCCACACTCATCTAGACAATGCCATAGACAACAGACTCAGTATAATTACAACAATACTCTCAGCCTCACTCATCTAGACAATGTCATAGACAACAGACTCAGTATAATGACAACAATACTCTCAGCCTCACTCATCTAGACAATGCCATAGACAACACACTCAGTATAATGACAACAATACTCTCAGCCTCACTCATCTAGACAATGTCATAGACAACAGACTCAGTATAATTACAACGATACTCTCAGCCTCACTCATCTAGACAATGTCATAGACAACAGACTCAGTATAATTACAACAATACTCTCAGCCACACTCATCTAGACAATGCCATAGACAACAGACTCAGTATAATTACAACAATATTCTCAGCCACATTCATCTAGACAATGCCATAGACAACAGACTCAGTATAATTACAACAATACTCTCAGCCACACTCATCTAAACTATGTCATAGACAACAGACTCAGTATAATTACAACAATACTCTCAGCCACACTCATCTAGACAATGACATAGACAACAGACTCAGTATAATTACAACAATACTCTCAGCCACACTCATCTAGACAATGCCATAGACAACAGACTCAGTATAATTACAACAATATTCTCAGCCACACTCATCTAGACAATGCCATAGACAACAGACTCAGTATAATTACAACAATACTCTCAGCCACACTCATCTAGACAATGTCATAGACAACAGACTCAGTATAATTACAACAATACTCTCAGCCACACTCATCCAGACAATGACATAGACAACAGACTCAGTATAATTACAACAATACTCTCAGCCACACTCATCCAGACAATGCCATAGACAACAGACTCAGTATAATTACAACATCTCTTCATCCTCACTCTCTAGCAATGCATAACAACAACTCAGTAAATTACACGATACTCTCACCACACTCATCCATAGACACAGCTCAGTATAATTACAACATACTCTCAGCCACACTCATCTAGACAATGCCATAGACAACAGACTCAGTATAATTACAACAATATTCTCAGCCACATTCATCTAGACAATGCCATAGACAACAGACTCAGTATAATTACAACAATACTCTCAGCCACACTCATCTAGACAATGCCATAGACAACAGACTCAGTATAATTACAACAATATTCTCAGCCACATTCATCTAGACAATGCCATAGACAACAGACTCAGTATAATTACAACAATACTCTCAGCCACACTCATCTAGACAATGCCATAGACAACAGACTCAGTATAATTACAACAATATTCTCAGCCACATTCATCTAGACAATGCCATAGACAACAGACTCAGTATAATTACAACAATACTCTCAGCCACACTCATCTAGACAATGCCATAGACAACAGACTCAGTATAATTACAACAATATTCTCAGCCACATTCATCTAGACAATGCCATAGACCACAGACTCAGTATAATTACAACAATACTCTCAGCCACACTCATCTAGACAATGCCATAGACAACAGACTCAATATAATTACAACAATACTCTCAGCCACACTCATCTAGACAATGCCATAGACAACAGACTCAGTATAATTACAACAATACTCTCAGCCACACTCATCTAGACAATGCCATAGACAACAGACTCAGTATAATTACAACAATACTCTCAGCCACACTCATCTAGACAATGCCATAGACAACAGACTCAGTATAATTACAACGATGACAGTCATAACTTTTCTAGCAGTGGTGAACAACAGCAGCCATTCTCATGTTTCTTGTGCCATGAGACAGGTCATAAGGCCAATTTTTCTGCCCTAGAAAAGGAAAGAATTTCTCACAGAATGAAAATAAGAGGAATGTGAAGAGGTTATTTCAACTTTCTCCTGGTAGTAAGAGAAGGTACCTAACATTGTGACTGGGTGTGTGAATGTCACCGCAAGTTCCTCTGCTAATGACAACTAACTTGATTTTCCCTTCTACCCCAACTATCTAAGCCCAAACTGGGTCCTCAGTTTTAGTTAGAATCATAGAAGAATGAATCAAAAACAGAAAAACCCTGGCTTATATCCAGGCCAAATGATACACACCCAGGGATCACTGCATGAGATAACTTAATGGATCGTTAACTATGAATAGTTTGTTTGTTGATGTTTGTAATTAACAGTGACGGTCTGAAAGAGTTACTAATTGAGATCTAGACTATAGGTTTGTTTGTGTGTGAATGAATAATGATAATGTGTTCGTGTGTTTGTTTACTTGGTTTCTGCTTCCTGTCCCGGTCTGGCGGTGACAGTGAACAGGAGAAAGATCACTTTTATGTTGGACTCTGCAGCTGACATGACTGTTGTAAATAGAAATCTAATTAGGGACAATCAATTGACTGGAGATAAAGTTACCCTTCAGGGCTATGCCCCTGGCATGTCACTCACATTTCCTGTAGCCCTGTGTTTGTTATTCATTCTGGCTGAGATGTCTTTTCCCATGACAGTTGCAGCTGTTGATATCCTTGATGAGTGTGATGGTGGACTTATTGGTACTGATGTTGATTTGGATGTCTTTCAAGCCCTAATGAAACAGGCATCTCTAACAAAGGTGCATGCTCAGAGTGGGTGGAGTATTAGAGTTACCCGTGCCCAGCAGAAAAAATGGCATGAGGAAGAAATATATAGGAAGCATTGGACAAAGCAAAATCTAAACCCATTACTGATTTTGATTTAACTCAAGTTGCAAACTCTGATAGTGCTAATGGTCCCAATATACCCAATGAGAAGGTGAGGATTACCTCAATGGGAGAGATGGCTAGCACATCAATACTCCTCATCCAATCTGCCTCTCTTGAATTAGCTAAACTCTCCAAGCCTAAGCTATCAATACCTAAGGTCAACTCAGACTTGATGGATTGGTTAGTCAGGTTGGTACTCCCACCTCACTAGAAGTAGCTAGCACAGGTGCTAATGAACTAGCACATCCTGTTGAGCTGAGTCAGACCCCACATTGATGGAATGCAGGAACTATGCTGATAAAAGAGAGAGCAACTATTTTTGGGATAATGGTCTCTTGAAGAAAGATACATTTGGCCCTGATGGACAGTAATTGTGGTGCCTAACAGATTTAGGGAGGAAATTATGAGAATGGCTCATGACGATTTTGCTCATTTCAGTGACAAAATCCATTAAAGCTCCCTTGCAAGAAGTCCCAGTACTTACTGAACGCTTTGAACAGGTTGCAGTTCATCTAGTAGGGCCTTTCTCTAGAAGCAAATCTGGTCATAAATAGCTCCTAACGATGGTCAACATGGCCTCTAGGTATCCCGAAGCTTTGCACCTTAAAACTATTACTGCAGAAGAGGTGGCTGAAGGGTTGGCAGAACTATTCTGTAGGCATGGAATCCCTAGGGCAATTCTCAGTTACCAAGGAAAACAATTTGAGAGTGAGCTATTGAATCAATTGTGTGCTACACTAAAAATTAAAAAGTATAGATCTTCACCCTATCACCCACAAAGTAATGGCATTGTTGAGAGGTTTCATGGCACTCTCATACCCATGCTCAGAAAGGCATTGGAAGGTTGCAAAGAATGGCTCAAACAACTTAAATATTGTGTTTTTGCCATAAGGTCAGCCCCTAACAAGATCACTGGATTCTCACCATTCCAAACATTATTAGCAAGAGATGCTCGATCCCCACTAGACCTGGTACTTGATGAGCTTGAACAAACTGAGTCTGAGCCAGCTGAAGTATGTGCATGGATCAACAATCTAAATAAGCATTTGGAGATGATCAGAGATTATGTGAGGGCAAATGGGCTGACAGCTAGAGATGAGAGGAAAAACCAGCATGATAAAAACACCAGAACTAGGAAGTTTTCTCCAGGTATGTTAGTGCTTTTAAGAACTCCAGGCTTGTCAGGCAAATTGGAAGATAGTTGGGAGGTCCCCTTTGAGATTGAAAGCCTCCCTAATTCTGTAAATGTTAAATTAAAAAGTCCCAGGTAGAGCTGGTAAATCACGTGTAGATCATGTCAACAATGTGAAAGAATACATACAAGATTGTGCTGTGATACATAGGCTTGTTGTATATGCAGAAGAACCTAGTGGTGATATTGATCATAACAAGTTAGAGGTAGCAATCTCAGTGAGGAGCAGCTAGCTGGTGTTACAAATTTGAAGAGTAAGTGGTCTCATGTTCTGAATGATGTCCCAGGTGACACTAATAGAGCTGTACACACAATTGATACGGGAGATACACACCCTCTTAGATCACAACCTTACCTCATATCACCTCACAAATTACAAGGTGCCAAGAAGGAGGTACAGTCTCTTTTAAAGTTGGGCATTATTGAACCTTCATCTAGTCCATGGTCAAGCCCTGTTTTTCCAATAGTGAGACTAGACCAGAGTATATGATTGTGTATTGCTTTTAGAAAACTTAACTCAGTCACTGTCCCTGACCCATACTACATTCCTACGGTGGATGAATTAATTGGTAAAGTGGGAGAGGCAAAATTCCTTACCTAAACTTGATCTTGCTAAGGGATTTTATCAGGTGTCTTTACATCATGATGACAAGCCAAAAACTGCTTTAGTGACTCCTTGGGGTAAATTTCAGTTCTGCAGAATGCCATTTGGTTTAAGGAATGCCCCGTCATCATTTCAGAGGCTAATGGATATAGTGTGCTAAGTGGTCTAGAGTCCTTATCTGTGCCATATATAGACAATATCCTCATTTATTCTGAGAATTGGGAGTCTCACCTGATGCATGTGGAAAGTGTGTTGAGTAGACTTAGTGAGGCTAAACTGACAGCTAAACCCTCTAAATGTGAGTGGGGTCATGTCCGATACTTAGGTCATGTTGTGGGAGCTGGATGTATCCAAATACCAGAGGCTAGGGCAAGTAGTATTAAGAACTATGTAAGACCTGTTAGTAAAGTCCCAGCTTAAATTATTTCTCAGCTTAACGGGCTATTATAGGAAATTTGTAAAAGAATACGCTCTCATTGTTAAGCCCCTAAGTCAGGCCACTCATACTTCCTGCCCCTCTCAAGTGATCTGGACTCAAGAATGCCAGGACTCCTTTGGTAAGCTTTGTTCATTACTATCTGACGCATCATTTCTCATTATTCCAAAACAAACAGATACAGATGAGTTGCTACTTCAAACAGATGTTTCAGTCGATGGCCTAGGTGCCTGCCTCAGCATACTCCGGAATGGCGAGGAACTACAAGCAGCTTTTTACAGCAGAAAGTTGACTGACACAGAATCTAGATATTCAGCCACAGAATTGGAATGTTTGGCTGTGGTCGAGGCTTGCAGACAGTTTGAAGCCTAGACGGGGTTTGTTACAAACTGACCACAAAGCTTTGGAGAACATGCACACATCTAAGCTCCATAACAAGAGATTGGCAAGAAAGGCTTTGAAATTACAAGGCTTCTTATTTAATGTTGTTTATAGGCCTGGCTCTGCTAATGGAAATGCAGATGGACTTTCGAGACAGGGTTGGCAGTCTGTGGATACAAAGCCAACACAAGACCTTCAAGACAATGTGAAGACTGACACAACAAAAGATCTCTCCTCGGAGAAATCCGAATAGAAAAGGAGAAGACATCACTTTCAGACAATGTTTCTCGCTGGGACGGCTCGAATTAGTCCAGGGGGATGTAAGAATCAGAGCAATTGACTCTACAGTTTATTAAATGTAACATAACCACTTCACCCACATCATCACCATTTCACACTTTGATTGTAACCCTACCCTTCCTCATTACCTTCTAGAACTTTCTCTTCATGCATGTGCTCTATGTGTTGTTTGTGTCTTATTGGTCAGTTTTATTGTCATGTGTTTCTCTGGTGATCTCAGAGGCCTGGCCTATATAAGGCTAGTCCTCTGAGTTCTCTGGGTCTCTTCTTCCTCTTATATTCTTTTGTACTTCCTCCTATTGCCATCATTATTATCCAATATAACTGGAGCAGGGGTAGTATAGCATGGGAACTAAGAGGGAAGAGAACTGGTGCTAAACCCTCCTCAAGAGGACTGTTCTTTTTTCTATCACTGTTCGGTACTATAATTTGATTGCACTCATTTAGACACAATTCTATGTGTATATGAAACTTTATTTCTTCTCTCCTTAAGGCTCACAGGGAATGCTTTCTTTCTCCTTTTTAAAAAGTTGTGACTAAATTATGTTCCGAATTTATCAAACCGTCTCGATCCTCTTGGATTAGTGAAAGACTTGTGAACTCTGTGCAGAGTTTCTAAAGCTGTGTAACACTTGTCTCGTACTTCATCATTGTCTAACCAAACAAATTAAACACAAAATAATACTGCTATTATTTCTTTCTCTAGGGGAAATATCTATATGACCCTTTACCCTATTATATGTGTATTATAGGAAATTTGATTAGCCATTAGATAAATAGTCGCCACTGAGGGGGAGGGGAAGTGGAGGTGGCCTCCTATCTCAGACTCTTTACCGCAGAATCTCTAGCTACATAGCTACACTCTAGGAAGTCCTTTCTGCACTCATGTTTCCTACCAGTGCATCATCATGGAACAGTCTGGCTTGTCCATCTCTCTCTCTCTGACTTCTCTATTGACCTCAGTTAATGTAGTTAGTAGTTACACAAGCTAGCTATCTTTGATCTTACAAAAATTCTTTCACTCTATGCAATTAGACCGGAAAACTTACAAATTAATTCCTAGTGACTGATTAGGAGTCCATCTCTCATTTATATCCTCTTTACAGTGACTAATTAGGAGTCCATCTCTCATTTATATCCTCTTTACACTAGTGACTAATTAGGAGTCCATCTCTCATTTATATCCTCTTTACACTAGGGACTAATTAGGAGTCCATCTCTCATTTATATCCTCTTTACACTAGTGACTAATTAGGTGTCCATCTCTCATCAATATATCCTCTATACACTAGTGACTAATTAGGAGTCCATCTCTCATTTATATCCTCTTTACACTAGTGACTAATTAGGTGTCCATCTCTCATCAATATATCCTCTATACACTAGTGACTAATTAGGAGTCCATCTCTCATTTATATCCTCTTTACACTAGGGACTAATTAGGAGTCCATCTCTCATTTATATCCTCTTTACACTAGTGACTAATTAGGAGTCCATCTCTCATTTATATCCTCTTTACACTAGTGACTAATTAGGAGTCCATCTCTCATTTCTATATTGTACATAAAGTATTTGAATCTATTATTTACAAGGAGATAAATTGATTTCAGAATTTTATAATCAGTGTCCAAGACTCTACTCCTGAACAGAACACCTAAGCCCAGCCCAGCCCTGGCATCAGAACACTCCAGTCATTCACTCAATCCTAACTTACCTGATCACCCTTTACCTTTACGTATGCATAATTGGCGAGCGAGCGTAGCGAGCGAGACACTTACAGGGGTAAAAATGAAAAAATCGGGGATGTTTATTTGTATATATGTTTGGACGTACGTATGTCATTTTGTACTTTGACCCTCGCGTTTTTGTGTTAGTTATGTGGTCGACCCCGTCCCAAATTGCACTAAACAGAATCCTCTGGTTTATCGATCGGTACCCGTATCACCCTAGAAATTGAATTGTTTACCGTTTTGAATTCTTTTGCCGGTACAGTTCAAACTTGACAACTTAAGGGACTTCCATTTCTATTCGAGTTAGTGGCGGTGGTAAGTCAATGCGCTCTTTGTCATGGTTATTAGCCGTGCGCAACAGTATTTACTTGAAAATACATTGTCCACTAGACTACCGCGAAGGTAAGTCTGTGTAGGTGCATGTCCAGTTGTGTCAAAGCATTGTGTGCTGGAACCACTACTTTTGTTGTTTTTTTCCTTCCAAGCAGTTGCAGAGAGTTGTTACTATGGCACTGAAATCCCTTTACCCTGTATGCTAAATTTAAAAACTGGATCTTATTTTCAGTAGCTTCAGTGTTAGAAGTCAAAATCATAATAGTATATTCTTTAGGCTCGCTCGCCATTTGTGCTCAAGCACATCACTAGTGATATTCATTTCATATGTAATGTACGCAGGTGTAAGTCAATATCGTCGTGAATTAAAGACACCTTGCAGGCGTGCGCTCTTTTGTGCGAGCAGTGGGCAAGGCTGATAGCTCTAACGGGCCATGGGCTGCGCTTACTGTATTTCGTTGGCATATCTGGTCCTTCGAAGGTTAAAGAAGGCAATCAGTGGGGCTGTACCTCTAGATTTGTGAAAGTCCCATTCAATCAGTTTTGTTGTGAAAAACACCCACACTCTCTCAACTTTAAATATTTTTTGACTTGGATTGAAGCCAAGAGAAAGGAAGAAGGGAGATGCAGTTGATAGAATATGAATAATCATCAGATGTGTAATCCATGATAGTCATTCATTCTCGTACATGACTGAGTGTGAAATAAAAGTTAGTCCTGTGTCTCTTAGGCTCACCAGCCTCCACACTAGTCTCACGTAGCCAGACCCTTTACCACCCTTTACCCTTGCATTGCAGGTCTAGCTACAGTAACAAAGTGGAAGAGATAAGTAGATGACACATTTTGTTTAGTTAAGAAAGGAATGAAAAACATTTGTTAAACCATTTAAACTCTGCAGACCTTCTATAAAATTCTCCATGGATTCAGAAGAAGATAGTAAGCTAGATTCATGATTCCTTATTAAAGAGAGAGTGATGGTATGCTTACATCCATGTACAGAAAACCTACTCACACAGATATATACCTTCACTTTAAGATGCTTGTTTCAGAGAGCTAGGAGGGTAACTAATGAGAGTGAAAACTTGAAGGAAGAAGAGAAACACCTACACAAAGTACTTCAAAGTAATGGTTATGACAATGCAACCATTAGGGCAGGCTCTAAAGAATTACCTTCTAGAGATCACACAGATACTGAGCAAGAGAAAGGTTTGATTCTTACTATTCTATACATAGCAGGATTGAGTAAGAGCATTCAGAGAGTGTGTAGAGACTTTGACATCAAAACAGCATTTAAGTCGGGAAAGACACTAAGATCACATCTTACTTACCCATTACCACTGAGTCATCCATAGTGTACAGTATACCCTGCAGTTGTGGTAAAGTACACATAGGTGATACAACTAGAAGGTGTGGGGGTTGGGTTGTCAGTAGGGTGTTGATGTCCTAATACTGGGTAGCTGCCACCAGAATCTTCTTCAGGATGAGTCTCAGAGTAGAGGGGATTGTGGTTGATGCAGAATGCAGGGGAAGAGATGGGGAGGGATAATTTAACTTAAAGGAGAGAGGCAAGCAGTGTATCTGGACTTGAATTATCTGAAAATAGAAGAATCAGGTTATGGTCATAGTTGAGGGTTTAATAGTTTGGGAGTGGAGTAGTTGGAATAAAATACATTTAAAACAAAACTAGCAGTGCCTGAGATTATTATGTTTGTGTTATTGTTATTATAATGTACTTTACTCCAGTTACAGTATGACCTTATTTGGTCATATCACTAATAGGTTTGTGGTAATAATTAACACCACCTCTCACAATGAAGCAGCTGCCCAAGTTGAGTTGGCAAGAAAATAACTTGAATAACTTTTGAACCACAGCAGCTATGCATCCAGGGTTTGTACCATTAGAAAGCTGCAATCAACAAATCCAGATTTGGCTTCACAAAGAAGTTGGATAGCTTAATTATTCACAATTCTGTTCATCTGCTATATGACAGCTTATGAACTGCCTTTGCAAATATTTTAATATTACTGTTAAATTATAGGAGGAGTGTGTGTGATATTTCAGTGAGTTGGAGGAAAGTGTGTATGTGTGTGATGATAAAGAGAGTGTGTGTATGTGTGTGATGATATTTCAGTGTGTAGGAGGAGAGTATGTATGTGTGTGATGATATTTCAGTGTGTAGGAGGAGAGTGTGTATGTGTCATGATTTGAACTGTTGTTGTTTTTTTGACTAGACATCGAAGAACATATAGCAGGTAAGAAAACTTGCCATCACCATAAAAACTAATGCTGATTGTCTATGTTTATCATTATGAAGTTATTGGGTGTATCCTATAATTATTTAGTGCTACATTATTGTATAAGCTAGTATAATACACTGTTACCCATGACTTCATAGTGATTATAACAAAACTACATGTATGTGTGAAGGATGATATTCCCAGTTTTTATGTTGTGTGTAATTGCATGTTGAAGTTGGCAAGAGATTGTAATTATTGATCAATACTTGACTGCCATGATTACTAACTAGATAAAATGAGGGTTTTAAACATATTGAATTTTGGCTGCTAGGAAAATTTACAAATAAATATAATATTGTGGAAGGAAAGTCTGACAAGTTTATTTTATTATATTATTTGAGTATCTCAGTGCCCACTGTTTGTGGGTGAGAGTTGGGAGAAGAGAGGAGAGGGAGAGAGATGAGGATTGCTTGTAGTAGTAAACTCTAGTCTGAAGGTTTAAGAATTATAATAATTATAATACTAAAAATTATAATTTAGAAAAGAGAGAGAATTTGTGTTTTTGTGTGGTGTGTATATATAGGTGTGAGACGTGTGTGAAGAGTAATTAGTTGTGGTGCAGCAAGACAGTAAGGACCAAGTTATTCACTCCTCCACTATGTGACTATTCTTAGATGTGCATACGGAGTTACAGGTTGAGGTGTAAATATCTTGTGAGTGTTAGCCATAACTGCAGTTCTTATTAATCTCATTTTTTTCAACTATTTGCTGATTAGTTCATGACCATAAAACTTATTTTTTCTCTTCTAATTGTGTTATTGATGGTTAGAGAAGAGAGGGTTTTTGTATATGTGTTTGTGTAGGTGTGACCTTTTTATGTGGAATAATATTACATGAGCCTGCTCAAGAGGTCAGCCTGCTCAAGAGGTCATCTTAGTGAGAGGTCATTCCTGCCAGTCAAATTGCAGCTGTTATGAGCCTCACTACCTGTGTGTACTGAATTCTTGTATCAATGCTCCTGAAGCAGCTGTTAGCTGTAGAAGGTAAATTAGCAACAACAAAAATGAGTTTCCTTCACAACTGTACCTTAGGGTTAATAATTTGATGTTGTGTGTGTGTGTGTGTGTGTGTGTGTGTGTGTGTGTGAACTCAAGGAATGTTAAAGTTGGCCAAGATTATAATTAATCAATACTTAATTGTCATAATTTTATTCCAATAATATTAAAAGGCGTTTAAGGGGGAAGCACATTTCTTTCTTTATTTATTTATTTATTTATTAATTTATTATTATTATTTTTTTGTAATTTTTTGAAGTTTTACTGCAATACATGCCACACCCAGTGAAACTTATGAAGAATGAAGTTGTGGTGCTGCAGCAAGAAAGTAAGGATTAAGTTTTTTACTCATTCACTATGTGACTATTCTTAGATGTGCATACGGAGTTACAGGTTGAGGTGTAAATATCTTGTGAGTGTTAGCCATAACTGCAGTTCTTATTAATCTCATTATTTTAAACTATTTGCTGATTAGTTCATAAACTTATTTTTTCTCTTCTAATTGTGTTACTGATGGTTAGAGAAGAGAAGGTTTTTGTATATGTGTTTGTGTAGGTGTGACCTTTTATGTGGAATAATATTATTTTCAGGTAATTATAGTACATAGTGAGGATAGCTAGGCAGGGGCACTAAAAACCATTTCAAATATTGTTTTAATATTATTGGAATAAATTGTGACAATTAAGTATTTGATTATAAATTATAATCTTTTGCCAACTTCAACATTCCTTGAGTTCACACACACACACACACACACAAACACACACAACAAGGAACCACTTCTTTTTGTTTTTTTGTTTTTTTGTTGTTGCTAATTTACCTTCTACAGCTGACAGCTGCTTCAGGAGCACCTAGAGATACATGAATTCAGTACACACAGGTAATGAGGTTCATAAAAGCTGCAATTTGACTGGCAGGAATGACTTCTCATCAAGATGAACTCTTGAGCAGGCTGACCTCTTGAGCAGGCTGACATGGCATTTAAGGGGGAATCACATTTCTTTCTTTTTTTTTTTTTTTTGGTAATTTTTTTGAAGTTTTACTGCAATACTTGCCACACCCAGTGAAACTTATGAAGAATGAAGGATAGAAATTCTCCAGCTAGAAAAAATTGCACACTCAAACATAAGTTAAATGACATTTAGTGTTCAAAATTTTTTTTTTTATCCTTGACTTGTTGGGGTATGGTATTCTACTATCTGTGTGCCTTACCATAGTAAGTAATCTGTAAGTTGATGTAAATAACATGACTGTATGAATGTTATTCAGAAGAATTCTGGCCTCACCTGTGCCATCCAGTCCAAAAGTTGGCCTCATCACTGAGTGGACCAAGTCAGGATACACAGAAATATACTCAAGTTATTGCTAGTTGTGTGGGCGACCATTAGCTATCAAGTTCAAACCACTTGAAAACATACACTAGCTACCTCTGTATGCTATTATATATGGCTAATATTTTATATTCTTTAATATTTTTAATGAAAATTTGCAGCTGCAATAAAAATTAAAACTTGACAATGTGCAAAACCAATGTCCAATTTGAAATATGGGATACATAATCAACTGTGATATGTAAAAGTGTAAAACACAATACAATGAGTGTTTTCAAATGTACTTCCATGTAGTGTTGACAGAAATCAATCCACAATTCTATTACACAAACAAAACAATAATACAAATACTACAACAATAACAATATACTTACTGGAGCTGTTGCTGTATTTTATCTGCCACATCATTACATTCTCCTGTTTGGAACAGTATAGTAACAAACTCCCTGAGAGCTGAGGGTCTAGATGATAAGACTGTACGGATGTTGCCCAAAAGAATCCTTGCTTTGTGCTTGTCATTTAAGCCACTGGGGACAAGTTGGTCATAGGTATCTTCAGTTATGAGTCCAATACTGTAGCAGTGATCAGCTACTGTCATAACACAAGGCTTAACTGAGAGGACCAAGTCAGGATACACACTCAGAAATACACTCAAGTAATTCTCACCTAATAAAAGCAAAAGATTAGTCACTACCAACAGTGGAAAATAGAAATAAATACTTGACTTACTTGTGGAAGTCTCCTGCCCTGAGGTTTTCTTCTCAGCTACTGTCATAACACAAGGCGTCACTGAGTGGATCAAGTCAGGATACACACTCACAAATATATTCAAGTTTTTGCCACCTAATAATAAAACATTTTCAATAATACTAGCCAAATACAATTAACAACTGACTTACTTTCAGAGATTTCTACTGCAGGATCTTTCTGTTCGTATTTCTAATACCAAATAAATGAGAGTTAATACAAGTTAGAATACACAGTCTGTTTCTACATACCTGTCCATACCAAATGAGGTGTCTATTGGTGAGTACAATTGGTTGTGGGCTGTCTGGATTGAAGAGACATTTCATGACTTTGGGGGCAGAGTGCGCTCCATCAACGACCCCGAGATGATTCCCTCCTTCATGTGAACGACAGTCAAAGGCAAACTGGTAGTCCATGTAACTGCTGTAGTTCATTCTAGAACTAGCCTTCCTTAGAGTGTCCTCTATTTCTTGTTTTAAAGCAGTACATTCATGATGAATGGAGTCTTGGAATGCAGGATCACACGAAACCACCACTTCAAAATGTTTAGACCGAGATATAAATGTTACACGAATTAAATTGGATCCGTACAAAAAGTGCACCATGTTTTTCTTGACACCTTCTCCAATGAAAGTGAAGGACTTGTTGGACACGAGACATGCCATTGAAGCAGGAAAGAGTCCCATAGGAGTAAACCCACTACTGAAGTATACCAAGAGAGGCTCCACAAAACAACTACAGGATTCTTTGTGGAACAGGTCAAGTTCCTTTGCACTAGTGTTTTCTAACACGCAAGGCATGATGTATTCTTTCTCTTCTTCTAAGACTAAGTTAGTAGCAGAAGTTTCGACTGACACAATCTCAGCTATCAAGTGAAGATAGGCTAGCAAAGCTACCAGTTGCTCTGGTGGAATGACATCTCCTGAAATGTCAGCTGTAGCTGTTTTCAAATCTTTCATAGTGAATCGACCTGTCTTCCTGAATCTCTTAGCTGTAGCCTGACCTACGCTATCAAAACTCATGGCTTTAAGAATGACACCAGTGATACTGTCATACACTACCTGGATGTCTATGATGACCAGGTCCTCCAAACCAGGCACACTGGGGAAGTACATCAGAACACCGGCATGGTGGTGAAGAAACCACAGAGCTACTTTGGTCTCATAGGGTGTCATATTGAAGGCATTGGACAAGGCCAAGCAGGTCTCCAGGCTGGCTGTCCTCACCTCTCTCATGCGAAGACACAAGCTGAACAGAAGCCACACAGCTGGAATCTTCAGCTTCTTAAAGTGTTTATCCATGGCATTCTCCAGTAGCTGATGCAAGTGATGGATTTCTTCTACTCCACCACCCATGTTGTCCAAAGAAACAACAAGCTTGCCTTCTGAGCAGAACTGAACTATGCCATTCTGGTAGAAGTCTGTGTCTCCAATCACCTTTTGAAGCTGTGAGTCAACTGTAGCGATGTCTTCATCAGAAACCTTGTCTTTGTGAGTGCCCACTATATACACTACTGACTTGGAGGACTCCAGTATCTCACCCATGATGGGCGAGTTGTCTGCTCCTGGTAGAGGTTGAAGATGGGTGGAGGAACTGAAACAAGATATACTGGCCAGAGTACGCAAAAGCATCTCTTGCAGAGTAAACTCAGATTTCTCTGGTGCGGTTGTCTCTCCTGAAGCTCTCTGATAAAAGACCCGATACTCTTCGTCTAATTTGAACATGTAGCTGAAGAACAGCATGTAGAGGCCAGGTCCTATGGTGAGTGCTGGTAGCATGTCCATCAGCTCAGGCTGACCTCCAGTGTCCTCTATCCTCAAGAAAGCTCTGAAAGAATGCTTCACATTTTCTGCAAACTGTGGCTGCCTTGACACTCTCTCATATATGGCAGCTATTTCTGAATAATCTTGTGATGATACTACCTCATCAGCTAGTTGGACAGGTGTAGTTGAGAGTGGAGAAGATTGCTTACTCCTGGACTGCCAACCTTTGGTAAAGGACTTCAATCTTGACATCATCTTCTGCAATAAAGAAGGTTGTGGTGGCCTTTCCGCAGGGCGAGACTGCTCTGTACTGCTAGCCTGACTGACCTCTGCCATCGTTGCACTATCTCCACGGGAATGAGCTGCAGTCTCAGAAGTGAATTTAGTCTCCATACTTCTTTTGAGACTATGAAGGAGTAGAGATGCTTCCTCAGTCAGATTCTGCACAATGGTCCAGTCTGTTTTCTTTTCTGCTGCAGTTGTATCTGATGTGTCTTGGACTAACATATTGGAGCAGCACTCCACTGTGCCTGTGCTGCCATGAATCTGTTCCTCTTCTTTTGCTGACATAAGATCTATGATCTCTTTAGTAAGGCGACGGCGAGTTGTACTCTTGCCTTGTCGTGGTGGACCAAGAAACATAAGCTTTAAAGAAGGAAGCTCCAGAACCTCCTTGGAAACAATGAAGTGTTTATATGCTTCTTCATACTTGTAGTCATCTATCATATAAAATAAATAATAAATTCATTTTTTGGAGAACTGATAGTAAATACAACTACTTCAATAAACACCAAACTTGATACAGACACTGGGGTTTCTATCCTCAGCTGAGCATACTTGCTTAAATTAGAGTTTACAGTAGCCTTGTTTTACTCTACAATAACCCACACACTCCTATGCTTCTACCCTCAGCTGGCTCCAGCACTAGGAGTGTGGGCAGCTGGTTTTATAGCCTGGAGCTAAGCCAGTAGAAGCAGCTGCCAGTGCACCAGCTGCAATTTAGCTCAGACATTCTCAGCTAATAATTACATATCATACTTTCTTCTAGAGAGAAGCTGCTATTTGCATACACTAACCTGACAGAGTTACTTTATACACTCCATCTTCAATAGCAACCAGTAACTGTCCAGTAGACAAGACTGCAGTAGCTATGTATCCACCATTATCCTTCTGACCTGGTCCATCTCCCTCACTTGTAGTCTCAATCCACTTCTCTGTCTTGATGGAATAAATTCTAACCTTAGAATAATCATCCATGCTGATTAGATTCGATAAGAAAGAGGCGATAGCTCTGGTGTGAGTAGATGTGGTTACTGTCCTCCATATTGTTATTGGAGTTGTCCTGCCATTACTAGCAGATGCTATGAGGGACTCTAGACTACATATAAATAGAATCTCTTTCTTGCCAACTCCTCCTGTGAAGTAGAAGTTGCCTTCATGGAATGTTGATCGCATGTCCATGCATGAAGAAGGAAGTGAGTCTGCAGTCGTCCAATGGTCGTTGAGTAGAACTTCCACAACATCCAACCGCTCGTCAGATGAGCCCCACCCACCAGCCACGACCAGGACCTCTGGTGATCCTCCACTAACTGATGATGTCCAGGAGCGAGGAGTAGGCATAGCACGTAGCGATGGCTTCCAGTCTCGACCAGTAGTACTAGTCAACAGAGAGTTGGTGAGTTCATAAGTGGAGTGATGCTGTCCACCCACCAATACAAACTTAGACTGGTAGGTAGTTAGGGACGAGTATTCATATGGTGCACGAGTAGTAGTCCATGAGTGAAGGTCAGTAGAGATGTGAAGTCTGGTATAACTATGCATTATTATTATTGTATTCTGTAGTACTGCACATTGTTTAGGCCCGACATACTCACTCCACGTATGGCAGTGCTCCCAGTGAAGTGAGGCTTGAGGATGAAAGAGATCTTTCTAAATACAAATAAATAAAAATACATGTTTAAATGACAAGTAAACAAAGAAACAAAAAGCATAAATTGCTTTTTTACACGAGACTTAAACATGCAAACACACAAACAAACTTCATATCAGATAAATAAAATTAACACACAAACATATTGATTTATATTTTAGCAATGCATATACCATATAAAATAAATATAAACCCTTTTTGCTAAACTGTAAATAAACACATTTAGAGAAACGGACACGCATACTAACAATACTAACTGTGACATACAAACACACAAATATACACTTTCTTACACAATGCTTAGATACATAAACATAATGTGATTAAAAATGAAATAGCAACATTACTAAAAACTACTTCAAACAACTAAAATGTTCTAAAATGGAAAAACAAACACACAAACATACAAGATGTAAAATGCAGAAATATGTGCACACAAACGACCAATAACAACATGATCTTACAAAAACACAAAAAGTGTCTTTTTCCTATGTTAAAAAAACAGTAGGCACTAGAAAAAGTTTTGAATTCAATTTAGTAGAACGGCTAGAGATTGTAAAAATAAAAAGGAGAAAACAGTACAAATATTGGTAACAGACTGTTATCACTTCGTCAAAGAGTATGTTATCACATCGTCAGAGACTATTTCATTACATTGTCAGAGACTGTGTTCTCACATTGTCAGAGACTATGTTATCACATCGTCAGAGACTATGTTATCTCATCGTCAGAGAGTATGTTATCTCATCGTCAGAGACTATGTTATCACATCGTCAGAGACTGTTATCACATTGTCAGAGACTATGTTATCACATTGTCAGAGACTGTTATCACATTGTCAGAGACTATGTTATCACATCGTCAGAGACTATGTTATCACGTCGTCAGAGACTGTTATCACATTGTCAGAGACTATGTCAGCACATCGTCA
>WLWD01001079.1_pt1 | contig 38979 bp, 31 predicted proteins | sample 6712731 | NCBI WGS metagenome assembly WLWD01 (sample SAMN12718690, study PRJNA576275) | sponge metagenome | isolation source: marine sponge | host: Mycale hentscheli | place: New Zealand: South Island, Marlborough, Capsize Point | collected 2014-11-01
GGGGGGGGGGGGAGATGGAGAGTTGGAATAATCAGTGCTTCACAGAAACCCACCCAACTGCCACTGCTCTGAAGGGCCTCTACAATAACTGTCTCCCTACCAACCTTAGACAAGGAAACCAACCATCTTCAAAAGAAAAAAAGATTTTTATACATCTCGAGTTCAAACCAACACCAGGTAGACGTGTCAGAGTACGCGGAATCATTCTTTGCTGAAATGACGACTGCACCACACGGCAGCTTACGCATGTACAGACCAAGTGGTGTTGGCATGTGTGATTTTGAACACTTGGCATCTGTACTTATTCCCTTGTGTTATGTCTGCACGTAGGGAGAGAGGAAAGAAACCTAATTTCATCATCAGCTTTCCATATCAATACACACACACATACATATACACACACATGTACACGGTAAGCTTTCTTGTGCCTCACTTTTTAAATGCACACACACACACACAAACAAATACAAGGCATATTAGAAAAGTAGCAAGATGTTTAAAGTCTTGGTAGTAAACAGCATGCCACACCTCCATACTTTGGATTTCAGAACTGAGGCTCAAGATTCACTTATGCTGCCAGTGAACTTAACATGTCCACAAATCACGCACTAACGCATGGTCTGTGGCAACTAACAGTGTATGGTTCTATTTCATCATAGGATCTAGAGGCCACCGGTAGAAAATGAGTATTTACCTTCCTGTGTGTGTGTGTGTGTGTATGAGCTAGCTTTTGCTATGATTACAGTGGTAAAAGGCTTTATTTATTATTTTACACACACACACACACACACACATACACACACACACACACACACACACACACACACACACACACACACACACACACAAATGAAGGCAAGTTGTCCAGCCACAGAACTTTGCCCTAAGCAATTGTAGGTGCTCAATGAGCTCTTCACTTTGCATCTAAAAATACTAATGCCAGAGTTTGGGACCAGAGCAGGGAACTACAGCAACTATGATAGCATGAATTTTAATAGAAATTCCTTATTTGGTGAACAAACTGCAGGTAATTTACTGGCAAGAATAACATAGCTCTGAGTCACTTTCTTGAAAGTCTAACTGGAACTGGGGAATACAAGACAGTGTCTGGGATACATTGGATGTGATGCCAAGTCCCTCTTTCAACATGGCCTGTATCCTAGCTTCCTCATATGCCATGTAGTATAAGTTTGAACTAAACGTTCTGTCAATGGAATAGTTCCAAGTGAAAATAAACATGAAGTGTTGGCACTCCATCCTTATTTACCATCCAAGTGAGAGATAACTGGAATGGTACAAGACCCAGATACATATAAATAAGCCATACTAAACAATACTCAAGCTACTAAATGCTATATATATATATATATATATATATATATATTATTATTTTATTTTTATTATTATTATTATTATTATGTTAAATTCATAATTTTTTTCTCAGCCTTCTTTTACTCATTAGATGTATTCTCTCTCTTTCACAGGCTTTTTTTTTTTTTAACAATACAGAATTAAAAATATTTGGTCGCCACTGGGAATCAAACCCAGGACTGCTTGCTTAACACACAAGCGCTCTGTCACTGAGCTACAACTGAATTTAAATAATAATAATAATAATAAAATGAGACCAATTTGTATGAATTGGGGAAACTGTAAAGCAATAAGTTTTCACATTGAATACACCAATCACCCAGGAAGTTTCATGAATCAGCTAATCAAAAGGGCTTCCCTTCAGACATGGCTTCTTGGACATTTGTCCTTGCTACAGATTTTCACCAGAAGAACAGCACCAGTGACTGCACCGGTGCCTTTGATGTGGCATTAAAGAAATCTCAGCTTTCTTCTTGGTACCTAATTGGCGACTAATGAAAGCCGGGAATGAATGCTGACTTCACTTCCAGCATGTACAGTAGCCAACACAGTGGGCATCTAGCTAGAAGCTGCATACAAGGACGAATAAAGAAAAGGTGGAGAGGAAAATGATGTTATGTATATTTTTTTTTTTTCTTTTGATTGGTAAAGAACAATACAATGCCTTGCTGTTTGTGTAGTTGCTGTAAGTGAGGTATTTAACAACACTTTCTCAAACTGCATTATAAATACATGGTGCAGACTTCTTCAGACAACAGTTAAATTAGCCATTCACTGGTGCCAGACAACAGTCTATGCACTCTCTACTAGTATATTCTTAGCAACTAACAGGTAGACATCCCTTGCCCCCCCCCCCCCCCCCCCCCCACCTCCCCGCTAGCTACGATCATCTTCCCATTCTAGCCAGCTTGACTGAATTCCTTCACTGCCAAATCTCACCAGAACACTTTCACTTTCCAACTCACAGCTCTGTTCTTTGAAGTCGTGTAATAACTACAGTATTTGCCAGCAATTTTTAATTAAGCCACTCAACTTTCCTAAAGTAGTGTTATGAAAACAACCTCTTGCAAAAATAAAATAATAATAATAAAAAATAATAAAAAAATCAAAATAAATAAATAAATAAATAAATATATAAATAATTCAGTCATTCTTGATTGACAAAAAATGCAGTTTTTTTCTGTTGACTTTTCGACTTCTTGCCGAAGTCCTCTTCACACCGCATTGACCCTTCATCAAGGCAAGTTTTAATTACATATTATTGGCTGCTAAACAGAGAAAAACTGCTAATAATAAAAAATAAAAAAATAAAACTTTTCATGAAAGTACGTGCCGTTGGGAGGTGATCAGATGCAGGCCATTAACAAACGCTTAACCGTGTCGTGGACAACTGGGCAGGTCTCACAGAGAAGAAAACAATTTCACACAAGATTAACTTCCATAGAGGATGGAGTCAAGAATATGTTTGAATCCAGCATACAACCACTTGAGACTTCAGTCAAAATCACATATGCATGACATTGGGTTCCTAGCATTTAGAAATGAAATGAATTGTACTCCTAATTAATATTAGGTGAGAGTTGAACAAGTGCAGATGTACCGCTTTGATATGAACGGAAGAACGGTCATGGCAAATAACATGACTTGACCACATCATGTGAGGTAGTACGTATGTTCAGATGATCTGTGCATTTTGTCTGGCACAGGGGAACATACTCAACATTATTTAGTATATGTGAAAAGGTCAAAGAAAAACAAAACAAAAATCATCTAGTCAAAGTCTCCCCATGCCCCACAATGTTAACTCTAATACACATTGGAACCAATTTATTAAACTAGAGGAAAAAACAAAAATATTGCTTTATCCGGAGAACACACAAATTATTAACTTAACAGTCTTCATTGAACTTCACACAACTCACTGCTTCTTGCTCCTTACCAAGCCTTGCACCCTCCCCTTGCTAAACCACGCCCCTTTCCCCTTACCAACCTACACCTGTTTGCACTTCACACTGTAGCTCACCTGCCGACTGTAAAATCTGAAAGATGTCTTCAAAGTGGCCCTTCCGATTGTCAATATCTGGGTTGCCCGTAGTAACATTGTCTCTAATAGACATAAAGTATTATCTCATCATAACAACACTGAGTGGTAAAAACAAGAAAGAATGTTTTGTTCATTTGGTGGTAAAGAGATAATATACCATTATTATCATGTCTCTAGTAATATTCTGCCACCATTCACAACACCCCTCTCCTCCCCCTCTCCCCCTCCTTCCCACCAGTACTAATGTTTATATAACATTAACTGTAATAAAGTGTACCAAGGTTGAATTATAAGAGATTGTTCTCTGGTGTGGTCAGTGAAATTATGAATGGAAACTAATGAAAACACCAAATACACCAGCTCTGAGCCACAACAACACTCCCCTCTACCCCACAGACTGAAAGAACAACTGGCCAGTGCCCAAGAAACTCCTTCAGAAAAGACACCAGAACATTAATTGAAAGGGAAGAAGGAGGGAGGGGTGGGTTCGTGTGTAGGCTTTAATAATGTTGCCAGTTCTGCTCTATTTATTTATTTATTTAAATTCCTTTCAAAAGCATTCTATAGGCATTTTTCATTCACACTTCATATTTTACATGTTTCAAGGAAATGTCCAATACGTATGTCATTGTGGGTGTTTTACACCCATACATATATGTTTCCCAAACTTCCGCTTGCCAGCTGCAAATTTAAACCTTTCTTTAATTGAAAATCTTGAAATAACCCAACACAAACCTCCATTGCCTCTTCCCTCCCCAGCCCCCTCCTTTCCACTGCTCTCCTAGCAGGAGTCCATGGCAACGATTAGTCACATGGCAACATATATGTCAATTTTTAAGCAGTCCTAAATTGAAAGCTCTACAGTAATCAAACTAACAAAACTTCTGGGTAATGTGAAGTTCAAAATGTTGATCCAATTACTTTCACCATTTGTTTGTAGTTAACCATTACCAATACTCCACTAACCGGCCATTAGGTACAGCTGCTGAGTATAGATGGTTCATTAGAGGTTTCTGCTACCTTAAATAACCCAACAAAAGAAGAAATATGAGTAAAATTTTTCATTCTGACAAAGTTTTACACCTGTCAGTCTTAATGGTGAACAAATATTCCGCTGCTGGTTGGAAAAATAAACAAACAAACAAACAAGTGAATTAGTATTTCCTTCTCTTAGGTAAATACAACTTAGTGACAGAATATGTGTGTGCTAAGGAGTTGTGGCAAGTCCACACTGTGCAATTGTATAAGACTTATAAAATACACAGAGCATACAACCTGTACATAAAACAAGTCAGTCTAAATAATATATGCATGCATATAATATGTGTGTATATGCATATACGTCATATCACGAAGTGGAGGTCCATATGGGATTTACACTATCAAGGGTGTTTTACACCTATGCATACACCTATGCATATATATGTTACATCACGAGGTAGAGGTCCATATGGGATTTACACTCAAGGGCCCCAAAGGCTCGAGGATAGTGTAAATCAAATACAGACTGAAACAGAGACCAACTTGAATGTATAATGGCTCTAGGCTATAGTATAACTTGGACTGCTTGCAGCAACGGAAAGCTCTCTTGAAAACTCTCCATTCTGCCATTACCTCTTCGGTATCAACAACGGGCAGGGATGTGTAAGTTGTTCCTTCAAATTCCACAGTTGCTTTTTTTACCATAAAAATCGACCAAAACTTTCAATTCTTCTTTTCCATATTCATCGAGAGCCAGTTCTTCTGTGGGAATTGAAGCTAGACAAGCAATTTCACAACAAAAAAAAATTCCCCCCCCCCCCAGACAAAAATCCTGTATGAAACCCTGTATGAAATCCTGTATGAAACCCTGTATGAAACCCTGTTAAGGGTTGCATAATTGACACTTTCAGTGAAACAAAAGTTACATTTGCATTCCTTTTTCTCTATTCTGATTTTGCGTGATTTACTACTGGCATGACTGGTACTACTGGCATGACTGGTACTACTGGCATGACTGGTACTACTGGCATGACTGGTACTACTGGCATGACTGGTACTACTGGCATGACTGGTACTACTGGCATGACTGGTACTACTGGCATGACTGGTACTACTGGCATGACTGGTACTACTGGCATGACTTGTACTACTGGCATGACTGGTACTACTGGCATGACTGGTACTACTGGCATGACTGGTACTACTGGCATGACTGGTACTACTGGCATGACTGGTACTACTGGCATGACTGGTACTACTGGCATGACTGGTACTACTGGCATGACTGGTACTACTGGCATGACTGGTACTACTGGCATGACTGGTACTACTGGCATGACTGGTACTACTGGCATGACTGGTGGTTGTATGTTCAGTAGTTGTAGTAGTAGAAGTAGCTCAACTTTACTTATTTAGAAGCCATCAAAGGATTAGAGTGAATTAGATATATGGTAGATTTAAGAGTTAGTTATACTGGCTGGTAGTTTGGAATTGTGCCTTTTGTACAATGCTACCTATTTGGACTTAGCAAATTAATTTTTTTTACTATGTATTTACAATGGAACATATTATTATCATTGACATTTCGATAGGTTTTATTTTATTATTTTTTTTTTTTTGATATTTCTAAGCCCTGGCATACAGTACATGTCTCCATTCACACAGATTATATGGCATGCTACTGTGTAGTATCTCTGATCCTATTGCTATATACTAGTAAGGAGATACCATTTGTCCCTCTACGAAACGGGAGCAGTTTCTAAGAATTCAATAGCTATTGGTTTTCTGTTCCTGAATTTCTGTTACTGAGTAATCCTGGTTCTCGTTTCCATGGTAGTGTAGCAGATGTAGTTCTGAAGAGATTGTTGGGAGTCCTTTAATGGCTTTCTGATGGACATTGAAGAGTGCACAGCGACAATAAAAATGGTTGCTAGCTATGCTGTAGCTGAATTGCACAATAGCTGTGAAGATGGAGGGGGAGGTTAAAGTGCAGCATTAATCATTTTTATTCAAATTTAACTTTGTAGTATCAAGTACAACTAATAAGTATTTTTTGTGCCATGGTTCGTTTAAGCCGTCCATCAATTCGCAGTCCATAAATTTCATATACCTCCTAGGAAGTGAATTTTTGTGCCCGAGGTCTGGCGCCAAAGAGAAGAAAGCGTTTATGGAGAAAAATAAGCTAACCTAGCCACCAACCCTACAAGATGTCAAGACTGAAATGGAGTCTACTAGTGCTTACACAGATATTTTTCCAGAGATGTTCAAGCTAATGAACTTAATTTTGGCCCTCCCAGTCGGCACAGCAAGTGTGGAACGTCCTTTAGTAAAATGAAACTAATTAAAACTAGGCTTCGTAACAGAATTAGCGATTCTACATTACCTAAACTGATGCGAATCGCCATTGAAGGGCCTGAGCAATCAGAAATTGACTTTAGTAAAATTTTAGAAGTATTTAAAGAAAAGAACCATCGTATTCAACTTCAAATGATTAATTATAAAAATTAATACCGGTAAATTCTGGGGGGGAAATCCCAGTGCCCCCCACCCTCTCTATGAAACCCTGCTTAATTAATATACCCTAAAACCGGCATCTGAACCTTCCGTCAACTACTGCACATGACCTTCTTTACTAGCATAGGACTCAGTTAAGTAAACTAAACTGTTCATGACCACAGAGAATAATAATGTTTATAACTAACACTACTCATAACCTATTTATGCACACACACATTACACACTTGGCAGAAATATGTATTATAACCAATATGTATGTATGCATGTAATTATACAATATTATATATATAAATATATATAGAGAGATATAGATATAGGTGTATATATATAATATAGCCTTGATATAAACCGAAGAATTGCACACATCTAATTTCGAACACTGGATAAAACATGACAAGAATTTGCAGTTGTGTTTGCCGACCGAGCAACCATGAAAACATTTTTGCTAGCTTGCAATGTTTGACAAATGTACGCACACCACATGCCTAGCAAGGCTTTCACTAATCCTACACGTAGGCCTTGGCAAGTTCCTACTATGCAACCAAAAAATCACTAGTCTAATTATGCTGGAGGTACCAGTTACTTCTGCGTATCAAATTATCCACTTACTAGCTTAAATCATTTCAAACAATTCCCAGGTCATTTCTCTCACCCCAGTCCCTGTAACCTAGCAACAACCCAGAATGCAGTTATATGGGTTTTTTTCTTCCTGGCTGATCTGCAGTATCTTGTGTTATAATTCCAGGCAACCCTCTTGGTAGGCTGACATCACCAGAAGCATTCCCAGGGCTTACTTTGAATGTAAGAAAAACTTCAAAGAATGACATCACCATTGTTACCATCCTTTTCACATGTCATTCTGAGGAACAGGAACACACATATGTATGTTCCATACATGTGATGTGGGACTATAATACACATACAGCCAGTACTTTGAAGTGGTGGAGGGACAATGCCTGATATAGAACAACATACACACACACATACATTCATACAAACACACTCACACACACATATACATCAACACTTAAACACACACACACACACTTACAAACACAAACACACATATATTCACACATACATACACACACTCACACATACATACACACACTCACACTTAACTCTTAGTCTCCCATTCAATTACTAGTATAATTATAAATTTGAATTTATTCACGCAGTATAATATCTGAAATGAGAACCTTTAGGGCTTATAAACTAGTGCTTTATGATTTATTGTGTGAAAAGTAAATCTTTCTAGCTTATTAAATTGATGATTTTCTACCACTGGCCACTTTAGGGAGATTAAATGGTATTTTAGATCTTGCAATGATAAATATTGTCAAGTACATAACTGGTCATGTCAGAAGTTGGAAGACTAAGAGCTAGACCACACACCCACACACACACACGGCATGAAGTTACACTTTGTTAGCCTGTTTGTGTGCATGTGTGTGCTTGTTTGTGTGCATGTGCGTGCATTGGGCAACGATGCATCGCTAGATATCAACAATCTAAGATACCTGACATTTTACGACATTGTCTCGACATCTTTCCCAGGATATTCCCGCCAAAACTTGTGAAATTGCAGCAACACACAAAGTCCAGTAGTCCAACGCATTCTTCACACCCAGACAACTCGTTGCTATTGTAATTACTTAACAACCTTCAAATTGCCAATTACTATGTCATAAATATCGACACATATTTTCTTTTAATGAATTGGCAACATCTCCAAGAAGCTAATGATGGTAAGCCAAGTATTAATGGCAGACCGGTAGTGGTACTAATTTTCCAGCTTGCCAGCTGTGTGCAGAAGCATACCACCAGTACTGCTATTTTTGCTGTTGTAATTAGTCAACTTTGTGTATTAGGACTAATCCTCCTATTTCTTTTCAAACAGCCACGTTCTTGAAAATTACGCTCAAAAATTTAGCCCACCTGATAAAATATTTTCTTCCTCAGAGAGAATAAAGAGTAGTTTAAAATACGCCAGGATTCTAACCAACAGACAAGCTTTGGTGACTTCTCTGATGAAAATATACTGCTGCTATACAGATTAATGATGGTTCATGTCTGCAGAAATGAAATATTAGCTTTTGCTACAGTATGGGGCCACTCCCACCTACCGTGAAGTTCAAAACTGAGAGAGCATTTTAACTACTGGAACATGAACTCGTGCATATTTGTGTTGCGGTTGTGATGTGAGCTATGTATGTATTCATTAATTGATGTTTATTGTTCATTGTACCAGTACTGTAGTTATGTTCATCCAATTTATGTCTATAAAAGTTCTGAGTCACTCATAACCTGTTGGAGTCCTTTATCATGTCAGTCTGCAATAAGAATTTTAACTCGAAGATATCTGTGCAGAGTGGCTACCTGGAGTTCTCCCTGGTGGCAGCGTCAACAGAAATACCCAAGTGGGCCCCTATTCTACCTATTGAGGACAACATCTTTTTCCATTTCCTAAAAGCTTCCACGAAGACTTCCACCTACGTTGGAAGTTGTTGATTGATGAGATGGTGGATGATGAGGACACATCGTATGCTGAACTGCGAGCAAGAGTGTATGAGACAGCCAGGAATTCAATCTTGGAATCAGCAGTGGAAGCATCTGGTCAAGGTCCGGAGATGACTGGGAAAAACTACAAGGACTGAATGTGTTCATTGTCAGCTTACTTAAACAGAATCTTTATTGACTGCAAGTCAAAACCTGAAATTATTCTTAGGCTGCTGACGCTATTGATTAGAAACAGATTGCCATATGCAGACCAACGGTTGGTGGACAGTCAAGACATTAGATGGGGCAGAGTGTGCATCCAAGTTGAGGGAGAAGAATTGGAAATTTGATAGTAAGACAGCTTTTAGACCCCATTATGAAGTAACCTGCTTATATGCTGTAAAGTAGGGCACAAAGCCTCCGAGTGCAGGTATAGAACACAGAAGTTGGACAGTAGCAATGACAGTGAAAGGAGATTATCACGGTCTGTCATTTGTTATGGTTGCAACTTACCTGGTCACTACGCTTCAGAATGCCCAAAGCATTGGTCAAAAGGCAGTAACAGTGAAAATCCAAAACCAGGAGCAACGGATAAGAATGTCCACAATGGAGTTGGAGTTTGTGATAACTGGCAAGGTCAATTCCTTGGATTGTCACGTTTTGCTGGACACTGGAGCAGCAATTTCGGTTGTGCCAGAAAGTATGGTGCCCATAGGTCAATATCTGGACGAGCCGGTCAAGGTTTCTGGAGTGCTAAGTACCCCATACATGGCGAAGAAAGCAAGAGTCATCTTCAAGCTTGGAGATTATGACTTGGTGACAGTAGTAGCAGCTGTGATATCAGATGACAAAGTGTTCTCATTGTATATTTGCTATTAGGGAAGGAAATAGACACTTACTTTCCCTGTATCCCGAGAAAGGCGTGAAGTCTATTGTGACCACTGAAACAGCAGAAGCAGATGTCTGTGTGGTGACCAGACTGCAGAGGCATGAGGTGATGAAGCAGAGGATGAGGCAACAGAAAGAAGATTCAAAAGGTGCAGTTGTTAAACCTTTTTATTAATGATCTGTCTGAATTTGATTTTAGTGTGGAGGAGTCAGAGCAGGGCTATGGGGTAGAGGAGTCCGTTGCATCTTCGGTTGATGAGATGGCCTTGGGAGAAGTTGAGGAAGTAGGTGAAACTATTGGGAGTCATAAGGTGAGGAGTAGTGAGGGTGATGTGTTTCAGGATTGTCTTAGTGAGTTAACTGTGGCATTCAAAATACAGTATTTGTGTGAAGAGAAACTTCATTGGCTTTTCCCCAGAATACCACAGTCTTTCCATGCTGTTATTATATTCATATAATATAAAGGGGGCTTATCACCTTACCTCAGAGTGGGTACCAATCAGAACCAGTGAGTAAGTTACACATTATTATTATGGGGAAGAAGGAATTAAGTGCCATGACATCATTGGCTCTCTCTCTCTCTCTCTCTCTTTCAACCCATAGATTTCACAACCACTCCTCATCTGTGTTGCATGGCAACCCACACACAAGAGCTAATTTCATTCCTTATATCACCACCCAAGAACAATGAGTTCACTGTTATGGTGGGGGCACAAAGATGCCACTTTCTTGCTTCTTGCCACATCATAGACATGGAAGGATTTCACTTCATATCAGTTCCATATGTGGAATGTGCCAACAAGGTGTAACAATAAACATCATTTCACAGTTAGTCTGTCTGGTAACCAATACCAGGAAAACTAGGCTGGGAACAATTGGAGACCCTCACTGGATAATTTGAATGTAAATAATTCTCTGTACGTATATTACATTACCACTTGCTAAGTCATTTTATGTGACTTACAGGGTGTAATGGAAGGAGGGAGGGAGGAGTGGAATGTTTATTAATTAGTGATCAAGGCACAAATAATTTCCCATAAAGGGGGGGGAGGGGGTGTTGAAATAACGGTTGTCGAGAAGATATACCATTGGACTACTAGCAGCAACCTTTCACACATGCCCCTGAGCATTCAACCAACTGTGCATATTGTATACACATGTTAACTCTGTCATCCTCACAGCATGTGAGCGCCCACACCCACTATTTTTATAAACCAGTTTCATGCCAGCATAACCACTAGGATAACTATGTGTCAAGGGTGGGGGAAGGTTTCAGAAATGGAGAAGGATAGGAAATGCATTATGAAACAGCTGCACTTTTTTTTTGTCTACACAACTCTCAGATATTGGCGTTATACTCCTGCTGTTGATGGTCACATACATCCTGGTGTTCATAATTCACATAAAAATCTATATTTTTTTTTTTATTTCAAAATTTATAATATGAAAATTAACTAATATTTTGAAATCCATAATTCTGAGCAGACTGACTAACCTGAGACTCTTGAACGTGTCAGAAGGCGGCACCAGCTCCCTGTGGTGATTTCTGAGGTGTCTGACGGCCACGATGTAGCGAGTAGCCTCATCCAACCTCTGACTCGGCCATACCATCAGTGCACGCTTCACGTGTAGTGGCACCTGACACACACACCACACACACACGCATACAAACTTGTATTACACACATAGATACACACATTACATACTTTCAGACACACACACACACACACACACACACACGTATATACATGCACGCATGCCTACACAACAAGAACTGAAACAAACAGACTTCAAGCTGAATGAATGAATCCGTCTCTATGCCACAAATAAGTGGGCACAAACCTTACAAGAACTTTGAAAGGAGCAGTGGTATACCACTGAAGTTGCTCAACTACCTACGTAGGTATGCCAGGTGCACACGGAATTATTGGTGTATTATTTTTTAAACCTACTATTTTTATAATCATCATTGCTGTTGTTTTGAAAGTTGTCGTTGACGGTGAGATGTGGTGCATTCCAGCCATCCATATGATTTAAGCCCCTACTAATAGTGATTTTTATTAATAATTTTTTTCATAACTTATAGCACAAATGAACATATTAAAATTATTATGTGTGTATTTATGCACTCTTAAATGTCACAATGTCCCTTAAGAGTATAAGTGATTATTATAGTATAATTAATAAATTACATTTTCCACGGAATCCAATTCAGCAAAATGAGCTAACTTCTCACCTGAAAAAAGACAACAACAACAACAACAACCATGACAAATTAAAAAGTAAAAGCTAATGTTTCACACATTTAATTTGTTTATTAGATGCTCACAGTCATCTACGCAGATATCAGCTTTATTATAATTTCACCTCTTGTAATTTAATAACATCAACACTTCTTGCTTTATCTGCTTACTGCACTGAACTTGCATGTCTGTCACCCTAACCCTCCACCTACTATCCCCCCCCCCACACACACACACACACAGCTATCCCATCATTCTGCCTCCCCTGAGACAATAACTCTAACTGCACTTATGAACCATCATTGGCCAATTAAGGGAACCCCAAGATGATGGCACAAGAATGTAGCACAAAATAGCTTGCTTTTGGTTGTCAATTAGATTCTGGGAAAGACTACTTTGTCAATTATTTGATCATTATAAAGGGAGCTACACTCTCCTAGCCTTCTACCTCTCAATGTCATAAACATATAACCTAACCAAGGAGACACTAAAGTACACAATGAATGACTAACTAGGGTGGGGTGGGGCTGGGAGAGAAGTCTATTCATTCCCTTCTCCCCCAGCCCCACCCCACCCTAGTTAGTCATTCATGCCCTTCTCCCCCAGCCCCACCCCACCCTAGTTAGTCATTCATGCCCTTCTCCCCCAGCCCCACCCCACCCTAGTTAGTCATTCATGCCCTTCTCCCCCAGCCCCACCCCACCCTAGTTAGTCATTCATGCCCTTCTCCCCCAGCCCCACCCCACCCTAGTTAGTCATTCATTCCATGCAGTTAAGTCTCAGTTAATTGACTGTATGTAATATAGGAGGGGTTGAGGGGAGGGGTTGAGGGGAGGGGTTGAGGGGAGGGGTTCCAGAGTGTATAATTAAGTGTTGTTTTTTGTTGTTGTTGTTGGGTTTTTTTTGGACCCATCAGGACCATAAATAAATTCCTAATCAAGATTCAGTTCCTCATTGATGAACTATTTCAATGAAACTGCATAGAATATATACTGTAATGTATAAGAAAGGATGTCCACCACCCCAACAAGGCAGCAAGTGTAGATTCAACACGGCTTAAAAATTAGCATGGTGAGATCATCAAGTCTTTCTGTCTACATCTATAATCATTTACAACCCTAATGAGAACCAGGAAGCTGCAAGTTCTGGCAACATGCCTCTTCATCTGATCTTACAAATACAACATGCAATTCTGAACAAATGTGAGTGGATATTACAAAAATGACATTTCAAATCTCATCACAGCTAATTTATTAGACACCTGTTCAACCTCCTAATATTGCCAACATGGGGCAATACTTAATATACAAATTAATAGACCTTATACTGCTAATCAACAAATGAAGTAAAGGAGTCAGTGAACTACATATCAGTAATTTTTTTTTCCATCTCTCCACAGCACCAATTAGAAAATTTTGGCTGTATATTATAAAAAAATTTTTTAAATAATAACCGGTTCAATAAAAAGTTGCTCTGCCAAATACTCAGTCCTTGATCTAATCACACATATCAAAGTAGGCAATTAGATAGTGAACATATTTAACATTGAAACAGAAAGCCTAAGAACACAGTCAGGTGTCAAGTGCCAAACCTTGCTGTAGACTCCCTGAAACAAGGAAACCAACCAGCACAGCCAGGTCTCACTTTAGGGAAACTCCTCAGCAGAGACTACTGACTGCTGGTTGACACTCTACTGTAAGTAGCTGAGAGAAAAGGAAGCCTTTCATGTGATTTTCAGCTACATCTCCATCTTCTACATCCGCACTGCCGGCTGTGAGCTTAGTAATGGATAGGGTGATACACGTATAGCTGTGAAAATAAGGAGATTCTTAACAGGAACTGCTGGGTGGCAGATATAAACACAATCGTCGCATCTTCTACACAAAATCGTCTACCTGCTGTTCCATTTATACTTCAATTTGTGTGAAACAGTTTGTGTATCCCAGTAGTGCTAATTAAACCAGGTAGTTGTATGATAAGACTCAGTGTGCACTAATATGGAGGTATAAGCTGGTCATAAAACAAATTGATCAGGTGAGATAGTATTTGCTATGACAAAACACCAGCAATTCCTTCAATATATCCTGTTACTTCTCGTGAATATCTCGTGTTTCACTGCTTTGTTTATTTATCGTACTCCACTGCAACTTCCAATGAGATGTCAAACTGTTAACTGACCACAGGTATGAACACCAGCACTTCAACGCTGGGTGAACAGCAAATAGATAATTGTGTAGACAACTTCAAGAATTACTGAGCAAGCCGCATAAAGTTTGACTAGCTTTTTTTTTTTAATGAAGTTGCACAAAACAATTCAGGCACATTAAACGCACTTAAATACCTGCTTGTTTAACGGTGAGGTCATTACTCCTTTCCAGACTTTAACATACAGAGTGACTGACAAATTGACAGACAGAAAAACAGACTAGACAGTTAAAAAAAAAAAAAAAAAGAAAAAAAAAAAAAAGAGTACTTATAGCCAGGCTCTAGTGTTCAACACTTAGCAAACCCTACCTTACACAACATTAGTAGCCATGGCAACCAATTCATACCACCACAATAACGTACTAATGGGTTGTTTGCAAGTATACCACACCCAAACAATTCCCTACAAATTTGTACCACCAGCCTACCAATTCCAGAGAATGTCTCTTAACGTATAATAACTTGTTTGGGTGGCTCTTTCCAGGAATACGAAAACGCAACTCCCTCCCAAACTCCCTATCAGCTAAAGCCACTACTACTCATAGCCTATACAATACAAGCCTACATACAGAAAGTGAATCTCCTAAGTCCCTCCCACCTTGCTCACGGAGAAGGAGAATTATTAACTGTCTTTACAGTAAAGAAACATATCTGGTATCTTAACCTCTCTGCCATGGACACACTGTCCCCGTCACAGTCTATTGGTTTACTTCACCTCAAGAAGTGAGCTAGCTAGCCCAGCTTACATTTTAATCACAAGAAGGAATTCGTGTTAGATTAACGCATTCATAGTTTCATCTGCATTCACTTCCTATGATGAAAGAGAAAGTGTAAGGCTAAATTTTGTAGCTTATCATCTCCAGTCTTCTTAAAACCCAAGTGTAATCTTCACCAGCGCCATGAAGGCAAACATGTTTTAGCCTTTATAGGGTACTAATTAAAGTGTAACAATTCACCTTTTCACAGCAAGTGAATAGAAGTACTGTCGTCTTTTACTGAATACTTGTAGGTCACTAGGATCTGTTGGGTACAATGGTTGAAAAGTAAACAGAAGTTCATACTCTTTAGGTCTGACCCAAACCTAACTATAGCTCAGTATTGAATGACCAGAAAGCCATTATTCAGTGGTATCATCAAAAGCTTTACACCATCACACATGCTACTAAATAGCTATGCTACACACATCAATGGACTCAAATTTGTAAACCCTGTTAGTAATTCAATAAGCCTGCCTATGTAAGCTGAAACACACACCACACCACACAATTACATTCAATCCAGTGAATATACCAGCACACTGATACAAGCATAGCCTCAGTGCTTCCCTTCAACTGCATCAGCAAAATGATTGCACACTCTGTATAGGGAATCAAAAGAAAGACTCCAGAGAAGCCTATTCATCATCCTCTATACAAAATACACAAGATAACCTCTTCTTCAAACACACACACATACACACACACACACTATTGTTTACATGCACATGCACAAACATACATACATACTCTTACCAGTGACTGCATTGAGTAGCACAGTAGGACAGTTCTGATCCAACGAGTCCTTCATTCTCCAGTGAGGGGGCAGGTTGGAGTCACTAAGGTCAGCAAAATACGTCAAAATGGAGGGAAACGGAGAAAACCCATCTAGTAAACATAATGAGAATGAACTGGTGAAATTTTAGAGCAGCAAAAAAAAAGTCCACCTGTTGTTGAATAAGTATACAGCCATTAATTTTAAGCAAGTTCTAATTAATGCAGTCTATGGATAATTGCATGAAGCTGGTTATCTCATTTTAGGCACCTGTAATTAAGCCCTTGTTAGCTATTAGCACATGCTGAGAAAATGTAGTGTAATTTTAGGTGCTTTCAACTTTGGTACTTTGGACAATTATATAGTAGAGAATACCGAAAATAAATACGTTAAATTCTTGTTCAAATGGGTTAAGAGTGTGTGGAGGAGTTTACTAGACCACGAAAGTGTCTTGATGGCACATAAATGGTGGAGGATGCAGCACAACTCAACTAACTGCTAAGTAGACCTAACATTAAAGAAACCAATCTCGCCCACTCAGAACAACACCAAAAAAAATTGGAGTTATCGGTTCAGCCATGACAAGCATTACATCATTGTAAAATTCCCCCCCGGCCACTGTGCGTGAAATCCAAAGCTAACACAAGTGGTTACGCATTACTCACTAACCTGTAATGTTTAAAATACATAGCAATAGCAGTGGCTTTTGTAATCAAAACACTGCCTGCCTAATGTCAACCCTCAACGGCAGCAGTTTCAGGCAATAAGGCATACTTGAGAATGAGTAAATCAAATTCTACATAATTCCCCTCCTCCCCATTTATTCCACTTGTAAATATTCCACTGGGGCAAAGAAAACAAAACGAACGTGACCAGGAAGTTACTCACAAGGTAGTCATCTCATGTGAGCTTCAACGGACATACTGGTACATTTTAGAAAGCAGCTAAATCACAATGACAATGACTATAGCTGACTAATCGGTAATGGGTTGAAATTTCATTAAAGTATAATAACTTCACTATTGAATTAAAACAAGTTCGTTTTTTTTTTTTTTTTTTGGGGGGGGGGGGGGGAATATCCTAGCTCATAGCAAAGTACAGAAATCACATTCAAACGTAACTGCCTAGCCAATACTCTCTACAATTCTGTAGTTGTACATAACTACATACATGTGTGACGAAGCAGTGTCAAGTGACAGACAGTCCTCCAGCACCCTTATAAATGTAAAAAAATTTTTATTATTTATACCGAAAGTGTTCCACATAGCAGGGTCCACTGAAATCCCCAGAGAGTTTTTTGGAAATGCTTGAGTACTCAAATTGAGTCTCACTCCTGTTGCAGTTTCACTGGACTTCACTGTGAAATATGAATTGGGGTAAGGGAGCCCACAATACTCAGGCACAAGAGAATCGCAGGGAGATCTCTCCAGGCTGTGACCACCCCGCCCTAGCAAGGAGGTTACTACCAACAAAGGCCAGCAGTAGTGCTGCAGGGCCATTACAGACGCAACCGGTAGTCACGTGGCGATCTTTCCCAAAAACAATTGAAGCCCCCGGTGTTGATTTGTGCAGAACATCAATTACCTTAGCAACCGTCTGCATATTTTACCCGTATACTTCTCCAGTTAGTGTTACGCTGCTTGTATTTTTATACGCGCTTATACACGGTAACCATCCGTCTCAATTACCATTTCCTCTCTAAGAACCTGATACACACACACACCGCGCCTATTAGGCGGAAAAGCAATTTCTTGGAAAAAGGCGACCAGCGCGCTATGAATAACTAAATAAAACCTGCGGCATGGCGCGGGTAGGAATGAAGTCCTGGGGGTGCTATATAAAGCCAGACTGGTTGCCAGAGTAGCTCACTGCCTTCTCTTTGCGTTAATCTCAGAGTAGCTCACTGCCTTTTCTTTGCGTTAATCTGTAACTGTATTATTAAAAGCAGCCAATGGTGTCTAAAGTAGCCAGTTATTTCAAGAGAAAGCTTGATTTGCATAATATATTGTGAGTAGCTGGGCAAGTATATGGTTGGTAAAAGCCGATTTCAGTATCTCAAAGCTGCACTACGCCAGCCAGTAACTTCACATATTGAGATTTTTTTCTATTGTTTATTTCGCCTGCAGGAGCATGCAATATGTGGACGACCAGCAGCTGACTGGCACCTCAGAGCCAATCTCGGTTGATTCAGACAGAGAATCCAACAAATCTGACAGCGAATATGATCCTATCCCAACTAAAGAGCAAGACCTGTTCATTTGGAATCCCAGCTATCAGGTTAGTTGCATACAACCTATCTAGCTAGATAGCTGCACCTTCTGGAGTATTGCTATCTACCTCAAGTAATTTGTAATATAAATCATGCATTAAAATCTATCGTTTACAGAAGTGGCATGAATGTGCTGTGATGCTGTACCCTCCAAAGCTACACATTGTGGAACATGAGGACCAAAAGCTGGAAGTAAGTAGATAGCAATTCTTGGAAATGCTGGCCTTTAATGTGGTCTAGAAGCCAGGTTTCCTGCAGATCAAATTTCATCTAATTTTTCCCTTTTTTTTCAATCAGGTAAACGAGAAGCAACTGAAGCATCTGACTCAAAGGTAAATGAACTTTATATAAAAATAATGATAGTACTTAATTATCTTATTTTTATTTTGTTTGTAGCTGGTACCATGGCACTCTATCAAGAAGAGCAGCCAGAATTATTCTGCAAGATTTTGGGGGTGGGAATGGTTCATTTTTGGTCCGAACAAGTGAAAGCTACCATGGAAAATTTGCTGTTTCTTTTGTGTAAGTTTTTAAAGGAAAATTAATTTTCTTTCCTTTTTTTTTTTTTCCCTTCCCTTTTTTTTTTTTTAATTAAAAGTGTCAAGTACTCAATTTTGGTATCAGTGACCTGACTAAGTGGATTTCTTTGTAAAGAAATCACTAAAGTGCAAGGTGGTTTGTTGGCAAATACTAAGAAAAATGAAGTCATCATGTCATGTATGACTTCACACCTTAGATTAGTTCCTATTGAACTGATGTGCTGGGTGGGTGCCCCTGGCCCATAGATAGAGTACATTATTAGTCTCTGTAATTCATGTCTCCTAATTTTTCACCCCCTCTAGGCATGACTCAAGTGTGAAGCATGTGGTCATAGAAAGCAGAAAAGATCCCATCACTGGAATTCTATACAATGTCACTCCAAATGGTCCCGTGTTCAGCTCTCTCTACGAGTTGATAGAAGAAGCCAGAAGAAAACCTCTCATACAAAATCACTCTTTCACCATCAAGCTCACTCGTTCTCCTCCTAAGGTATGAAGAAATCTTCACTTGATTAATTTCTTTCCCATCTCTCTCCCCCACCCCCTTCTAACGCACACATATACAAACCTTATTTATCTTTTATTCATGCGGATATTTATCCTTTACATTGTTTACCAATGTTGATTTTTGTTTTTGCTTTCAGCCGGACATGTCATGGTTACACGAAGGCGTAAAATCTCTTTCTCAGGCTGAACAGATTCTTAGAAAAGAGCGACGAGACGGAGCATTCTTTGTGTACAAGACACAGTCTCTATACGCACCCTACATTGTCGTATACAGGTGAGCTCATGCAATTCAATATGTGCATGCAATGACAATGACTGTGTCTCTGGGGGTTTATTCATTGATCATTTCCCGGTACTACATCTAGTTGTTGATAATCATAACAGTGCCAAGAACTGAAAGCAAAGTAAAAAAAAAAGCTGGAGATTGGAGTGTTTCAAATCCCAGCTGTTCCATATTCATGATTTAGTGTGAATTCCCATGAATTCCTGTTTTTTATTGGAATCGTGCTGTGTGCCATAAACATACACAAAGAACCACTTACAAGAGAAAAGAATTATCGATAGATAGAATGTAATTCCCAAGTTCTTAAAATGGAGTAATCAATGATATACATCTCAAAATAAAATACCCTGGAGTGATTGGCTGACTGGAGTTTCTTAACAAACAAACAATACTTAATATATTTGTTTAATTATTAATTTCAGGTCCAATGGTAGCATACTTCATAATTTAATCACGCACAGTCAAGCAAGCTCTGGATACACTTTAAACCACGTCACTTCCCAAGTTCTGTACAAGGTTGTGCACTACTTCATGGAGAACCCTATTAATGATCACACAGTCCTTCGTTATCCAGTAGAAGACAAAACAGTGAGTAAATTAGAGCAATTTCCTAAAATATATTTTATTTTAGCTATTTATGTAATATTAAACTCGATTTATTTGTTTTGTTTTGAATTCTACAGTCCATGCTAACGAACACTGGAATTGCAATCAAAGATTTCTTTGGAGACAGAGATGTCAATGAGTTAAATTTCACCTATGGAGCACTTATCACCAACATTCAGGATCATTCGAGGGATTGGTTGAAAGGTGATCACCGCGGTGACCAGCAGATGCAGTTTCTGAAGAGTCATATCAGACGACTCAGCAAACAAGAGCTGGAGTTTGTGAAAGAAATGGTGAGTTGTATTTATTATTATTATTTTTAGAAATATCCATACATGGTGGTTCGAGTCAACAAAATGTTTATTATTTGTTGTTGTTATTTTTTTATACAGAAAAGAATTCACTGTAGACCAATTCAATCTGAGACGGATATAAGTCAGCCATTAGCAAGTGAGACCAGCACAATAGAGCTCTGTCTTCGTGGAGACTACACTGTAGATTTCTCTCAATCCGATGACCAGCACGGTATCAGCATTGTATTTCAACCCACCAACTCTTCCATTGAGAATGGTCGCACCTACAAGCTCGTCTGCCCTTCTTCAGAGGTGAGCATGCAAAACATTTCACCTTTGTTGCTTCACACATCTATTTTACTATTACTATCAGTCACCACCAGCCTACCCAACACTCTAGCCAATAATTCCTAGTAGGTTTGCTAGAAAAAAGAAACTATCTCGTTACTCATCTCAGATTACATGGCTATTTCAAACCGTAGCTTAGATTGGGCAAACTCACACCCGATTTCCTCATTCTTTTCCTTGTTACCTCCCTCCCACCTTAACCATTTGCCCACAGGCTTTGAATCATCTGGTCACATACTTTTACTCTATATTTATGCTGACTGTCTGTTGCAAATGAACCAAGTATTATCTTTCTTTTCTTTTTTCCCCTGCAGGATTTGGAATCTTGGTATCAGGCACTGCGCAAATCAAATTGTCTTCATACTACCCAAGGACACCAAAAACAACTCGCTTCTAAATCGAGACTAAGACTAAAACTCTGCAATATCCAATGAAAAACTATTCTTATATCCTCCTCAATACTTCACTCATTATTTATATTATATTCTATTTAAATATAATTCAATATTCTCTGTTTCATCTTCATTCATACTCATCCTACTCTATATTATGGCTGGTTTTTTATCACTTGAAATGAGATATCAAAATAATGAAAATTTTAATATTGTCACGAATGGGTTAATCTGCATTATTCTGACATCATTAAAGCAGTAAGCTGTTACAGTTAAGTTCTGCTTGCAATGTATTTGTTACTCCAAGAATTGAAACTGTCATTTTTTTCACTGGTTATAATGTGAATATTATACAGTGGCTGTTCTCCCCTGCACAGTACATCAAAGTGTACAAGTGCTTCAAAGTTTGAATGTTCACGTAAAAACATTGTAGGCTACTAGTTACGAATAAATTACTTACGACCACCACAAAACAACTTGCTCAAAATAGGAAGACCCCTCAAACTGCACACTTTACTGGTACTATACTAACACAAATCACACGCGATAACACCATCATATTAGAAGTTACCACCAAATTATCTCACAACTGGCCTCTTAACACCACAGGTCTGAAAAGTGTAGTCTTCACCAGCCTTTTGTACAAAACAATATATTATTTCAGTAACAAAACACCTTCTTGCCCCCAATTGGGTAAACTTTGCTTTCTAAAATATAGTAGGATCCAGTGTCACAGAAATTAAGACTGGATATAATTATTATATATCAATATATAATGAAGCAGATGTAAAGAGTAAGTGACAATGACAGAAATGATAAAAGGTCAAATGTGCTTTTCAAACTTTCTCCACTTCTTTAAATTGTGATAGCTTTTGTATAAACCTCAAAATATGCATTTGTATTTCAATCTCTTGAGAGTTATTCGTCACACTAAAGAAAGGGACCTTTGCCTGGTAAAGGGTAGATTGCTGGTCAGTGACAATCTGATCAAGCTCCAAAATGACCTCTTGGTCAGTACGCTTCAATTCATCAGCCAACTTTTTGTCGACTTCTGCTTTCTCTTGATCATGTTCTACTTTGAGGAGAGCAAGCTGGTGGGCCTTGGTCTTGTTCCTGGCTACATCGTCTCTATGACGTCGATTGATCTCCATTTTGACAGTCTTATGGCGCCCCACAACCTTCATCCTCTTGTGCAACAGTTCTCTTTCGCTGAGGGACTGTATGTCCTCTAACTCCTGGACTATATCAAATACAGTATCATCCAGTAGTGAGTGGGCTAATTCCCACATCTTTTCGTCAGTCATCTTCAGTCGCTGACTCAAATGAGGGAGGTCATTACGGTAAGTGCACAGCCGGCTGTAGAAGGCGCGCAACTTCGCTCTGGTTTCTTCACTGTATCTTCCTGTATCAGATGGCTCAAAGTGTATATAAGAAGAGGGGTGCTGGCCAACACTGTCCATCTAAAAAAAGCACCACAGGTTTTTGCACCAGTACCCAACGAACTACTAAAGGCGGCATACCTCAACTAAAACCGCTCAACTTCTCTCCTTTTCTTACACCCGTAATACACAACTCCAAACTTCACTACTACCAACTAAACTACACAGTACCCCCCAACGCTATCAGCCGAAGTTTAAATGTTCCTACGCTACATAATTCTCTGCAGGCTGCGTGCCAGCTGCGGTTTTCCAATTGTATGTGAACACGCCTACTGGGCATGATCCCCCCCCCCCCCCCCCCCCCGGGGCCCGGGGTGTGAGTTCAAATGATGCAATTATTAGTGAAGTGCAGTTATTGTACCGCGGAAGAAGATCGCCTGATCTCGCCGATTCGTTTTATTTAGGCGGTAAGCTAAGGCTGAAAACTTTCGACTCTCTTTACTCGTCGCCGCTACGAAAATGATTATGCTGTTAAAGGCTACTGTATTGGCTGTATTCATTTGGTCTCTACCTTCTGAGAGCCAACCTAGTTCGCCCATTGTAATAGGTATATAAAACAGTCTTTGTTTACGTGAAGCAGTATCTTTAATCACCAGCAGGGGCTGATTACCGTGAATGTCTATTAAATTAGGACTGTGTGGATATTTTGTGTAGTAATTAACTATAAGTGCAATATTCAACACTTCATTTAACAAAAGGACGTTGATTTTTAACTGTGGAGACATGTTTGTTTGTGCTACCATGTATTGTATTTGCAGTGCCTGGGATTCTTGGCAACCAGATGGAAGGAAAACTGAATAAATTGACTGTTCCACATTCCTTCTGCTCCAAGACTACTTCAGACTATGTGACGTTATGGCTGGCTGTCACCGACCTATTGCCAGACGGGGCGGTGGACTGTCTATCAGACAACATGCGGTAGGTGTGTGCGTGTGCATACTTGCGTGATATAAATAATTTTAGGAGGATGAACTAACAATATACATAGTCAGTCATAACTCCACACTCTCTGGAGGTGTCGGTTAGTCTTTTTTTTCAAGCTGGAAGGTCTTTAAAGTATTTCACAAAATGCCGGAGTCATCAGCGAAGGGAAACAACACACAAAATATTTTTGAAAAGGGACGAATACAGTTCAATGTGAAGACAATGGTTATGTAAATAAACTTAGGACCGCTTCATTTCTGTCATTTGCTTTAGCTTATGAATATATATATATATATACAAAACTTGTTGGATAGGTAAATGTTAAACATGCACACTTTCCATGGAAAGGGTTAATGGATCACCGTTCCCCCCCGCCCCCCCCTCTACATCTCTACATGGTGTGTACAGTCACTTTCCTTTGCATGTATGTATCCTCAGACTGAAGACATTCTTTTTTTTTTTCTTTTTTTTTTTTTAGTTTCCCCCCCTCCCCCTTTTTAATTAATATTTTTCATTATTTGGTTTGCTACCAGACTGGTGTACAATTCGTCCACTGGGGTGTACAGCAACGCCCCTGGGGTGAACATTCGTATTCCTGGCTTTGGCAGCACTAGCTCCGTGGAGTACCTCGATCCTGATGCCAAATGGTTTTCCGTGACTCAGTATTTCTACTCAATGGTGCAGCATTTCGTGGACAAAGGCTACACTCGTGGCAAAGACATTGTTGGAGCTCCGTATGACTGGCGATTTTCTCCCAGTAAGTGCAGTAAAAGAAAAGAAATTTTTATGTGAGAAGTAGCAAATATTTCTCTTTAACTTTGTGTGTGCATTATTATTAAACATAAATATAAATTTATTATAGCCATTTTAATTAAGAATAGTTGTTTCAGCCTTCTCTAGTCCTTGTGGAGTACCTGCTATTCATGTTTAATTTTTGTGGGGTAGCTGCTATTGTTAAGTGTTACTCCATTCCTTGTTACTATTGTTCTTGTTACTAATGCATAGGTTGTATAATGGGAGGAAGTTTGGTTGGTTGGTCAGAATACATGGTGAAGACAAGATAGTCAGTCATCTTTGTTAACTTGCATTGGTATTGAGTCACAGGAAGTGTTGGTTGTGTTTGTGTTTGTCATAACTTCAGTTAATAAGAGTACAATAGACTCTTGCTGTGGTGGACCTTGGGTTTATACAGTTAGTTTGTTTCTTATAGCATTTGCTCAAGTGATTTATTTTTACAGGTAACCTTTTGTGAGGGGGGACCACTCTGCATTCTAATTATCCAAGCACACACACACACACACACACCAGGTAGTGTTCATGTGACAATTATGTGATCATGTCCGATTCCTAGGAATGCCTTATTGGTCTTCCCCATTGACTAAGTCACTCATGAGACTGAACTTGTTTGGAAATGTAAAGGCAGTGCTTAACTACCTTTCAAGTAGAAAATAGTATTTAGTTTATACGTATCTATCTAGTCTTAATGTAATACATTTATTATTTTTCAAGCATTTTGGCTCTGGAAGAATTTTCTTCTGTGAAAAAAAAAAAATTAAAAATATAAACCTTTAGATATGTATTATTATACTATTGAGTGTGTGTTGTAGTAAATCTTTCTGGACTCGCACTTCAAGTGTTTCTACAGAGTCAAAGTGATGTACTTTTGTTACAACAGAAGTCCCAGTAATGTTCATGGACATAACAAAACTTCATCTAGTTGAAGCAATATCTTTCTCTGTCAGGAAATTCCCAATACTTTTGTGGTCTTCCAGGACGGACATGTTTTACCCTTTAGTGATCCTCTGTAGTGCCCTTTTAGTGTCATTCTGTGTATGCCTCTCAGTTATATTGGAAACCCCTACCTACTTTAGAGGCACCACCTGTGTATCATTATGTTAGTGGTGTTCATACGCACAAATATTGTATTCGGTGTGCAATAGAAACACAAGATAAAGCATGTTAACATCAGTTTCATCTATTCAGTTTACATTTGTCACTAAAGTCTGTGGTTGATTTCAAGTGAATCTCATGGTTCGTAGTGTTGAAGGGCAGCTCTCTTATTCATTAGCTAGAGTTATAGAAGTTCTTGGAATCATGCATGTGACCAAACACTGATTAATAGTGTGAAGTAGGCACATTCCTATAAGCAATGAGTATGATTAAGTATATGCATTTCCTCCCACACCCAGCAAAACAAATAATAATAAATGAAACCCTGATGTTACGATTGGAAGGGTGCCAGAATGTGGCACCTTTCCAAGTATGTTTCACAATTCATGCTGAAAGCATCCACTCTTTAATCAACTGGTGCCTAGTTATCTCCTCACTACTTCAAGTTATGTCATGTCTCCTTACTCAGTGGGCAGGGCTACTGACATGAATAGTGTTATTGGTGATTCAGTGTAGAGAATTTGTTTTGTGCAGAAAGAAAATGTTACTTACCTAATAGAATTTGACTCCATGCAATATTCTCTGTACAAGTGAATAACACTAAATTCCATTTTACTTTACTTTACTTTATTATTGTTATTATTTTTTTTGTTGAAAGAGAAAAACATGGCTGCCATTAGACATCATCACAACATTTCATTTTTTTAATTTTGTGTGCAGATCAGTACATCACTATGGGCTACTACACAAACCTGCAAAGACTGATCGAGACCACATACTCCAGCAACAACAACCAGCCTGTGGTGCTCATTGCCCACAGCATGGGAGCTCCCACCACTCTCTTCTTCCTCACCAAGGTGGTCAGCCAGCAGTGGAAGGACAAGTACATCAGAGACTACATCACCATCTCTGGCGTGTGGAGAGGCACGGCCAAGGCCGCGAAAGCGTTCGCCTCAGGAGACAACGAAGGCATCTGGATCGTTCCCCAGGGGCAAGGGAGGTCCAGCCAGAGGACTTACCCATCCAACGCATGGCTATTGCCGTACCCGTCCGACACTTGGACTAAGGATGATATTTTTATCATCACCCCGCAGAGGAACTATTCCGCCTGGGATTACAAAGACTTGTTCAACGACATGGGGTATAAAAGAGGCTATGACATGTTCAAAGAAATCGAAGACCTCACGGGCGCTCTCCCGGCTCCAAACGTCACGCTGCACTGCCTATACGGCAGCAAGGTGAAAACGCCTTACCAGTACATTTACACCGGAACAGAGTTTCCCGATCACCAGCCCAAGACCATTCCGGGAGATGGAGATGGAAGTGTGAACATGAACAGCTTGCAGGCGTGTCAGAGATGGCAAGGACAACAGAAATACAGTGTCACCTTGCAGGGGTTTCCTGGCGTGGAACACGTGCACACGATAAAGAACTCCGATGTCATCACGTACGTGGACAACATTGTGTACAGGCGATCTCAGCACGCACCTAATTGATCTAATTAATATTTATATACATGTTTCTATGTTTATTCATATTGTTGTCATCCATCTGTTCTTAATTAAGTTGAAACTTCCATTACTTATGTTATCAGAAATCACATGTGTATGAGTAATAGTGTCACATCATCTTTAGTTTGTATCATGTGATCACATGCATGGTTTCTCTACATATCATGTGATCCCATGTGATTCATCAGGGGTGTCAAATCTTGAAGAAGTTCAGCTGCAAAGTGCTTCACCTGAATAAAAACAACAACAAAAAAAACAACAACTTAATGACACATGACCAACAAATTTATATTTTCTAGTGTGGAAAGGATAGTTGTGTAGTAGCTACAAATCTTATTACAATACTAACAATTAAAATAGCACTGTACTTAGTATACTTAAAGCAAAACATAAATAAAATATAGATCCAGCTATTTGTAAAATCCACTAATAATGTGATGCAATGACATCATTATGATGTCACTTCATTTTACTGTTAATACTTGGGTTTGATTTTCTGGTTTACAAGAATACAGCATAGCTATTTTTAGACGTTCGGTAGCTGAAATATTTACGGTATGTTCTGCAATGTGTCACTAACAAGTGCCACTTGACTCTCTGATAGTCAAGTTAATTACGGTCTATAATACATTGTGAAGGGAAATGCTACTTTAAAATATGCCCAGACACTGCATTAACTTCTTCAAGGCAAGCGTATTGCACAAGATTTAAGCATTGCCAATAGAAACACAAGCTACTTCATCCTGTCGGGCATCACTGCAGGTGTTTGTAAGTGGGGAGACAGCTGGAATTCCAGACTGACTGCATTATTCACTTGAACTCGATCAAGCAAACCATCCATCATATTTCCTCGAATAGATCACATCTTCAAACATGTTCAGTATGTATACTCATTGAACCTCAGCATTCAGTTTTCATTGAAGTGAACATTTCTAGCAATTATTATGTTTGTATTGATTACTATGTAAATTTTAATAATCTATTATCACTGGTGAGTGAGGAGAAGTGAAAAAAAAAAATATATAATACTTATAGCACGAGTCAGAGTACAATATGGGAAAATATTTTACGAGCACGCAAAATATTTTCACGAGCCAAAGGCGAGTGAAAATGTGGCGTGAGAGTAAAATATCATTCCCATATTGTACGACGAGTGTGATAAGTGATTTATTGCTGCCTTGATATTTTTCTCAACCGGTTACAATACAATTTTCATTGATTTTACTCGCTACGCGCATGCGTAGTGTACCGTACAATATAAACCGTACAATATGGGAGAATACAGAACGCTCGCGTGATGCGGAAATATTCAAGCAAAGCTGCAATAAATATATTTATTGCAGCTTTGATATTTTTACTTGAATATTTCCGCATCACGCGAGCGTTCTGTATTCTCCCATATTGTACGGTTTATATTGTACGCTCCTTGTAGCGCGCGCGTAGCGAGTAAAATCAATGAAAATTGTATTGTAACCGGTTGAGAAAAATTTCAAAGAAGCAATAAATCACTTATCACACTCGTCGTACAATATGGGAATGATATTTTACTCTCACGCCACATTTTCACTCGCCTTTGGCTCGTGAAAATATTTTGCGTGCTCGTAAAATATTTTCCCATATTGTACTCTGACTCGTGCTATAAGTATTATTTATTGCACCTTTTATATTTTTAATTGAATATTTCCGCATCACGCGAGCGTTCTGTATTCTCCCATATTGTACGGTTTATATTGTACGGTACACTACGCATGCGCGTAGCGAGTAAAATCAATGAAAATTGAATTGTAACCGGTTGAGAAAAAATATCAAGGCAGCAATAAATCACTTATCACACTCGTCGTACAATATGGGAATGATATTTTACTCTCACGCCACATTTTCACTCGCCTTTGGCTCGTGAAAATATTTTGCGTGCTCGTAAAATATTTTCCCATATTGTACTCTGACTCGTGCTATAAGTATTATATATGTGTTTACATATATACATTTATGTTTATATATATATATTTGCATTGGCTTACATATATTAGTAGTTGCATGTGATTGAAAATAAAATTGTGGTCATCATTGGACATGTGTGGAGTCCATGTATAGTTGACATGCCTAACCTAACCACTTATTTTTTTGTTTTTTTGTTTATTGATCAATATCATTTTTACAACTCACTTCCCTATTGAATATCTGCATTAGCGAACTTTGAAGACTGAAGTGGAGAAGGGTTCCATGTGAACAGCAGTTGGACGTGGTATCATATTATATATTATATACATAATATGCAATAAAAGTCACAGTTGCTCTACAAAGCATGGAAACAAGAGCAGTCGCTTGCCCCATCTAATGTCACTAAATTACTGCCTAATGTTACCTTCAAATATTATTCTTTCATTTATATAGTAGAGCAGTGATTAAGGGGCACCACATGGGGCAAGTAACCATTCTTGTTTCCATACTTTGTAGAGCAACTACGACTTCCCTAGTTCCCTTGCTCTTCTGGATCCTAAATACCAATTTTTTTTCCCTTTTTTAATGTTTTGTTTTTACTGGTATCTGCATCAATATAGAAAATGATTATTTATAGTCACTGCGCCAACGAAAAAAAATTTTTTTTTGTATAAATGGAGCAGCTAAATAACTTCCAGTAAACACCAACAATATTAATATTTCTTTTGATGATTCCCATAAATTCTATTTATAGCAAACATGAGAAAACTAATAAAACATGGCGGAAATGGAAGCATTAGAGAGAGACAGTCTTGGTTAGGCAGTTCGTTTGTGTTCAAGTGCAGAAAAAAAAATCTGAAGGGTCACGGACATATTTTTAGCCCATACCACCGTGTAATTCTTGCTCTAACCTGGCTCACGGGGAACATGAAGATGATGAACTTTACGAAATGGAAATTGGGACTTCTTGAAAAGCAATTGTTCGTTACGTTGTTGTTTTTTGTTGTTGTTTAATGTTCTGGCTTAGGAATTTGATATGGAGCTTCATTGAAGTCTCAAGAACAAGGAAAACAGGGTTTGGATTTTTACTGGATGCACACAGGGGAAGGGGGAGAGGTTTTTTAAATTTTCTGATATATTATATATATATATTATATATAATATGATGTATATTCACATGAACTCACACCTCCTTACCTCAACATTCTGATCCGTTACAAGCATCTGAAGTGCTTGATAGATTTCGTGGAGGTCATCTTGGAGTGAGTCAGTGTTCACCTGGTCCAACAACATGGACTGCACCAGCCTGCGTGGAAGTACAGGAAGTCTGTCAGAGTGTCACTACATCCTGTCTGCATGTGCCCACTCCACTCATTTGTTCAACATAAGCTTAAACACGCATTCTTTGAAACCTTAGGTCAAGTATACTTTGTTATTTTCAAACTGGAGAAAGTGCTATCTTATTATTACTTAACATAATATGAAATAAAATATTAGAATGTATAAAAAGAAAAGACAAAACTGAATGCGATACAGGATGATTTTTGTACACACACATACACACACACCACACACACAAACATCACACTCACATACAAACACACCCGCATTGCTTTGCACAGTCACATGCCATGCTAAACACACATACACACAAACCCACACACACATTTGTGACGTTAATGACAACACACACACACACACACACACACACATTGTACATCACAGTCAAACCTAAACACACACACACATACACACACACACACACACACACACACTCTTTACCACTGCCATACCTATATCATACTTACAAGCACACATTCAAACAGCCCACACACAAAAAGGCCACATGCACATTCAAGCACTTTTCCCATAGTTCCTGCAGAGAACAATATCCAACAGGCACAAACTCAGCTGGTATGTAGATCCTCCAAAACAAACATTCTTTCCCAGAATTCCCATTTCATGCTATCCCAATAGCAAGTCAGTGAGCGAGCGAGTGAATCGATCTATTCATTAATCAAATGGGAATCTTTCCTATTCCCTCTATTGGGGCAACAATACAATTTCTGATGCATTTCCTCCATTCCTAGAAAAGGTGTCTCCTCATATAGATGTGTCTAGTGGAAATGGACCGACCAGTGATCCATGGTGAATGATGCATCAACTGAGCCTGTGTATAGCCAGACATACCTCATGCCGTGGAGACGATTGGTGACATCTACTTCTTCTGCAGATAAAAATAAATACGTGAATGAATTAAAGAGTTTAGCTGTAATTTGGGGTGGCAAAAGGAATAAGAAAAAGATCACAGTATGATTACAGCTGTCTTCAAGATCAGACTGACAGACAGACATTCATACAGACTGACATAGAGACAGACAGACAGACAGACATACATACAGACAAAGAGACAGACAGACGGACAGACATACAGACCGACATAGACAGACAGACATACATACAGACATACAGACTGACATAGAGACACATACAGACATAGAGACAGACATACATACAGACATAGAGACAGACTGGCTGACTGACAGACAGACTAACAAATGAAAACCAACTTAGGTAATTCTTACCTATACAATTGCTTTATATCACTACTTTATACTCAACAATTATCGTCACCCATTCTGTTTTGAGTGGGCATTTATAATATTATAGAAACACTCACTGTACCCCAATGTCTTATTAACACATTTATACAAATAAAATTACTAGGACAGAAAGATGGTTAGACATTTAGAGGGTAAAATATGGCCTCTGGAAACAGCATTGATCAATAGGTGAGGTGTGAAAATATGAATAAAACTACAATAACAAATTACTATACAATTTTGCTCCTTTTTCTAACTCGCAAACTGGAGAAATAATCACCTTGTAAAAGCCACGCCAGTTGCGAGCAGAACTTTGGCCTGCCAACAAGCTGTCTGATACCACTGGTATTAATACTGAAAACACACACACACACACACACACCATCATCATCATTATACTATATATGCAATAATAGCTAGTGTTTACTTGTGATAAATATACATACAAAAAGCAAATGCAAATTCTCTTCCTGCCGCTAGGAGGTCACGCGCAGGATGCCTGTGCACTAAGCTGGCACAGTGACCACAGTGAACCATGCAAACAAAGCTCCTGGAGCTGGGCTAGGAGCTCGCAGGAGAACAGGCCTTTCCTGACTGCAAGTGGTGTGGGCACCCGAAGTCACACACACACACACACACACACACACACACACACACACACACACACATACACACACACACACACTTACCTGATGTTATAAAGAGCCATCAGAAGCAATCCCCTCAGCTTGCAGCTACAAAACAAAACAATAGCAGATAATAATAACAACAACAAAATCATAATTAATAACAACACCAACAATAATCGTAAATCATACTTGCAGGTATAAACACGTCTCGCACACCACATGCATTATCAAAGCTGTCGAGTGACAGCTAGTGTGGCCTCCAATAGAGGAGGGCGGGGCTACAATACCTGCTAACATTGCTCATACATTATGAAGTTTAATGGCACATTAAACTAGGTTAACAGAATACCAGAAAGCTGATCAGTGCATCTGATAAAGGGGCCTCAGTGCATCTGGTAAGGGGTCCTCAGTACACGCATGCTCACGTAAAGCTGGACCGCGTGTCAGTTACTCAGTCAATGTTTTCTGATAGAGACAGCCAGCGTGAAGTAGCTAAACAGATCGAGCCGTATTAATGGCCGAGAACTTGACGCCCGAGAACGTGAGCGCCATCATAAATGGCGTCGTCGCCAAGCTCAGCGAGGCACCCCCAGAATCGCTGATTCGCAGCCTTCGCGAACGCAGCGGTGAAAGGACCGAGGAGACGGCCGCAGGAGGACCCGACGGACCCACCGACGCTGAACGTAAGTTGTATTAGTGTTAGTTCTCCTCCTCCACCCAGCGGGTGTGAATTGTTATAGGGGAGATACATATTATATATACGAAGAAAAAAACAAAAAAAACAAAAAAAACCTAGTAGTATCACAGCTGAAACAGGCTCACAAGCAGTAACACGAGCTGAGACAGGCTCATAAGCAGTAACAGAGCCGAAACAGGCTCATAAGCAGTAACACGAGTTGAAACAGGCTCATAAGCAGTAACACGAGCTGAAACAGGCTCATAAGCAGTAACAGAGCTGAAACAGGCTCATACGCAGTAACAGAGCTGAAACAGGCTCATAAGCAGTAGATCAGGGTCAAGAACTGACACGGGTTCAAAGTGGTATCATGCAGTACTAGGAGAAAAGATCTGGCTCAAAGCAGTACGACGAGCTGGAACAGGCTCAAAGCAGTATGATGAGCTGAAACAGGCTCAAAGCAGTAGGATGAGCTGAAACAGGCCCAAAGCAGTAGGATGAGCTGAAACAGGCTCAAAGCAGTAGGATGAGCTGAAACAGGCCCAAAGCAGTAGGATGAGCTGAAACAGGCTCAAAGCAGGGTCATGAACTTAAAAGGCTCGAGCCTCATTGGCATAATTCACAGGCTGGAGTGTAAAACCACAAGTAAACTGATACCAGTGTTTCAGTATAACATGGGAGTCATAAGTCCATTGACAGGCAAACATTGGTACATATTAGAAGTGGGGACATATGGCTGGTAGTGTGTGCACGAATGGCACTGTTCATGGTTGAATATACACTGCAGGTCGCGAGAGCAGGCGCTATACCCCCGAAGAGTTGGCCGCAGCCGGCCTCATGGAGTTTGCAGGGGACAGCACTCACAGCAGCAGTGGGGCAAAGGCAGCAGAACAAAAGAGCCACAGCACCCCTGAGTCAGCAAAATCCCTGGCCTCAGTTGGACCTGGCCTGCCGGCCATATCTCGTCGCATATGGGATAGGATTAAGGCGAACGAATACGTGGAGTTTATGGACCTGCCACCAGCTCGGGGGAAGGCAAAGTCACTGAGCCAGGAACTGGAGGGTCAGATAGTGGTGGTCCAGGCAGCAGACCTGGCCCAGTCTCGGAAGGTCATTCCAGATCTGCCGACCTGGCTGCAGTGCTTTGCACTGTATACAGCAGTAATCCTTAAGGATCAGCCAGAGCGAGCTACAGAGCTCATGGCCTATCAGAGCGTAATCGCTAAGGCAAGCCTGCGATACAAGTGGCCGTCGTGGATTATGTACGACGTGAGCTTCCGACAGGAAATGGCGGGAGTAACTGGCACATCGTGGGCTAAGGTGGAACCCAGCATCTATTCCCTGTGCTTTACAGGTCAGGCTCTGAGCACCGACAACTGGTGCCACAACTGCCAGACCCTAGACCACACCCCCAACACCTGCCCACTCAGGCCTAGGAAGAGATCTTGGGGAACGGCAGTGGGACAATCAGCAATGGGACAATCAGCACTGTCCAGCAATAGAAGTAGAGAGGTGTGCCACAGGTACAACCGGTTCGGGGGCGAGTGCAAATTCGGACGGGAGTGCCGGTATAGGCACATCTGTAGTTCCTGTGGAGACCCACACCCAGCCAGTCGTTGCAAGCAGGGTCACAGTGACAAGCATGAACAACGCCCAGGCATGAATCGACCTGCAGCATGAAAGAACAGCTCATATATGACTTGATATACACAGCAATATGATATGGGACGTATACATTACATATATATAGATATATATTTATTAAAAAGAGGATAGTTGTATGCATAATGTGTTGTATGCTAGAGTCACAAAAAAAAAAAAAAAAAAAAAAAATCCTTTATCTCTGGTTTCCCCACTACCCCCTCCCCCTCCCTATCCCTCTCATTAGGTCCAGACGGCACACGCACAAGCCAGTTGCTCAGAATGGAGGCATGCTGTAGCGAGTTGAAGGAGGGCACTATACCTATGGAATTTGGAAACACAGCTACACCGCTGGTAGCCACGAAGTGGGCCTCACTTCTGGCTGGCCACCCAGACAGAACTATGGTCGAGGTCATCATACGAGGCATAAAACAGGGATTTCGGATTGGCTATAAAAGGGGTGTGAACCCCCTGAAGTCTAGCAAATGCAACCATGCCTCTGCGTCGGACAAGCCAAACATAGTCTCCAAGTACATCGAGGAAGAGCTGGAAAAGGGTCGATTACTAGTTGTGGAGGATAGCGGCCTAGGAATCCACTGCAGCCCATTTGGGGTAATTCCAAAGAAGTCCAACCCAAACAAATGGAGACTAATACTAGATCTATCCTATCCACAAGGAATGAGTGTCAATGACGGCATCTCAAAAGAGCTAGCCTCACTCAGCTACGTGGGAATAGACGAGATCATTGCCCGTATAGTTGAGTTGGGACCCCGATCTGTGATGGCAAAAATGGACATTAAACAGGCGTATCGCAATGTTCCAGTCCACCCAGAAGACAGCTTACTACTGGGCATGCGCTGGCAGGGTAGAACGTTCGTAGACCGAACCCTTCCTTTTGGCCTCAGATCCGCCCCCTTAATTTTCACAGTGCTCGCAGACGCCTTGCAATGGATAATGGAGCAGTTTGGGGCGACTTGGGTGCGACATTATGTGGATGACTATATCACAATCGGCGTGCCAGGATCGCAAGAGTGCACAAGAAATGTATCAGTTATGTTAGCGGCCTGTGCTGAGGCCAACTTGCCCATCGAACCTGAGAAGAACGAGGGACCAGCCACTACCATCACATTTCTGGGGCTGGAACTGGACTCCCAAAAAATGGAAGTGAGACTGCCAGAGAACAAGCGAACACGCTTGAAAGAGATGTTGGAATCATGGAAGGGCAGAAAGGCTGGAAAGAAAAGGGAGTTGCTGTCACTAATAGGTCTCCTATCCCACGCCAGCAAAGCAGTTAGGCCAGGGAGAGCATATGTAAGGCGCCTGATAGACTTGTCCACAGTGGCAAAACACATGGACCATTACGTCCGTATCAATAAAGAGGCCCGTGCAGACCTGGAGTGGTGGCGCTGCTTCCTCGAAAACTGGAATGGTACAGCCCTAATGTTCGCATGTACTCAAATGGAACTGGACATCACACTGACATCCGATGCCTCTGGCAACTGGGGTTGAGTGGTTCATGCTCCACTGGTCAAAATCATTCGAAAAGGTTCATATTACTGTGAAGGAGCTGGCTCCGATCGTTCTGGCAGCCATGATTTGGGGACAGTCCTGGAAAGGAAAAACAGTGAGGGCGAGGTGCGACAACACAGCAGTGGTCGCCATTGTCAACTCGGGCACCTCAAAGAATCCACAGGCCATGAACCTTGTGAGGTGCTTATCATTTCTAGCAGCCACATATGAGTTCAGAATGTCTGCAGTTCATCTGCGTGGCACACACAACACACTAGCTGACGCCTTATCCAGAAACAATCTCAACCTATTCCGTTCCCTCCACCCACAGGCAAATCGAGACGCAGTCCCTATCCCCATGGCTGCGCTGGATCTCATTCTGCTCCAGGAGCCAGACTGGACCACCAAAGACTGGACGAGAATGTGGACTACTACGTGGGACACGCGCTAGCGAAGTCAACACAGAGGACATGCAGATCGGCTGAAAAGCGCTATGTAGCATTTTGCACTATGCACCACATTTCACCTTTACCTGTTGATGAAAAAACATTATGTCGATATGTAGCGTCACTCGCCAGTGATGGCTTGCGCCATAGCTCGATCAAGGGCTACCTAGCGGCAATCAGACAAGTAAGCATCCAGCAGGATGAGGGCGACCCACATATCAGTAACATGGCCAAGCTCGAACTGGTTCTTCATGGAATAAAAAGAGTACAGGCACTCAGTCAAACCGCCCCCACACGCCAGCCGATAACGATTGAACTACTGGATAAGCTAAGGGGCTCCTGGCTGGCAGGCACACCGTCATGGGATGAGCGAATGCTATGGGCGGCAGCGTCAGTGTGCTTCTTTGGTTTTTTCAGATCGGGGGAAATAACTGTCCCCGGTGACCAAAGTTTTGATGAGTCTTGCCATCTTACAGCAGCAGATGTCACAATAGACAGCCATCGCAACCCATCCATGCTGCGCATCAGATTGAAAGCATCGAAAACGGACCCTTTCAGAGTTGGGGTGGATGTGTTCGTGGGATGGACAGGCTCCCCCATCTGCCCAGTGACAGCAATGTTAGAGTACGTGTTAATCAGAGGAACGCGTGCCGGACCTCTCTTCCTGTTTAAAGATGGTAAGCTACTGACAAGGAGCAGATTTGTGGAGAGAGTGAGAGTTGCACTGGATAAGGCCGGCGTGGACAGCAGACCATTCTCTGGCCACAGCTTTCGGAGTGGAGCAGCGACAACGGCAGCAAAGAGAGGATTGGGCGATTCCACTATAAAGCTACTCGGTAGATGGAAGAGCAACGCGTACCAGCTGTACATAAAAACACCAAGGGAGCACCTGGCAGCAGCAACACGCACCCTTGCCCAGGGCAGATAACTGGCAAGCAGCCTACATAATCTTCAGTACGGACTCATCAGTTCTCACTAGTCACAAGTATACTATGTTGACTGTAAACACATTATTATATTATCATATTGGTAAGGGAGATTTGGGCGTGAGGGTTGGGGAGAAGGAAAATAGTGGTTGATTGGGCTGAGTTGCTTATTTGGAGGGTGTAAACCACACTACATAGGTGCTAAGTAGTGTGAATTACAATTAATAGCCCAATCACTTCCGGTTAAACCGGCGAAAAATGACCCCGCCCTCACCGGCAAACCTTAGGTAGTAACCATAACTGAGTATGATGTTAAGTTTAGTTGAGGTTGGTTTGTTCAATATGGACAGGTTGGTCAATAGAAGGGAAAAAAATTAAAAAAAAATATATATATAATATATAAAACACCATATCATAGCTATTGTAAACTGTCACGTAGTACTAGCAAAGAAAAGCTGCAAGTGTAGGAGTAGAAGCTAGTTAGGTACCCTCTATTCTCTGAATTAAATGGAAACCATTTAAAAATACTTCCTTCTTAATTGGGCATATTCAAACATGCACTTAATTAATACTGTACTAAAAAATACGATGATCTAAATACTTGAGCTCAGCTCAACACACAGGTCCAAGTAAGCCCTTGACCTCGTGACCTGATAGTGTCTCGCTCAGCTCAATTGCTCGCCAATTATTTAAAACATCGACTTCATACTACCAATTTGGATGGTAAGGGGTCTCCACCACTGCAGAGCATAACGCTTCTATCAACCGTTTACCATCCTCGCAGCTAGCCAAGAACTCTCGCCCGTACGTGCACGCAGCAATATCTAAAACAATACAATAATTATTAAATTAAAAGCTAGTTGACGATAAACTTCATGAAGTGTATTGTATAAGCATATTATCCTACCTCTCCCCCCAATCTCTCTCCCCAATTTCTCTCCTCAACACAACCATAATTTTGTTGTACTATTTTGCTTGGTACATGCATTTACATTAAAATTTGAGATTGCACTTAACCAATAACAAACTCTGGCAAAATAATAGTGGATCACACTTGCATATTAATGTTCATTTCTACAACTACAATAACAGTATAAAAAAAAAAAAAAACAACAGCAAACAATGATGATGATGATGATGACGATGATAATGGTAGTTGTAATAGTATTTTACTTATAGTATTTACTTAATGAGTTTAACAACTGGTTATCCTGCTATGTTAATATAAGCTATGATAACTATATAACTATAATGACAGTTTTTGCGATGAAAGTATCAGACCCAGTTTACCTCATAATAATAATAATAATAATAATAATAATAATAATA
>WLWD01002065.1_pt1 | contig 38977 bp, 25 predicted proteins | sample 6712731 | NCBI WGS metagenome assembly WLWD01 (sample SAMN12718690, study PRJNA576275) | sponge metagenome | isolation source: marine sponge | host: Mycale hentscheli | place: New Zealand: South Island, Marlborough, Capsize Point | collected 2014-11-01
CCCATCATACCCAATACCCATCATCCACCAATACCCATCATCCCCCAATACCCATCATCCCCCAATACCCATCATCCTCCAATACACATCATCCACCAATACCCATCATCCCCCACAGGTGTTTCATTAAAGTCTAAACACGGCACTTAGACCCGCCCACAAATTTTTTTTCCTGATAGCAAAATTCCTTGACAACCACCATAGTTACCACAATACTTGCAGGAAAATGCATTTTTAGCGTAATCACGTGGGTACAAACTCCAGAGAGAGGGAGTCAATTAATAAACCAGAATTTGCTGACACCGCAGATGCAAATTGTGAAAAAAATGGAGCACCTTGGAGTAACTTGTGTGAGGTTATATGTCTCTTGCGCTTATAGAGCGGGGTTAACTTTTGGAAGTGCTTTCAGCTACAGGACTTTGATAGAAGGTAAATCAATACATTCTGTAACTGCAGCATATTTTTTTACTCGCTAGCTATTTTTTTGTTTATAATTTTGTTGTGGCATTTTTTTTACATTAAGATGAAGGTGGGTATAACGTGGAAGGTAAATAAGTGGAGGGGGACAGTTACTACAGGTTATCAGCAGACAGCTCATCATCATCAGAATTAGGCTTTCTTCGTTTGGTGGCTGGTCTTAAGCTGGTAAGTGATGGATCAGACTCCAGCATATGTTCTTTCACCATATACTTCAATCTATCGACGTCATTGGGAATTCCTAGGTTAGTCCTTTCCAGCCTCATGAAATGAGCGTGAATGGATTCTGCCCCTTGTTCTCCCATCAGGCCAGCTCCGATTCTCCATTTCCTCATCCATGGAACAACATGGTCTTCAAGGACATGCATTTTGGGGAGAATGCTGGCCTGAGGAAACTTCTTCCGATAGAAACTCATAAAGGAGACTAGATCAGATTCTGAAGAAAGGATACAAGAGTAAATTACTGATTACTTTCATTAAGGTACTATTCCACGCACCTAAGCGATCAATGTTGGCATCACTCATATATTTGGATGAATTGTAGCCCCTATGGCACTCTCCGAAGAGTCGGAATATACTAGAAAATTTGTCCACTACTTCATTTATGGCTACTTGCTGTGAAGGGTGTGTGGCGCTCATTTTCTTCAAACTGTCCATAAGAGCTGTGATGCTCTCATCCTGAAAGAGTAAAGTAAGTAACGGATATATAATAATTAGGAGAATAACATACTTTGAGTAACTTGTGCACGTGATTGCCTATGAAAGTCCCACCCTTATAGGCCTGTCGCTTGACGTTGAGCACCTGAAGGCTATCCTCCAGGCAGCTATAGAAAGCTCCACTGCAAGCACTTAAGTTTCGCCTAAGGCTATTCTCCACTTTGGACATCTCTTTTGTCTGGAAATATTTACTGAAATAGGTTAGTTGGTATTAAGATTAATTATAATTACCAGGCTCTTAACATGCTTTTGTGTTGCAGCAATTTCTTCCCTCAGGCTGGCTGATAAAGCATCAATATCCTCACTACCAAGCGTAAGGACACTGTATGTGAGCATTTCAGACAGGAGGTGAGAATAGCGCTGTTGACTCGTCAACTCCAACTTTAGGTTGGACAGTCTATTCAAATTTCTGGAGTCACTCTCAGAAAGGCCAGCACCACTGTCTGCAACAGCACAGTTGAAATCTAAAGCCTTGCATGCATCTTCCAAGAGATTCCACAATCTGTTGAAGATGCCGAGTGATAGATGCAATCCAGGTATGCAAACCTGATATGTATTAATAGTGATATCAAATAAATAGGCAACTAGGATTTAACGTACATTAGAGAGAGGAATTTGAAATAGTGCCACACCAATTACATTGTTGTAATTCTTTGCCTCCTTCAAATCTCCTCCTGCTTCAGACAAAAACCTGGCATGGTCTTCCTGTAAGGACTCCAGAGATCTAGTAGGAAAAGATCCCCTTACACTCAGAGGCTCAGGCAACTTTGAGCTCGGGATCGTGCACCATAAGCAGTTATGGCGACCTTTTGTGGAAGTAAGTTTATTAATTATTTTAAAAAAATTGCATTAATTGGGATATTAATTTTAACATACCACTAGCTCCACTCAGCCCATACACCCTACAAAGATATTCATAATCTCCTGACTGAAAGAGACGAATTTTGCGGTTCCTATATTATACAAATTTAATTGTATTATATTTGTAGAAATTGAATCCTAAAAGAAGTTACATACTGAATTTCCATCTCCTGTGCCTCCTTCACATGCTCTGCATAGATGTCAAGTGCAGTGTGGAGATTGGCGACACTATCCCCAGCTTTGAAGATCGAGACAACATGAGTGTTCTTCAATGAGTTGGGATGGTGAGTGTTGACCAGCTGAAGAGTCAGCTTGAAGCTTCCCCTACCCTTATCACCACAGAGCTTCAACCACAACTCATTAGATGGAATGGCCCCTCTATGCCATGTTAAGCCAGAACACCTGGTAAGTATACTACCTGTAATATTGGATACATAAATACTTATGGTATACCACCTGTCATGTTTGTCCACTAATTCAGCAATGGTGATCATAAGGTTGGGGGAATACACAAATGGCACTTCCTTAATCTGTTCACCATTGTCAGCGGAGAAAGTGAAGGCACCCCTCTCTGCCACCAAGTTGTCACTTATGCTTCGTTTAGCAAGTTGTCGCTGCTTCCTCTCGCTAGCAATCGAAACATTAAAGGTCTTAAACCACCTAAAATGATAATTTGGTAAGATTTGAAAAAATCATTATTAATCATTTTTCACCTCCTTAGTATCCTTAGTTTTTTCCAAGGTATACCAAGGTCAGCCTTCATAGCAAGAGCATGGTTTGGAGGGATAGTGACCGGAAGACTAGCTTCACTGAGGAGATCTTCTCTTTCTTCCTTAGAAAGATGCTTGATCTCTCAGCTGCGAGCTGTGATGAACTATCGCCTCCACTGGTCATCTCCCGAATAGTGCTCATCACATCTGTTCTTCGCTGCATGGTTCTTGTGCTCGCATCTCCACTATTTACTCTGCAGCCAGGTATTCTAACCAAATTGATAGGCTAGAAATATGTACAGCTATAATAATTTTATGGTAATATTCATCTTAGGATCACAAACCTGACCACCAGTGGGTACTGATATTATGTTGGACGTTTTCGAAGAACTGCTGCCTTCCTGACACAGTAACCTGCGCACTAAATGACTGGTTGCCTTCATCTCAGTGGTTGTTGCTGGTGATGTGTATGGCTTGTCAAGGACATCCCGCAGTGTCACCTTTGAAGGTGAGTTCAGATCTTCATAATGTGATCTACAGTTCCCAGCAAGATGGTGCTGATAGTGCTGCACCTTCACAGTTTTACCACATTTTCTAATGCATTTCACTAGAACATCATTCAGTAATGAATGCAGCAAAGCCGAGGGTGAAGAAATGGCAGAAGAAGATAATGTATCATAACAGCATGGGCACTTAAGCGAACAAGTTGCCTGGATCGCTTGGCAGCAGCAGTTAGCACAAACCACGCTATCACACGAGAGCAGAACGGGCTGGTTTAAGAGACACAGGCAGATTGGGCAGGTCAGTTTGATAGACAAAGATGTGTCATAACATATGGGATGAGGATCTTCACTGGTCAGTATATAAGGGGAAGCAATGGAGTTTATGTGTTGTATAACACTCCTAGGAGACTCTCCCTTGGGCCGACCTCTTCCTTTGGTAGCCTTTCTGTTGTGGCCACCTCCCTTGCCAAGAAGTTGAAAGTGCTTGCAGGTCTGTAAATATTATTATTATTAATAATTATTGTTATTATTATTATTATTATTATTATTACTACTACTACTACTACTATCATTATTATCATCATAGTTATTATTGCTCAAAAATTGTATTTTAAAGTAATTATATTCATCAGATGTTGCACAAGCAGGAAGATGAAGATAATATTCTATTCAGGGGTTACTATGGAATGTTTAAAAGTGATATTCTTTTTTTTTTTTTCCCTAATTTTAAAATTTTCTTTTTAATATTTAATAAGATGATTGATTACCAGAGAAAGGTCATAAATAATATAGACAACCTGGAGAGATGAGATTCTTGGGTTACCATGTAATGTTCAGGTGGGTTTTTCCTTTTTGTTATATTAATATCATTATTATTATTGTTATTAGTCATTCTTTTGACAGTAAATATCTTACTTTGCAGTCTTCAGTGTGAAGTGTCCATTCCACTGGTTGGATGGGTTGAGTTGGAGTGCCATTTTCCTTGGCCTTCCTCACTCTATCCAACTTCATACGGCAACAGTTGCAGAAGTGAGTCGGAACTGGTGTGTCATCTCCATCAGCCGCTAAGTCAAGCCCAGCATGAGAGAGAAGGTCTACAGCGAAGTCTGCACATGTGTACACTGGCTGCAATCTGCCTTTTGATTTTGTCAACCTGTTTCCACATATCCAGCAATGCTTCCTCAACTGATCCATATGAAATTCCATCACTTTGGCATGTATTTTATTTTGAATTATTTTATGGAAAAAAAATAGTTAGCTTTTTAATTTTAAATTACTTAGTTTATTTAATCTATTATGAATAATCTTACCTTAGTCCAGAGTTCAAAAGCACTTCCAGTCTAGGGGAAACCTTACAACAAACAAACCACCACCCGGTATCTGATTAACAGAAACCAAAGTGTCTCACAAAAGGTCACTGCGTGGTCCGTTTGGGGTGACTATTTAGAATGCGCAGCGGTATAGGAATTGAGTTAGAAGCGGGTCTGTGCCTAGTATGACCTCAGAATTGGTTTTGGAATGAAAATTTTGAGGAGAAAAGTTGGTTCAAGTCTTAGGACTTTTCCCTTCAAAACCTCAATCTGATTATAATATTCATGAGGCGCGTGCCGTAAATCCATCCGCTACAAATTATCCAACTAAGTGCCACGTAAAAAACACCCGTGCCCCCAATACCCATCATCCCCCAATACCCATCATCCACCAATACCCATCATCCCCCAATACCCATCATCCCCCAATACACATCATCCACCAATACCCATCATCCCCCAATACCCATCCCTAGTAGAAATTTCTTGCAAGATCATGACAAGAATCATACAAGATTCAGGCATGAATCTTGTCAGAATCATGCTAGAATCTTGACAGATCTTGCTATGTTTTCGAACATTCCTTGCATGTTCTTCGCAAGAATCTTGCATGATCTTTGCTTGAATCTTGCATGATCTTTGCAAGAATCTTGCATGATCTTTGCAAGAATCTTGCATGATCTTTGTATGAATCTTGCATGGTCTTCGCAAAAATCTTGCATGGTCTTCGCAGAATTCTAGCATGATCTTTGCAAGAATCTTGCATGATCTTTACAAGAATCTTGCATGATCTTTGCAAAATTCTGGCATGATCTTTGCAAGAATTTTGCACAATCCTCGCAAGCATCTTGCATGATCTTCTCAAGAATCTTGCATGATCTTCTCAAGAATCTTGCATGATCTTCGCAAGAATCTTGCATGATCTTCGCAAGAATCTTGCATGATCCTCGCAAGAATCTTGTCAGATTCATGCTAGAATCTTGTCAGATTCATGCTAGATTCTTGACTGAACTTGCTATGTTTTCTAACATTCCTTGCATGATCTTTGCAAGAATCTTGCATGATCTTCGCAAGAATCTTGCATGATCTTCACAATATTATTCTTGCATGATCTTCACAAGAATCATGAATGATTTTCATAAGTAGTTGGTTAGGTCAAATTCCGATTCACTTTCTTTCAATTTCATAATACATTATAATAAAATACATTTATTCTATTGTTTGTTCTTTAAGTTTTCCGGAATCCCGGCATTTCTGATTAAAATTTCTTGTTAAATCTTTTATGTTGTATCCTGGAAAGCGTTGCTGGACACAGTCTAATAAAATACATAACATGACATAATTTATAGTACCTTTAGCCTGATCATGACTTACTAAACAACAAATCCACTTTGTCCTTCGGGAGTCCAGGCCTCGTACTCTTACAGACTCTGACTGCTCCTTCCTTGTGAATAGACTGTCTACGAGTAGCTTTCCAAAAATGAGTGGAGTCTGACAATGCAGCCTCCTAATATCTACTCCATTAATCTAGATTATAACAAATATTCATGTCACAGGACATGAATACAACTGCGATCAAAAACATTAATTGCCCTTCCAAAGTCAAACATTTCTACAGGTCAACTTAAACACCCTATAGGTCAAGGTAAGAACACCCTAGAGGTCCAATAGGATTCTTCTCTAAGTGAGCAAGTGAGACATACAACTATTAATTGTGTTTGGTAGACTATAAGGTAATGCGTATCTGTTTATCTATGGCATACACAATTCTTATACTAACCAAGGTGGCGCTGCATCTTGCTCGCTCACTAATAAGTTGACCTGACTTAGTTATACAAAAAGCCAACAATTGTGCATGCTTTAAAAATTCTCCCATTATGAACGCTGAAGAATACAATTAGTGTATCATGAACTTACAATAAATCTTTGGCCGATTCATTGGTAACCTAGGACATTGAAAAAATATATAATAAAATCAGAGACCAGTTTTGTAAAGATTTAGAGCATCAATGGTAGACTATTGATGACCCTCTCACTGGCACAAGCATTTTACGTGCTAGGCATGCACTCAACAGCACTGCACTTACACACCGAATTTGATTATCCCCTAGATTATGTTTTATTGATTCAAAACTGTGACTACGTTCCTGCTAAACAATTGGCACATCCATAGCTAAGCACCAGAATTTTTTTCCATTAAGTTTTTCCACGACAGTGGTTACGATATAGCTGTCTGATTAGAAGGCCCAACATTTCAAAATGGTGCTATTCAAGGTGTATCATGACAAAACAAGGTAGAATACGCATGTATGGTTGTTTACCACTTTGGTTCCACAACCATCAAACATATATTTTGTTTCCATATAGAGAGCACTTGTTAAGGTTTTTGCGATGAGGGAGTGGTAAGGCAGGGGTGAGGGTATTGGAAATAGGGAGTGGTAAGGCAGGGGTGAGGGTATTGGAAATTAAAATTAACAAAGCAAATTCTATATTGATATACTGACCTTGGAAGATGAAGGCACTTCTTCCAATTTTTGTATTTTTTCTTCTAAATTGTCAACCTTGCCAATTAATAGTTGAAGTTTCTTATCTATGGCAATAAGCAGATTCTGCACGAGTAACAAACAACAAATAGTTAGCATGCACATAATTACATTGTAATAACAATACATACTGAATGCCACACTTTTTGAAGACATAACTTGCTCAGTAAAACAAAGTTAATTCCAATCATGAATGTCTGTCACTTGAACACAATACCGTAAAGTGCCCACCACTGGGTAAATGCTCAATTACCATATTTTCACTGTGATGAAAATCTGCTAGATATGGCAAGTGCCCAGTTTTATCAAAACTCAACCTGCGATCGATATGGTAATGATTACCATCAGTGCTTTTGGTCGTAGAGTAACGAAACAATATCAGTATTTTTTTCAGGATTTTGTTCTACCCTTTTGTTAAATAGTAAATCTGCAAAAGCTATGCCATCGCTGCCTCCTTCTGCATACAGTACATCCAGAAATAAATAAAGTATCATGTCCAACATCTGTCGTGTCAGATAAGCTCACACTGGGCTTAATTATTTTGGTATATAATGTATCCATGGGGCACTTGCATGGTACTCCATGTAACTTAAAGACTATTTTCAAGATTGAAATAGTGAGCTTGTAGAAATAATTGCGAAAAAAGGGAGGGAATTTGTAGGTATCAGCAACTTTCTCACTGTATTTCCTCTATGTAAAAAAAACTTACTCTTTCCATAGTCGTACACACAGGGGCAGGACTCGATGAATGCTCCTCATTCAACTTCTAAAATGACGGACACAAAATATATTTTTATATAATAAGTTCACTTTTTTTTCTTATTCAATGATTTCATGTTGAACAACTTTTTTATATTTGAAAGTGCACTAAACAACAAATTATTGTCTAGAACCATAAGTGTTCCTTTTCTCATACAATTTTAAAAAGTGTTCCTGTTCTCATACAATTGTCAACTACAACTTAATGCCTTGCCTTCCATATAATACATAATATTCCAGTGGTTTCCCACAAAAGTGTACTAACTATACAACTATGCATTTTGTCTTTTCAGACAGGAGGGGGTTATTGGAATAGTATTGGTTATTGTGTGCAACATAATATTATGTAAGCATACCTTTGTGGAGTCATGGTGTATACAATCTTCATCCATAATCAAGTCATCATTGCTGTCAATCTGCATAAATTTGAAGGAAAAAAGTAATCCCAAATTTGCATTCGTCAAGCTGAATTACAATAATGATTAGAAGATGGTCAGAAAGGAAGTTGAGCGAACAAGATAAATAAGAGATAAAAATAAAAGAGTGAAAATGAAAAAAAAAAAAAGCAGAGACAATAAATTGAAAAAAATTGAAATAAGAAGAGTGATATTGTAAGATTGGAGAATTAGAAAGGTAAAACTGGAAGCAATAAAGAGAACAGCAAGGAGTAAAAAAAAGTGCTATTAATATTAGCACTCAAAAATTAGCCAACAAGCCAGTAAGCTTACAAATAATCAGCACTCATCACTAATGTACCTCACTATGGTCCTCCACAGGTAACCCTACTAATAATCAGCACTCATCACTAATGTACCTCACTATCACTGCTTGAAGGTGCTTGTTTTACTAAATTGAGGAAACTATTACACTAAAGATTTACTGCATAGTTTACTCATTTAGTAAAACATACTTAGTTTTACTTGACAGGAAACCTTAAGTAAAACATTGTACCATGTTTTACTGTAGTTTTACAGGTCTGTTTTTTTACACCTTTGTTTTACTCATGTTTTACTGAAGGGTCCAAATGTTGTTAGTTAACTATTAAATGCATTTAACTAATTGTTTAGTTAACTTCTTGCATTATATTATTAAGCAAAATTAGAAAGCTAGGAACTGTTAAGGATAACTTGGCTGATGATTAATCGAAGAAGAATCCCTCATAAGCGCCAGCATATCCAGTGTGCATACCACTGCACAGTTTTATAACTGGTGTAGTTTTTTGCTTGATCACTCAGGTCCCAGGTCCTTCCAGAGAAAGACACAATTAGATAGTGACCCCACCTTGAGTTTATAATGTCCCTCCAACGGCATTGATGAAAATGTAGCTACGTTAAATGTTTGTTAGGCTATGTACTGTTGCGTAGACATAGGCGGCTCTGTGCATCATGAACTACCTCCCTCAGGCCCTAAGTACTTCGCTGCGCTAGACGCTGGACCGTTAAAATAAGGCTGTTTCCTCCCCAGCAGCCTCGCAAAGATACTGCATTATCTCATGGAAAACCCTTTTCCAGTTATGTGTAGGTAAGTATCGCCAGGTTAAATAAGTTAAAAACGCTTTACCATTAAAACTCTCGACTGGAAGTGGTCGTCTAAACTATTGTTGCGCGCGCGCTAGTTTACTGATTCGTAATACGGTATGCTACTGGCGGGTCTTGGTGAACTTGAAGGAAGCTTTCGCTATCTACCCTGGCTTATGCTTCTGGGTAAGTAGTTTTATTGCTAGCAGTCTGTGGGTTTCTAAGTATTTTAGCTGCACAGGGTCACCCAGTTCATTTTTTTTCCTGGTGAAATTGTGTTTCCTGAACAATTTTTTCTAAGTTATGATAGTGATATTTTGTGGTATAGTTTTAGTATGACAAGGGCTCGTCAGTTTGTTTGTTCCATAGTACTCTTGAAAATTTTCATTTCTTTGTGAGAAAGTGTGGGTGCATGTTGGAATGGTTTCTAGTTACTGAATTATTCTAAAACATGCTCCACCAAAATTATCCTCACTCATAGCTTTTTCCCATGGCCACCCTAACATCCTTTAGTGTGCTCCTGGACAATGAAGGGGATATAATCATTGCATACAACTCAACATATTATATTTTCTACTTTGTTTTAGGCCCATGGTTTCATGTAGTCTCACTGGCCAGACCCTTTACCTAATCGCTCCGCTCAGAAGGGTCTGGTTACCCTAACGTATCTGTTTGGTATCTTTCCCCAGGATTCCGGGGGAATGTATAAAATGTGTACGTCTTACGTCAAATTTAAATGTGCGAGTCTATAAAATGTGCGTACAAATGTTTTTAGCTAGTCCCACCAGTGTGCAGTGATGGGAAGAAAAAATGCCATTTTTCACATGCAGTTCATAGAATAAGACTAGGACAAGTCATAGGAGCCATGACAACCACTAAGGCCATAAGCAACTTGGCATGATACAGTATAGTATTGATGACCATTACCAAATGTAAGTCTTATGACCTCATAGAGGTAGTTGCAGGTCTTATAAGTCACGATGTGAGTTTGGGACTGGTAGACAGTTAATTTGCTAAAATTTGTTTCGACAGATAATGTTAGTTGGTGGTTGTTGTTTTGTTGTTTTTGTTTGTTTGTTTGTTAACCCTAAGAGTGCATGCGCAAGAGGGTAGTAGTAGTTGCCCTGTCAGTCTGTCTGTCATGCTCTGATTTTGGAGATTACTGACTATTAACCGTTGATTTAGGTATAAACTTATTCAGAAAGAAGATTTAGGACCTTTTATTGTGCTACCTTTTTTTTATTTGGGGCTAATTGTTGATGAAACGTGAAGCTTTCAGCTCCCTAGCGTCACATCATAATCACTTGAGCAAATAATTTCTTGCAGCCCGCAGTGTAGTTTGCTTTATGCTCAGGGAAGTTAACCAACGGATTTGACTGAAGTGAAGTTCACGTTGAAAAACTATAACAGTGAGTGTTTCTGGCTAGTTTAGCTTCTGTTATGAACAGCATTTCCATGTACTGTTTTCATTGCTTGAGCTATATTGATGCCTCATTAAAATAGCTAACAGATTGCTTTGTTCTTTTTGAAGGAGATTATGTTATTATAATAGCTAGGTAATGTTTAATAGCACTGAGGGTTCGCACCTTTGGTGCTTCATTTGTTTTGTTTTTGTTTTGTTTCTTATTCTTATTTAAAGCTTATCTGTATTATATAATTTATAGCCAGTACACAATGTTTTTTGTATGGGTAGTCAAGGTGGTGTAGTTTCACTGACCATACACGCCCATCCTTCTGCTGTAGCTCAAGTACGCAAGCACACAATCATACACACCCACTCATATATACAGTCCTAGGGGAAAAGGCTTGTGATGTGCTTCAGTAAAAAAAATTGACATATAAGGTGAAAGGGTAAAAATTCATCTTTATAAAAATCATCATGCACAATTTGTTTAAACAAGTTACACGGCCGACTTAATTAAATTAGCGTACGAGACCACTCACAGCAATTTTTGGGACTTAAAAAACAACAACAAGCTTTTCCAAGGAATTATTGTGCTGTATAAATCCTAACTCTATATAAGACTTGCTTACTAACAAAAGAAACAGGAAGGAACCTAAGAAGCTTAACACATAAAGCAGCAAATGTATATTTATTGTTTGTTCTTAGCTAGTCAGCACATATAACACACAACACTCTCACATGCACGCGTTCACTGGATATACCAACACAAAATTTACAGTGTAGTCTCTTGGTAGCTTGGGCAATGAATTTTCAAGTATGAACAGTGATGACAAACAGCGCGTTGTTAACCAAGGTAACGAATGAACACAACAAATGTGAGTCAAAGTACAAAAGTTACATACATACGTCCAAGCATATACATGTATGATATATACAATAATATATCCCTGATTTTTTGTGTTGTCCCTGATAGTGTCTCGCTCGCTGCCAATTATTGCATATATAATTACCACAGTTGAGCTTTGTATGTGTGTGCGTGTTTGCATGACTTTTAACTTCATTCTCATATTCTACCACTGCTCTGCATTTTATCACGTGATGCCAGGAATGATTCTCTCTAAGACAGTTGCTAGCTGTTCAGCCTTCATGGCTTGAAGCCGTAGTACTAGTGGCTAGACCCATCGGTTTTCTTCCTAACCACAGTTATATTGTATTGTTCTATCTTGTGTAAAACCAGGGTTTTTTTTTCAGGGAGCGGAGGGGTGGGGGCTTGTACATCTTCTTAAATCTAGTTTGCCGCCCTTCCCCCACCCCTTTTGAGATATGATTTTTTTCCTTCCTAATGTCAATTAGTCATCATTAGATAACTGTGGCTAACCTAAATCTTAGTCTAATTTAATCAGCGTCATTTGTAATAAACTTCTTTCCGTATGAGCAGCGTAAGGCAGACTGTGGCAAGTGCATTGGGGATGCTTAGCCTGTATTATCTATTGTGCTGCTCAATTATGACACTGAGCAGTAATATCTTTTGGGGCTAAGGAAATGATTTCTTTGTGATTTCATCAATTGGTAAACTTCTGTGGCTTTTTTGTTGTCCAGGGGCATGGAAGATTATTTGGAATAGGGAGGCTCCACTGTACTTGAGTTAGACAGGGAAGTACTTTGCTTCCCTTTGCTCCCCTCCCCCCATCATCCACATATAAACACACACACACACACACACACACACTCACACACACACACACACACATATCCCAGATATTAGTTTGACTTTCGTGGAGACATATGCCCCAATTTTTCATAAAGTTTTGTGGTAGTTAATATAAATATAATATAATATGGAAGGTGTAAATTTTAACAACTTCTACTGTACTAAACTAGCCTGTTTAATGTCTACATGTGTTGGAATTACAAGCACGAAACACAAATCCGAGAATCTTGAATTATGTTCAGCTAGTTTTACTTGAGACATACACTTTCAATGTAGGAGTGTGAAGTGGCAGGTGTAATAGTGCAGTGACTACTCCACTGGTGTACACGTGATGACTCCTGGACTTCAAAACTAGAGGTGAGGAACTCTAGAATCTTTTGAAATTATTTTTTTATTTACTATATTTATTACTCATTCTAATTGACTTGTGGATATTTTCATTTAATGCACACTTAGACAACCTGAAATATATAGGGAGCGACTTAGAGTCTGAACTTTTAGAACTTTTGTCACTTCATTTACTAACAGAATAATCCTTTGAAACCATTTGTATGTGTGGCGGGACACACACACACACACACACACACACACACATTATATTGATTCAACTCTTCATTTGTAAAGTATTGAATTCAAATGAAAGGTGAAGAGTTCCTGGATCATTTGGTCAATTAGTAATATCACTACCAGTGGTTGTGGGTTTGTGAGTGCCAGGGGTACGTTCCTGTGTAGTCTGAGACCTAGGTGACTCACTACTTGACTTATCTTGTGTCTGTGACTGAGCCGACTGGTTCCAACCCCTCCTACAAGAGCGGGAGAACTGGAAGTTTCCTTCTCTGCTCTGAGTGGGCCTAGTCGTCCCCATACACTGGGTAGCCAGACGCACAGCATCATGGATACTCTTTGGCTCAAGTACACGAACACGGGAAGCAATCTCCTCGGGCAAACAAGAAAGGAATCTGGATAAATACATAAATTGAATAACATCATTAATATCAGAACAATCAGACAACATTTTCTGGGTAATTGTTTGGACACGTATAGATAAGGTGTCCAAAGACTCGCCAGACCGGAAACGTAACAACCACCAGTCACGCTCGGCCGCTTCAACAGTTTCCCCTAGACCAGTAAGCATTGCTCGTTTACAAGCCTTAAAATCACTAATTACATCAGGGCAAGGTTTAATACGAGCTAAATATACTTCAGCAGCTCTCCCAGACAACTGGTGTTGTAGGTATTTACCCCACTGCAAAGAAGGAATGTTATTGGCAGTATAAATTTCTTCTAGAGACGAAAAGAACATCATAGTATTAGTACCTTCCTTCCACTTAGGAACCTCAACATTCTGCTTTAAAAGCCTAAGCCTAAATCCTTCTTCTATCTCCTTATGCTGAGCTAATTCAGTTCTATCACTAGCTAACTTGTTCAGAATTTTATTAGTTATTTTCCGTTCCTTACGCTGCACCTTTTGAGTGGCCACCATAAACTTAGCTAGCTTAGCAAGAATAGCCTTAGCGTCTCCATCATCGTCTTCATCGGAACTTTCAGATTCAGAAGTGGACTCGGCATCAGAACCACCCTCCTCATCAACCGCATCGACGATAGGTACAGGGTCGTCAACGGCAACCCGCGGATTATGTAAGGAGGTGTCATCACTAGCCACAGGGTCAACGGCGGCGGAAGAACCAGTCTCAACAGCTCCAGGCAAGCCAGCGTCTCTCTCAAGAGAAGCTGAAGACGCTTTCTCAGTCTTCTTTTCTTCTTCCTGCCAGGCATTCTGAGGGAAAGAGAAAACTACCAAAAACTAATGGGGAAAAAAAATACAAACAATAATAATATCAAAAAAAATACAAACTATCTATAAGATCACAAGATCAAGCAACCAGGAGAAAGCTTTCACAAAGCTACTATGGATTAGCAATGCAACTAAAAAAAAACTGCGCGGTGACCAACGCACCAAAGCAAAGGCACTCGAAGGCGAGGATAGCTACAGAAGAATCGGACAGTCACGGCTTAAGCGACGATCCCACCGCTGCCACCAAATGTTGTGGCGGTCCTGTGTTATAGGAGGCACAACTACCTACGGACAAAGCAATTAGGCTTCTAAACCTAGATCGCGCTCCGCAATGAGGATCCAACACGCCCTGACTACTAAATAACAGGTCGGTGTTTAAGTTTTATCAACACGTGGAGAATCCCAACAAAAAGAATGAAATGAAGGTTTATATATGACACAAAAAGGAAATGACGTAATTGTTCTAGAAGTCCGTAATTCAGCATACACGTGGAAATGGCGATCTGGTAAGGTGTAGTTGCTGTGTTCGGAAAAGGTCGACACACCTAAAAAGTAGATTATATGGAGTGACTAATTAGTAACATGCTAACTGAATAATAATAATAATAATAATGTGATGGTGGGGAGATCCACAACACTATGTAACAGTAGTCATTCATCCCTATAGTTAAATCTGTGGGGTCTCGCTCTGCGCACAACGCAAGTCGCCAGCAGTTCTGGTTGACAGCAAATAGTTCGCTGCCACCAGAGTTCAGCAAGAGGACTAGCCTCACCTTGAGCTTTCAATAAAATTGCTACGGTATACTGAACTGAACACTACACGTGACGAGTGAGCTTATGTATATCGTTCACTCGCCAGTCTGACTAATGAAAATGATACACACACTCAATTACGACGATGACACATAATACTACAAGTGACCTGCGCACAACAACTCACACTCAATGTTCTACGTGATACACAACTCAACTAAAACATGATAGCATAATATACAACATAAACATAAGCTAGTTCTCTCTGCGTTCTATCTCTTCTTCTTCTCTCATTCTCCTTGCTCTCGAATGTGGGCTGGCCCACATCTCCCCCCTCCTCCTTCAACGAGCTGGTGACACCGTCTCTGCTACCCTGGTGGCACCTGCTGAGGTCGTCGGCTACAACGTTCCTTGCTCCGCTTCGGTACACTACCTCGAATTGGAACTCCGACAGCTTCAACGCCCAGCCATAAACTCTTCTGTTCTTCTGTCTCCCTGATCTTAGCCACTCCAAACCCCTATGATCCGTAATGATAGTGAAGCGTCTACCGTACAGGTAGAACGCGAAGTACTGCACTGACTCATACAATGCTAGACCTTCCAGCTCCTGGGCGCTGTAACGGACTTGCGCCCCCCTTAACTGTCTGGAGAAGAAGGCCACAGGTCTCCAGTCAGCCCCTCTCCTTACAGACAGCACTGCCCCGATCCCAGACGCACTGGCGTCGCACTCTAGGCAAAAATCATCTCCTCCACACGGAACATTCAAACATACATGGTTACATAATGACATACACAACTTACTAAAGGCCTCCAACATGGAGTCGGTCCACTGCACCTCCCCTGGTGACGTCTTCGCCGTGTGCGGAGTTAGGCAAGACGACCACCTGTGGAATCCTTCCACAAACCTCCTGTAGTACCCGATCAAACCCAGGAATGCCCTTAACTGTTTCCTGGTCTTCGGCACTGGGTGCTCCGCGATGGCCTTAATTCTAGCCTCCGGTACCCTCATCAACCCATCACCAATCACATGCCCTAGGAATTCCAGCCTCCTCTTCCCAAACACACACTTGCTCATCTTACATGTCAACCCTGCCTCTCTCAGCATCTCAAACAATTTCCTCAGATGCAGAACATGCACCTCCCAACAACCCGATACCACTAAAACGTCGTCAATGTAGACCCTTGCGAAGTCTACACATTCTACCAGCACCTCATCCATTAGTCGTTGGAATACCGATGGGGCATTGCACAGCCCAAACGGCATCCATTTGTACTGGAACTTCCCGAAGGGACAGACAAAACTTGTCTTCTCCCTGTCCTTACTCACAACCTCCACCTGGTGAAACCCCTTCGCTAGGTCCACCTTGGACAACACTCTACCGCTCCCCACTCTCTCCAACATTTCCTCCAATCCGGGAATATAGTATGGTTTTTTCAACGTTAGCTCATTCAACCTCCTATAATCAACGCACAGTCTAATCCCTCCTCCAGCCTTCTTTACAGGGACCAACGGTGATGACCAACAGCTCATACTCCTCTCTATGACTCCACACTCTAACAATCCATCCAACTCCTTCTTCACCTCATCTCTCAAACCCAACGGAACCGAGTACGGGGACTGCCTTATTAGTCCAGTAAATTTGTGGATAGACCCCAAACAAATTGCAACAGAATTTTTTTTTCTTGAATAGGGTACAGGAGGCCTTCTAGCATAACATATCAAAAGTCCTCTAAAATCCACTGAGGGGAAAGTGGGGAAAATCCTAATCACATTATACATACATGTATGATGCATCTCGTATGGAAAGGGTTGTCATGAACCATTGCCCAGCACTTGTTGCTACGCAAATAAAATACCAAAAATCCTCTAAAATCAATTAAGGGTAATCAGAGTTTGAGAATATCAAAAAATTTGATACAAAACTAATGATATTAAGCTAAGTTTGATGAGTTTAGTAGTCCAAATTATTGTCGTCATCGAGAGGCTTAGGAGAATTTGAACAACTCAGTCCTTTACATTCTCCACATGCAGGTGTACACTCCAAACCATGCCTCCTACAGGTACACCTCTTTGAAGAACAGCCGGTCTTGCAGTTGCATCTGAATATGCGTAGCAGTTCTTTAGGTGCTGGTGGCATATCTGTCTTCACAGGCATTAGATGGTCATTGGTGATTTCCCAACCCCAGTCCTTAGGGTCTAAATGTCCTGATTTTCCCCTCCACACTTGAACTTGATAATAAGCTCTAAGACTATGGAACTTGGCTGCTCCAGAAGTTGGTGGTAAATCACTTGCATCAACATATTTGTAACTTTTCAGCACCTTTTCTTGAAATTTTTTGAAGCGCAAAGCATTTAATTCTTCCCCTATGTCACCATTGTAAAGAACGACAAGGGCATTTTCTCCAGCTTTGATGATATCATCTTTATGCACTCCATCTTTCATGAAAACATCAGCAATTTTAGAGAGTTCATTTCTGCGAATTTTCAAAAGTGAAGTAGCCTTCCCAATGCCATATAGTCTAGACGTTGTATCGCAGCCTGTAATTGCATGGATAAACAATAGCTTCGAAAAAATGCTTGATCCTAGCTTTTCTTTTGACTTCCTGATGTTCCATAGTCGCACGTTCCTTGCATTTGATTTTGGTTCAGGTCTGAAATACAATTCCTTGCTATCCATGTCTGCATGATACAGGAGAAGAACTAGTAAATCAGTATCTTCTCCAACCAGAACAGTGTTCACAATCTTAGAAGATCGAATTGCAGTTTTGACAATCAGCACATCGGCATCACTATTTGCATGAGATGTTGAGCACCCAACTTCCTCAAGCTGGGAACTGAGGACGGAGAGGAACTTCTGTTTGTTCACTCTATTACTGAGGAATTCCTTCTTTTTCAGAGTGACAACTGTTTGGAGATTCAGTGCTACAGTTGGTCCTGTCCCATGGTTACGTCGCTTATGTGTAACATCTTTGATATCTGGACCATTGTCATAACCATCAAAAACGACTGTAGCTTTCCCATACTTTTTTGTAACATAACTCACATACTTTTTACAAACACACCCAAACGTCTCTCCTCGTGTCCATGGTAGTCGATGCAGCAGAGACCCTCCATCAAGCACATAATGTACAGGATCAAGAAGGACTTCATTTTCATTCTTAACCTGCTTCCACAGAGCATCAGCAAGAGCTGGCTTGTTAGCTTCCCATGGAAGAGATGAGTGATCGAAAAGTGCTGCTGGATGAGTACACAACTCGTACTTGAACAAAGATGCAGGATCTTCATTTGATCCGTTCGTAGCTATCAAGCTGAGTCTCTGGAAAATGAGCTGTGGATCCACTTGCACACACTCATCATCAATTTGTAATGCTGTTTTTGATGCCAATGTGATCGCCTGCTTCTTTTTCTCAAAGGAAATACTTGTTAGCCTTTTTCCGACCATTGACTTAAGAATCAACTGTCCAACTTCTTTAGCAACATCAACATTGACTGAAGCATGTGCAGTTAACCCACTGTAGTTAGATGTGAACAGGACTAAAGAAGTCAAGTTCAGAATTGACCAAGCCAGGTGCTTCAACTTAGTGTTGACAGAGTTTTGGTTATAATTGTAAATTCTCGGCTTTGTGGGCCTTCAAGCAATACAAGACTGAAACAGTAATGGTGTACCAGCTACATATATATGCTGGTCTACAGATGACATAACAGGAAATTAAAAACAACAATAGACAAAGAATATGACAAAGGGATTGAGCCCTTTCAACAGTCTGGGTGTTTGCCTCCTGCGAAGGTGTTGATAGGTGGGTGGGTGAATGGGTGAACAAACCACAATACCTTGGAATAGATTGGAAGAGGTTTGAAATGATAGGTGGGTGGGTGAATGGGTGAACAGACCACAATATGTAGGAATAGATTGGGAGAGGTTTGAAGTGGATTAAATAGATAAATAACAGATAATAATAAATAATAAATAGGTAGATACATAAATAGGTAGATAAGTAGGTAAATAAATAATTAAGTAAGTAGGTAAATAGATAATGGGGAAATAAATAGGTAGGTAAATAATAAATAAATAATAAATAATTAGGCAGGAATATGGTGGGTAAATAATGACTAAATAAATAAATAATTAGGCAGGAAAATTAGTTTAGATGGAAAGCCAACAAAGATAGGTCACAGGAGCGTGTCCTCTCCGGCCTGCGGGGGGGGGGGGGGGGGGGGGGGGGACTTTGTGAGATTATAAGAACATGATAAGGGCATCAATCGAAGAACATGAGGATGACTGTGAAGTGGACTCCACAAAGATGCACCCCAGTAGGATTGGCTTATTTCAACTATTTAACCAAATGACGCTGCCATTGGGAGGTTCAGTGGGATTGCATTCATGAATATCATTTTAAATTGGTGCATGAGACGCGCGATTAGTCTCGCAAGCCAAACCCTTTACCGACTTTGGCCCACCCCGACTTGGTTCCACTTAATTCTTATAAATTACTCATATGCAAGTAGAAGCAATGACTAAAATACTATTGCTAAGTCTACTCAGCATAGAGCCAGTGCTACAGCAAAAAATATGCCAAGTGGTAAGCCAAAATAATAATACATTTTCAATGGGAGCGGTGGTACAGCGATACCACCGGTGGGCGTGGCCGAAGCTTCCGTGATGTCATCATGGAAATCCCCTCGGATACTGTATCGTTGCCGTCTACATTATCCGTGTAACGGGATTTATTTTTTGGTTGTGTAGTGTGCGTCAATTTGAGTGTGCGTCAATTTGAGTGTTAGCCAACACCCAACTTGCTTAGTGCTACACATATTATGGCCAGTTTGACGGAGATTGTAGGTAGGGAAGGGCGTGTTTTCGAGAGGGAAACTTTAGCAAGTGTCCTGCAACTTCCTAATGCAACAGTGAGCAGCAAATCATCGTATCTGCTGCTTCCAGGAATTGTAAATATCCCTACATCGCCTTATTTTGGACCTGGAAGGTACCACAGATACAGAATTGACGACTTCCCTTCAAGAGCAGCACATTCTTCCTCTGTAAGAAATAAGCATACTGAATTCAAGGGTTTTCTATCTGGCAATCATGCTTTTCGAGACTCTGTTTCGATTGATTGTGACCAAGGTCTTGGTGATATGTCAAATAACGAACTAGTATCACGAGGTGTTCAAAAAGTGGATATTATAATTCGGGCGGCACAAGAGACTCCAGTTGTACTCATAGAGGTTGAATCAAGTAGCAATGTTGAAAGCACAGTGGCCAAACTTTCGATCGGATTAATGAGTCAACTTCTATATTTAAGAAGACGTGGAATGTTTATCGATAAAGTCAAGGGTTTTTTCATGCCCGTTAATGAAGGATATGCTGAAGAAGTTACTGGTACATTTGTTGATGAAAACATTCGATTTGTGTTCGACAGGAAAGCGTTAAAATGTGATGAGGTTGAAGACTCCATCGTTCAAGCTTGGCGAAATCAAAAGAATTTGGTACCATTGCTCAGTAATTCTTTTTTATGTTTTCCCATTAATCCACAATCAATTCAAAGATGTTTTGGCGAAAACGCTGTTCAAGTGAGGTCTGGGCTTTCAATTGTCATACATGATAGTGAGAAAAAATTGTACTTCAAGTACAGTCTTGAGTCAAACGATCCAGAAATGTTGTTAATGCTTAAACGTAATAGACCTGCATTATCAGTCTATCCTGTTGACTTATTCACGGCTTTTAATCGACCTTTCTTTCAATTTCCAGAAATGTTACCACCTATCAAATAACACGATGTTACTTCTAGTGCTATCTTGATTGAACTTGTAAATGGGACAATTCAAGCACTACAAGAGTTACATGAATTGGGCAATGCTCACAACGATGTGAGACTTGAAAATATTTGTTTTCGTCCCACGGACTATACTTTAGTCTTGATAGACTTAGGTAGATCTTGTGATGTGTCTGAGTCTCATTTGAGTGGTAGATTTGGACATTCAACCATGTATGAGTTTCATGAACAATCATGGAATGCCGGAAAACTTGACTTTAGGCAAGTGTCCATAATGATAACGTACATACAGAGTACGAATGCTAGTATAGATTATCACCAAATAAAAGTGAATGATCAAGCCCATCAATTTCTTCAACAGATGTTCTCTCAAGGTATGTTAAATGTTTAGCATGAATATTATACCAATGTATGATCTCTCGTTTCTTTAGGTGTATATGACGGAAATTTGTACAGCGACTGGTGTCGTTCACTTTGTGAGGATACACAGAATTGACAGACTAAATTTATTGCTTTTCCTCCTTCTCTTTTTTTGTTACAACATTTTATTTCATGATTTTCACAGCACACTGTAGTATAATTTGTTGAGACATCAATTTGTTATAGAGATGTACCACTATTATTACATAGTGTAAAGCTAGTTATAAAGACGTACCACTATTTTTACATAGAATAGAACTAGTTATAGGGATTTACCACTATTATTACATAAAGTAAAGCTAGTTATAAGGAAGTACCACTGTTATTACATAAGTAGAACTAGTTATGAAGATGTACAACTATTATTACAAAGTAGACCTATGTACCACTATTATTAAATAAAGTAGAGCTAGTTATAGAGATTTACCACTATTATTACATAAAGTAGAGCTAGTTAGAGCACTGTACTACTATTATTACATTGAGTAGAGATAGTTATAGGAATATACCACTATTATTACACAGTGTAGAGCTAGTAACATGGTTGTACCACTATAATTACATAGAGTAAAGCTAGTTATAGAAATGTACCATTATTATTACATAGAGTAGAGCTGGTTATAGGGCTGTACCACTATTATTACATTAAGTAGAGATGTACCAAAGTGCACCACATGTAACACTCGTTTTTTAATACCTAATTGCATGTTTTGAAATGTACTGCATCTACCATATTTTATTTATAAAGTAAATGTGAAAGTGCGCATAGCAACAGTTGTCCGTGCTATTTTAGTCTAATACAACAAGTGGTACAAGTGGTACAATATGTTATACAGCACACAAATTAAGTTATACCAACTTGTAGTGTTTTAAAGTTGACGGAATATTGCTTTTTTCAAAATAGGCAATTTTGTTCTGTTGCATACCACCTTGTGGTATGTAATGTACCACTTCTGATACATGCATATTAACTGATTGTGCATTAAACACGCTACTTCACATAGGTGGTAAACAAAGTACCACATGCGGTACAAACTACAAGTTTGAAATAATGCAGGATGTTTGGCTCCGTTTTCCTTAGGGGGCGGGTTCCATTACCAAGCTGATTGGGCCAATAGTTCCTGAACCGCAAGTGCACCAACACAATTAATATTTTCCTGTTTTTGCTTGCATTTGCCTGCTTTAACATACATACCTGTTTGTGTAGATTATCAGTAGGTAGGAGGAGTTACTAGCCTATTGGTATTTACCACAAGGTGACTCAGCAAATACTCATTACTAGTATATCTGGTACAGCTTGTTATTTAAAGTTACCACAAAGTAGAGCTGGTTATAGAGATGACTACTGTTACATAGAGTAGAGCTGGCTATAGAAATGTACCACAACAGTAACAAAATGTATCACTGCTGTTACATAAAGTAGAGCTAGTTATAAACATGTACCACCACTGTTACATATGAGTACAGCTGCTTATCAAAATGTACGCTACATAATATAGTGGTAGTTTTAAATATGTAGCTAATTATAAATATGTACCACTGCTGTTACATAAAGCAGAGTTGCTTATTAAAATGTACCACTACTGTTACATAAAATAGAGCTAACTTTAAAGGTGTACCGCTACTGATCCATAGAGTAGAGCTGGTTATAAAAATGTACGACAACTGTTACATAAAATAGTGGTAGTTATAAATATGTACCATTTCTATTACATAAAATAGTGGTAGTTATAAATATGTACCATTTCTGTTACATAAAGTAGAGCTGGTTATAGAATGTACCACTGCTGTTACATAAAGCAGAGCTGCTTATAAAAATGTACAACTACTGTCACAATTTCATGTAACAGTTGTGGTACATTTTTATAACCAGCTCAACTCTATGGATCAGTAGCAGTACATTTTTAAAGTTTGCTCTATTTTATGTAACAGTAGTGTTACATTTTAATAAGCAACTCTGCTTTATGTAACAGCAGTGGTACATCTGTATAATTAGCTCTACATTATGTAAAAGTAGTGGTACATCATTTTTATAGCCAGCTCTACTCTCAGTGATACATTTCTAAGACTACCACTATTTTATGTTACTGTTGTGGTACATTTCTATAGCCAGCTCTACTCTATGTAACAGTGGTGGTACATTTTTATAAGCAGCTGTACTTTATGTATCAGTAGTGGTACATCTTTATAATTAGCTGTAACAATAGAAGTACATATTTATGACTATTAATATGTACCACTACAGTTACATAAAGTAGAGCTGGTTATATATATGTACCACTGAACTTACCTGAAGTAGAGCTGGTTATAGAAATGTACCACTACTGTTACATACAGTATAGCTGGCTATAGAAATGTACCATACCTGTTACTTAAAATAGAGATGGTTATAGAAATGTACCACTACTGTTAACCCTTTCGTTCCGGATCCCGCTTTAAAGCGGGGTGAGACCAGTTGGTTTCTCCGAATTTTTTAAAATAGTTACTTTATAGCTAGAACGTTCAGATTGCATACACAGGTGCCCAATGCATTGGAGAAGCATCTAAAATAGCTTTCAGCCAGGACTGCTTCGACAGTACCTCACAGCAGTTGCTTTTATTTCTTCCTCGGCAAAAAAAAAAACATCGGTTCTCCGTCGAATTTTAAAAAAAGTTACCTTCTTCACAGCAGCTTCATTTATGGATCCAGTCATCTCCAGAGCTTTGTAGAAGCAGCAAAAAATTGCTTGAGCTCAGTAGCCTTCCATAACACATTGAAACAACCGCTTCTTTGCCGACCAAGACTTTGCGGTTTGACTTACTGTCTTCTCCATTTTTTATAAAATCGCCAGTTCAACTGGGGACCTCCCTATTACGTACAGTCTTAGGTAATGCTTATTACATCATAGGAAAAAAGTGAGCGTGTCGTGTGACCCCGGTAACTATGCAAAAAAAATTTTTTTTCAAAGTCATTTTTTTGAAGATGGCGTCTAGAAGTTACAATGTGGTGCAAGTTTTATAGACTTGCTTGATGCTGACTCTAGCGACTCAGGATCAAGGGGAGAGAAGGGAGACGACATCTAGGGCTATAGGAGTCCCTGTATCAGGGTTGGTGGATCAGACCCCGTCAACTCTGATACTGAAAATGGAAGTCAAGAAGATGATCGAGGTAAGCTTGTCTTTCTCTTGTCTTTCTGTTGAAAAATAGCAAGCTTCTGTTGTGGAAAGGACTCATTTATAGCTATATTGAGATAGAGTAAGCTGTTTAGCTATAATATATATATATATATTATTGAGTTTTGAGATTTGAAAGTGGCTTGTGGTTTTTTGAACAATTTCAAATTTTCAAAAAATTTAAATTTTTTTAAACCACATATACTACTAGGACCAGATGTGAATGCAGTCACTGACCCCGATTACGCAGATGAGGGGACAGGAGCAGAGTCTTCCAGTGATGAAGGAGAGGATACCGGACCTGAGTCTTCCAATGATGAAACACGAATAGGCAGCAGGTTCCAGTGATGAAGAAGAGGAAGTGGCTCCTCCTGCTCCGAGTTCTGGACGTCCTCGCAGTCGGAGAAGGCGGGAATCGAAGAACAAGAGTCGGGTGGATGAGGTAGGGGGAGAGTGGAAGAAAGATGACAACACACCCATTTATATTCCATAATCTTTTGTGTAAAGGACCACAGACTTTGATATTTGTGGCTGCTCCCCCCCCCCCCCTCCCCCTCCCTGAACATCCCAAAAGTTGTAATATGTATTGTTATTGTCGTTGTCGTTGTCTGTGTTTTTGTGGTGTTGTAGTGGAGCTTCAACACTCGATGTATATGTGTGTGCGTGGAGTTGAAATGTTATTCTGGCACTTCCAGATCTAACCGGGGAGGGAACGAACTCGGGGGTGGGGGGGGTGGGGTCTTTTCTAATCGGGGCTACTATGCCCATGTAAGTTGAATTTCATGTATGTGTGTGTGTGTACACCAGTCAATTTATATTATACATTTATTTTTATGGTACAAGAATGTCAGTGAAAAGTAATGACGCGGGAGGGGGGAGCTCAATTCAGCGAGGCCAGCTGTTATGTTACAAATGTCATTGTTGTCTTGTGTTTTTTTGGTATTGTATGGAGGTTCCGGATCCTATGGGAGGGATCGTTCAGTCTGTGACACCATCCATGCCGGGTAAGTTGAATTCCACGTGTGTGCTTGTACTGCTTTTCATTTTCGAAGTACACTTTCTCAATACATGTTTCTCTCATGTACAGTGTGGAGTATACATAGCAGGTGTTCATACAGTGGGAGGCTAGCGCTGGGTTCCCCCCTAGAATTTTGGGAGTTGAATAGAAATGAACATTTAGGAAGCATTTATTTTTAGTCTGATATTGTATCCCATTATGTTCCTATCATAACTGAGCCTTTAGTGCATAGGACCGAACATTGATCATCAGTGTGAAGTATAGACTCGTATGCAAAGATGTGCATCAAAGTAGTGTAGGTTCCAAAAAATGGGTGTGGCGAAGTACACTCGGAGCCCCACCCCAAACAAAAATCCTGTATGAAACCGCATACAATAAATCATAAAGTTGCAATTATATAGGATCATGAATAATTTGTTGTTTGTATTACAAATATCTTTGTTGTTCGTGTTTTTGTGTATATTAAATTGTTTTGTAGTGGAGCTCGACGTCCGATGGCATACGTTCCTTGTGGACACTCATAGATGTCTCCTACATGATCACAATCAGCACCACACACAACAAACAACATATTTTATTGTTGAACTAATATAATATTGGTATATAATGCATCAAACAATATTATTTCTATTTTATTTTATTTTTTTATTGATGGGAAAAGTGGATTTTTTGGGGGAAAAAAAAATTTTTTTTTTGAAGTATTAGTAGATGGCTTAAATATTATTCAATTTTCTCAATCAAAAAATGAGGGGAATCCCAAACTCTTGGTCTATTTAGTGATATATGGTTGCTATGGGGTTTTCCCAGCCAGCATCGAGTTAAAAAAATAAAACGGCACTGCTCTATTCCGCGGTAGAAAATTAGATCATTCCGCGCGCGTCAAAACAATTCAGGAACGAGAGGGTTAATAGAGTAGAGTTAGTTATAAGGATGTCCCAATGCTGTTACATAAAATACAGCTGCTTATAAAAATGTATCATTACTGTTACATGAAGTAGAACAGGGTACCACAACTGTTACATAAAATAGTGGGTCTTTAATATGTACCACTATACTGTTACATAAAGTAAAGCTAGTTATAAAGATGTACCACTGCTGTTACAACGATTACAGCTGCTTATGAAAATGTCCACTGTTGATACATAGAGTAGAGCTGGCTATAGAAATGTGTAACAGTAGTTGTACATTTTTATAAGCAGTTTTGCTTTATGTAACAGCAGTGGTACATTCTATAACCAGCTCTACTTTATGTTACAGAAATGGTACATATTTATAATTACCACTATTTTATGTAACAGTTGTGGTACATTTTTATAACCAGCTCTACTCTATGGATCAGTAGCGGTACACCTATAAAGTCAGCTCTATTTTATGTAACAGTAGTGGTACATTTTAATAAGCAACTCTGCTTTATGTAACAGCAGTGGTACATTTTTATAATCCACAGTAAACCTAATTATAAAAATGTACCATTACTGTTACATAAAATTGAGCTAGCTATAAAAATGTAACACATATGTTACGTAAAGTAGAGCTGGTTATAATAATGTACTGCCACTGTTATTTAAAAGAGAGCTATATATAAAGATGTACCACTACTGTTACATAAAGTAGAGCTAACTATAGAAATGTACCACAACTGTTACATAAAATAGTGGTAGTCTTAAATATGTACCACTGCTGTTACATAAAGTACAACTGGTTATAAAAATGTACCACTACCGTTACTTAAAGTAAAGCTGCTTATAAAAATATACCACTATTGTTACATAAAGTAAACTTAATTATAGGAATGTACCACTACTGTTACATAGATTAGAGCTGGCTATAGAAGTGTACCACAACTGTTACATAATGTTCTAATATTTTAATGTATTAGTTTTGTACGATTTCTAAATACATTACAATATTACCAATTATTATTATGAGTGTCTAGGTTCTGCTTTGCAAGAGAGGGTAAAGTTGATTGTAAGCCAAAAATTTATTACCAATCAATACTATTGAAACTGTCCTTAGTGTTCGGTGGGAACAAGGTTATAGAAATGTTTGATACTGTCTAAGATGAGAAAACAACGGCAGCATATTTGGTTGCAGTTTCTTGTAAGTTGCCTACTTTTTTCCTCCAATTTTCTTTTGGCTGGCTCCTCCTCTTTTCCTCTGACTGGCTCCTTTTCTTTTCCTCTGGCTGGCTCCTCCCCTTTTCCTCTGGCTGGCTATCCTTGAAGTACATATTGTGGTTGGCTAATATAGTCCTTCGTTGATGATATCCTACACAGTTTACGCAAACCATTCCCTGGCATTCACTACAGTCTCAGAATTGAAATACCTCTATGTTTTCATATTTATGGTGGTCTCTTCACAAGCTACTTTTCACAAGACGAATCTCTGTCACATGTTCAAACTTATTATTATTATCCTCCTCATGATACTCCATGTGCCTGTTGCAGGTTGTTTATTTAATGGAGTTATATACCCACCATTTAGTTTTCATTCACAACAAATTCTATCACCTCTTGACCTAACGAATGAGTTCTTACTTCCTACTATTGTCCCTATGGAACCCCATCATCAGTCTTCATGTGATTCTTACATGTTTTAGTTGTAAGGAGAATTTGCAACTATCGTCATGGAACGATGGAAGTTTAAAATATAATACTCCTCGGCTTATTCAGGATTTAAAGTGTCACATGCTCCTTGTGAGTGCTGTGTATACCTGTAAAAATGGTCATAGGATTTTTTCACATAATGAAAGAATTCTAAAGGAAATCAACCCAATTGCAATTCCATTTGTCTTACTTCACAAAACCGGATTTACCAAAGATTTTTTTTATTTTGTTGCACACTGTGTCAAAGTGGAATGAACTTTCACTCCCTTGATAAGGCTATAGCCCAAATGCGCTGGCAATATTATGAGGAGAGAAAAAAGTGTACATGGAGTATACAAGTTCTAAGGATACAACTTTAACATTTCACCCTATACAGAGCAATATGCAAAATACCTCCCAGTGACGACACTATATGCCAATGCTTTGTAACTGCATTTCTGAAAAATGAGAATTTATAATAGATCGAATTTACAATTGATATCAGCTGGAGATATTTTGAGTGTCAATCATACATACAAAATAGCTTCTAATGTTGGGTACTTGCGAAGTGATCAAAAACGGATCTCTCAGTATGATGCAGTATTTTTAGTGTTTAATAAGGATGGAAAAATTATTTCTTGGCAGTTTACAAAATCAGGAAGTTACAAAGAAGTGAAACCAATATTAGAAACTGTAGCAAATCGCAACAAAACAATTAATAATGCTGTAAAAACAATTTATATAGACAACTGCTGTCAATGGAGATTTAAGTTACAAGAGGTTTTTGGAATAACATGCCAAGTAAAGCTTGATATTTTTCATGCAATACAAAGAATAATTCAAAAAATTCCAAAAAAGCATCCCTTTCATTCACAGTGTGCAGCAGATTTAAGACAAGTGTTTCGACATGATGGAGATCATGGCATTAAGAGGACAAGGTCAACTCCATGTTCTGCAAAGATGCTAGCCAATTTGAATTCGTTTGTTCATCGATGGGAGAACATTATGTATGACGGTAACCATGTCCTTAGTATAGCTGCACTGCATGAAATTGAAAACTCAAAGTACATATAAAAAAAGGCTGTCTTAGTGATATTCCAGTTGGTTGTGGCACCAATCGAAATGAAGCATTCCATCGATATATCAGAACTTTTTTTCATCGAAGTAGGGTCGGAGTTCTTGTAGCTTATGCACTAATGATGGTGATAATCTATCAGTTTAAACAACAGTGAAGGAACTACTCGAAATAAAATTGTAAGACCTATAATAATGCAGCTCACACCCACCTTTTGAGCCTATGGGAGTTGTAAACACTTGTTCAATTAGCAGAGATTTTACATGGCACCAAGAAAACAGTTTTGATGAAGAATTAATTGATTCTGGTTCCATCATTCGTTTACTTCAGCAGTCAGTGCAACAGTACCAATAAATGACTGTTATGAGTGGTAATTCAAGTACAGCTACTCAGTTGTGGAAATTTATCCAATATGCTCAGGTCATTCCAGTCTTGTCAGCTGTGAAGCAAAAACAGAAAGATACACATGATCAGCGTCTACAACAAGTATTGAGTTCTTGGAAATTTTCTAAGATAAGTGTTTCAAGAGATGGCAATTGTTTTTTCACTTCAGTTGCCTTAGAATTGAGCTACTTCTCTCCAGAAACTGTTGAACAACTAGGCCTCTCTCATGCTGCACCAATCACAGAATTGGTTGCAAGACTAAGGACTTTAATAGTAGAGGAATGGATGGGTACTCAAAGACACATATATGAAGAATTCATAACTGACACATCTCAGTTTGAATTTTGGGCAAATTCATTCAAACAAAACTATTTTTATGATTGTGAACTCGGTAACACCATGCCTTTAGCAATGGCAAACGTTTTAAGTGTATCATTTGTTGTATTTACTTCACACGAATGCTCATCGCTTTACTATGTGACACCCATTAGTTTATCAAGTACAGTGTTGTATCTTGCACACAACTTACATGGAAGTGGACACTATGATGCATGTTCCCCATGAGGATCATCATACAGCTGCCAGAATTGTTAAGTGCCGATGTGGAGTCAACCGGAAAAACAGTGATAAAGAAAGGTTCAGTGCCTGCAATACAGAAATTAACATAAGGCATTCCTCTTGCAAATGCTTAGCAGCCAATCAGGCTTGGTCTTCACTGTGCAAATGCAAACACTGTGAAAATCCCAATGGGGTAAGGAAAACTTTAGGAAAGCGAAAGCGAGAAATTCATGATTGGCAAGAAGTAAACAAATGTAATAGCAATTTTCTGAATGACCGAGACCAACAAGCACAAGGAAGCTGGTCAAAATTGGAAGACATATTATTTGCAAATGTCATTAATTAAGTACTTAAATTATGAAGTCACAAACATTTCTGTCACTAGTTTAAGCCATGTACTGAACTCCATCATTGACTTTGCTAATAGCCCTTCCTGTACGATTGATTTGCCAATTGAGGAACCACTTCGACATAAATCCGAGAAGCAGTGCTCAGGAAAGATTAAACAGTATAATCAAGAAATGACTTTGTTTATGAAAATTCAACAACAAATTCTGTAACAAAATTATAGTTTTACTTTCGCGGACAATTACATTATATTACACTTCCTTATCTTATGATTCACACCTCTACAATATAAGCCATTAAATTTTGTAGTAATTTTCACTGCAAGTCTCAAAGTATAAACAATCAAAAACTGTGTTTTCCAAACATTTTAAAGTTTTTCTGTTACTCCAAGTCACAAAGGGTTTGGCCACGAACTAGTTCTACTTAACAAAATTTATTTCAAGTATACTTAGACTTTTCATGAAGTATACTGAACTGAGAAAAAATTACACAAGGGCAGTAGCTATGTGTATAGCTTGTTTACAAGTTAAAATGAATTCATAGCCTTTTTAATTTAAAATTTAAATCACCAAACAACATTTTTTTGTAAACTTTATCACTTTCCAGGATGAGGGAAAACAAGATAAAATGTGTGAAAAAACTTGGTCGTCGCCAGGGAATCAAACCCAGGGCCACTGGAAAGTGATAAAGCTTACATTCTAAGTTTTTATAACAAGTGAAGAAAGTCGATGTGAACAAGTTTTTGTTCAACAATTATTTTTTAAATGCTGAATCTTGGGTTTTTAAAAAACAACTTTTATCTTAAATGCTGCATTCCAATTTTTAGTTGAATCCAAAAAATTAGAGTAAAAAAAAAAAAAAAAGAATACAACTTTTAGCCATATCTTTATTAGGGCCTGCCAGATTATGCTCAGAACTTTTACAATTATATTATTTTTTTATTCTCGAAAATTGACTAACTTATTATTCTCCAAAATTGATTATTTTCTCAGTAAGTTAGTTATTATTACCAACATTCTACCCAATATATTCATGAACATTATTCAAAACACATTGCTCATACAAAACTGTTCTAATTCTAGGCATATTGCTTGCCTACTATATGAAAATAAGTGTACACAGTAAGCAAGTAATACAGTAGTTATGTCATTTATTTAATGAATACTAAAATGTCTGCAAGAACCAATTGCCCTCAACTAGTAATTCTGGTAGTTAGATGAGGTATCTCTTCCCAAATGGATGAAAGGCACGGCAAGATAGAGAGATATCCTACTATATAATAGCTAGTGCTTTGTAATAAAGTGTTCTTTTGCTCCTATTTCGGGCTTATTGTTCTTATTAATGGGAATATTATTCTACTACATGGACCTAATATTCTTAGAATTATTCCCGTATGCTAATGTATTTGTATTATTCCAGAAAAAAGTCTAGCATAATCTGGCAGGGTCTAATCATTATGCATCAATTTATTCCAGTTTTACCTCTATACCCACAATGATATAGCGCGCGGGTCCAGTGCTCACCCGAGCTCTTATAATATTATTAAGCTATTGACTGAGTCATGAAGGAACAAAGCAAGTTTCGAGTTATCTGGAGACATAATTTTTCCCCACTAAACTGGATGAGTGTGGGGATACACCCACATGTAGAAGAGAGAAGTCAAGAGAATGAGAAGTAGATAAAGATAAAGACAGAATAGAAGATAGAACAGAACATTATGCAAGAACAGTTAATAGTATTCATAGTCATTTAGTTATTCTCCACACATGCGTATTTAGTTAGAACTTGCGATGTATCATCATGTCATTGGTTGTTTGTGTCGCATTTTGATTGGTCGTTGTCATTCCTTTGGGAGGGGTCAGCACTCAGTATATATTCTAGACCGCGTGCTGATCTCTTCAGATTACAATTACACTTAACTTTAGTCTATCTGAGGTTGTGTACCAGTTCGCTGGCTAAGGGTTCGGCTTCGGCTAGTATAACTCTTAGTTTGTTCTCTCTGGTGGCAGCGTACCGTGCTGTTATCAGGTGCGAGGAGGCAACGCATTCCTTGGATTGCCGAGCCGCCCCACATTTTGGTGGCAGCGGTGGGATCCTTTCTTGACTGCGGACTTGAGGGACCACCTGACTCGGGGAGGGAGACGTCCTTTCCTAGAGATTCAGATCGAACAATTAGAACCATCTACCCGTCGTCTTGGGACGATTGACCACGACCTTGCTTCGGCATTGGAAGTATCGTGCGACCTTACTTCGGTAGAGGAAGCTATTATCACAGGGACTTGCTACGGCAGAGAACCTAGATCACAGTTACCTTGCTTCGGCAGTGGAGCTAACGAGGTTGCCGTGCTACGGCAGTGGTGGACATTACGGTGGACCAAGTTGCGACGCGGGCTACCTTGGAGTTTTGTGCGGAGTGCTTGCACGGGAAGGAGTATTGGCAGAAGGGACCTGGAGAGTGCTGGGCCGCCTGTCTGCTAGCATTTGTGGATAAGTTGTGTTGTGTTGTAAAATTTTCTGAAGTGTTAATCGCCTTATCATCCCCTTTATTTCTAATAAGTGTTGTACCGTAGTTGGTGTTCGTGCTGATTGGACTTGAGTGTCTGTGGACTGAGATTGTGTCTTGCGATTTTAATTACCTGTATATCTGCTATTATTCATCCTATTTTTTCTAATTCATAGGTGTCTACCAGAAGCTGGTTTCGACTTGCCTTCTATGACGGAGCCTGTGACTGGTGAGGGTAGGACGAAGGGGACCAAGAGGATTATAGGGGTAGCTGGAGAGGAGCCATATCGACCCCATAAGAGGACTGAGGTTGAGAGACGTTCACCGTACCCTTTTAGGTCTGGTGTGAAGTGCCCTGAGGAGGGTGACGACGAAGTTGAATCAGAAGTGAGAGGAGAGGCAGAAGCGGGTATGGCACAAGGAGGAGAGGCACTAGGAGCAGCAGCTTTGCTTGAGTATTTACGGGAGAAGGATGCCCAGGATAGGCAGGAGAGGATGCAGGCTTTCGAGCTACAGAAAAAGGCTTTGGAGCAAGAACAAGAACGACACCGGCTGGCGGAAGAAAGATTCTTAGATAGAAGAGAGGAAGAGGAACAGAAGAGAAGAGAAGAGGAAGAGACCCGAAGACAATTGGACGACGTGAGGCGACGCGATGATAGACGTGAGGAGACAAGGGTTAGGGAGAAAAGAGAATTGTTAAATGAACGACTTAAGGGTTTAGGCATGTACAAGGATGGGAGTGAGCTTAGTACGTACCTTAGTAAATTTGAAAGAATAATGAGAATGGGTGATGTTAGTAAAGAAGTTTGGGGTGAGAGATTATACCCCAAGTTAAGTGAGGGTTTATGTAAGAGAATGGATAAGGACTTAGACAGTGGAAGTGGATATGAAATTATTAAGAAGGGGTTATTGAAAGCAGTGGGGGAGACGGCAATTACCTATGGTAATGTATTGCTTAGTGCGAACAGTGACATGTTCAAGAGCATGACAGCGGGGGGGATAGCTGATTGGCTCGTGAGAGTTACAGGAGGTATGTTTAGGGAGTGCAAGTCTGTGGATGACTGTGCTGTAGCTGCGGCCTTAGCAGTCTTAAGGAGAGTTTTACCCAAGAGTGGTAAGGTGTTTATAGACGCCAAGAAGGTGTCTCAGTGGGGGGAGTTGAGAGATAGCATGGAGGACTGGATGTCGGGTAGGATGCCTGGCAATTACTTTAGGAGCTTGGGCAGTGAGCCTGCCAGCTCAGGTGGCAGAGGCTACAAGGGAGGTGTGAGTACGTTAGGGTCGAGTGTTAAGGCCCAGGGCAATGTTGTAGGGGGGAATAGTGGAGGTGTGCGTAGTAGTTTTGGGGGTGGATACACTGTTAAGTGTTATAATTGTGGAGAATTAGGCCATAGAGCCTTCGAGTGTAGAAAGGAGAAGGCTGGGAGTACCAGTACGGCAAGGGTGCCTGTGTGTTATACCTGTGGGAAGAGTGGACACAAGAGTCCAGAGTGCAAGAGTAAGGGGACAGTAGCTAGGGTTAAGACGGAACCTCCGACTAAGCTATCTGTGCTTAGGCATAGTAAGCTAGGAGCCTCAGGAAACGTGGCTGTTGGGGAAGTGAATGGTGTCAGGACTGAGGTACTGATCGATTCCGGGGCTGAGCTAGCTGCAATTCCCAGGGCATTAGTCCCTGAAGGGGTTAAGTGGGAGTCAGATGTGTTAGTAAGAGGATATGGAGGAGTGGAGAAGTTATGTAAGAGTTTCATAGGAGACTTTGTGATTGGGGTTTATAGGAAGTGTGTTAGGACAGTGGTGGATGAAAGTGAAGTAGAGGGTGTGGCCTGTTTGATACCATTTTCCCTAGATAATGAGGTAGAGGCTACGGCCTACAGGGAGGCTATCAGGGCTTACAAGGAGAGTCAGAAGGTGAAGGTGAATGTCTTAACTAGAAGCATGGCACGACAGGAGGTTGAGTCAGATAGGTGTGATGTAGAGGGGGTTGAGAGTGCCATAGAGTGGGATGTGGTGGTGCCCGAGGGCGAGTGTAGTGTGAGTGTGCATGAGCCCGAGGATCTTGCAAGTAACCACCTTGAACCCTTAAATATGCCCGAAGATGTGAGTAGGGTGGGGGATAGGCATGGGGCGGATGAAGTGGAAGGTGCGCCTGAAACGGACAAGCCCCAGGTGAACGCAAGGGAGGAGAGTGTTAGGGGGTGTGCAGTGCCTCTTGACAAGTTAGCAGCAGGAGAAACTGTTGAAGGAGAGTTTGATAAGTTGGTAGAGGAGATAGGTCCTATTAGAGAGGGCAAGGATACAGAGCATTTGATTAAGGAAGTCAAGGAAGATAAGAGTTTGAGTGTTTGGCGTGAACTAGCCGACAGGAAGGAGAGGGGGTTTAAATGGAGTAGAGGAGTTTTAGTTCGTGAGATGTATGTGACTTGGGAGGAGTTCCGAGAAGTAGTTGTACTGCCTAAGAGTCTTAGGGGGAAGGTGCTCAAGTTAGGGCATGATATGAACGGACACTTGGGGGGGGAGAAGGTGTCTAGGCTCGTGAGCAGGTACTTTGTATGGCCGAACATGGCCAAGGAGATCATGGAATATTGTGCTAGTTGCGAATTGTGTCAGAGGAAGAGTAAGAGTAAGCCTAGTAGGGCTCCGGCAGTAGACAGGCCGGTGATGAGTGAACCTTTTGAGACCGTGGCAATCGACCTTGTAGGGCCGTTGCCCAAGGGTAAGGGTGGCTGTAGATTCATCCTGACCTACGTGTGTTTGGCCACCAGATGGCCAGAGGCCGTTCCGTTGAAAAGTATCACGGCAAAGTCTGTAGTTGAAGGTTTATGGAGCATTTTTTCCAGAACATCTGTGCCTGAGGTTGTTCTTAGTGATCAAGGGTCCCAGTTTTGTGGGAAGGTTATGGGTCAGCTTTGTTCTTGGCTAGGGGTGGAGAAGGTTAAAACCTCTCCCTATCACCCCGAAACCAACGGGTGTGTCGAGCGTATGCATGGTACCTTGAAGTCTGTGTTAAGGAAATGCATTGCAGATGGAATAGATTGGGTGGACCAGATTAACTTCGTTCTGTTTGTATTACGTGAGATGCCTCACAAGGACTCTGGTTACAGTCCTTTTGACCTTGTGTATGGGTTTCGTGTTAGGACACCCTTAGACGCACTTTACCACGGATTGTACGAGTGCGAGACAAGCGAGTTGAGTGTATGTGATTGGGTTCTGCGAATGTCAGAAAGGTTAGAAGCTATGCGTGATTGTGCAGCCTTAGGGTTAGCAAAGGGAAAGGAGTCTAGGATGCAGTATCTCAATAGGGGTACTAGATTGCGAGAATTTAAGGAGGGGGAGAAGGTATTATATCGTGTTCCAGGGATGAGCTGTAAGATGGCAGATTCATGGCAAGGGCCATATGTTGTAGTAAAGAAAGTGGGCGCTGTAAATTATAGAATTGGAAGTATAGGGAAGGTCAAGCATAACAAGGTTGTGCATGTGAACTGTTTAAAGTTGTTTAAGGAGAGAGCGAATATTAGTAGATTGGACGTAGTTATTGAGGATGAGAGTGATAGTGGGAGTATACTTAAGGGGGAGTGTGAAGGTTTTGTTCAGAGAGAGTTAGATGAAGTTTTGAGTGAATATACAGACATATTTTCTGACAGACCGGGAAGTACTGAGAAGGTCGTGATGGGTATAGAGTTGAAGGAGGAGGAGCCGATTCGTCAGGTTCCATATTCCGTGCCTTTGGGTATTCGAGAATTAGTGAGGAAAGAGTTGATGAGTTTGGAGAGTCAGGGCATCATTGAACGGTGCCAGAGTAAGTGGGCTTCGCCCTTGGTTCCAGTTAGGAAGCCTGATGGTACAGTACGGTTGTGTGTAGATTACCGTAAGCTTAATGAGAAGACCATAAGGGAGCCATACTACATTCCCTCATTCGAAGAAATGGTGGAGAAAGTTGGGAGTGGTCGTGTACTATCCAAGATTGACCTTGCAAAGGGTTTCCACCAGGTTACAGTGAAAGAATCAGATAGAGACAAGACCGGTTTCGTTTGTCCCTTTGGAAAGTTTAGATTTGTACGGATGCCGTTTGGCCTTACTAACGCGCCTTCGGTTTTCCAAAGACTTATGGAGGAAGTGTTGGTTGATTGTACTGGGTTTGCTAGAGTGTATATAGACGACATTCTTGTCGTGTCATCGAGTTGGAAGGAGCATGTTGCTCATTTGAGGAAGATATTATGTGTGTTGAGTGAAGCAGGTCTTACCTGTAAGCGTTCCAAATGCCAGTTTGGCAAGAGGTCATTGGAATTTCTGGGTCACCAGTTGGGTGATGGGAAAGTGACAGTCCCTGCAGCTAGAGTCGCTGCCATAAAGGATCATCCGGTCCCTCAGACCAGAAGGCAACTACGTGCTTTCTTGGGGTTGATAGGGTTCTATCGAAGGTTCATTCCGAATTTCCATCGATGTTCCTCAGTCCTCACGCCTCACACGTCTACGGCAATGTCTACGAGGGTGAGTTGGACTGGTGATATGTTAGATGCCTTTCGTGGCTTGTGTGATTCATTGTCAGTGTCTGTGTGTCTTCATGTTCCTTGTGCAAGTGATGTATTTGTCTTAGACACAGATGCTAGTGGTACGGGAGTGGGGGCAGTGTTGTCTGTGGTCCGTGAGGAGGAGAAACTTCCCGTTGCGTTCTTCTCCAAACAGCTCCAGGGAGCTCAGAAGAACTACAGTGCGCAGGAGTTGGAAGGTCTAGGAGTGTATGAAAGTGTCAACCATTTTGCTTATTTTCTTTACGGGAAGAGATTTACTGTCATTACCGACCATAAGGGTTTGGTAGGGATGATGACTAGAAAGCAAGAGAATAGAAGGATATTGAAATGGAGTCTAAAGTTGTCCATGTTTGACTTTGATGTTGTCTATAGAGCAGGTGTTGAGAATCTCGTTGCAGATGATTTGAGCAGATGTGGAGAATCAGTGGATGTCGCAGAAAGAGATGCGAATGGAGTCAGTGCGGGGAGCACCCGTCTTCTAAAGGAGGGGGGAGATGTGGGGATACACCCACATGTAGAAGAGAGAAGTCAAGAGAATGAGAAGTAGATAAAGATAAAGACAGAATAGAAGATAGAACAGAACATTATGCAAGAACAGTTAATAGTATTCATAGTCATTTAGTTATTCTCCACACATGCGTATTTAGTTAGAACTTGCGATGTATCATCATGTCATTGGTTGTTTGTGTCGCATTTTGATTGGTCGTTGTCATTCCTTTGGGAGGGGTCAGCACTCAGTATATATTCTAGACCGCGTGCTGATCTCTTCAGATTACAATTACACTTAACTTTAGTCTATCTGAGGTTGTGTACCAGTTCGCTGGCTAAGGGTTCGGCTTCGGCTAGTATAACTCTTAGTTTGTTCTCTCTGGTGGCAGCGTACCGTGCTGTTATCAGGTGCGAGGAGGCAACGCTGCCCTCAGACTCAAGTTATTCATATAATCACACACAGAGGGACAACGCAGGTATCCGCTGCCACCAGAGTTACCCCAAATCCCTTGACAGAATTATATAAAAGGTCTATCACAAAGTTGGGACATACTTTTCTTAGCAGCAAGAGGTTTGTGGGTCTGGAGGATTGTGGAGTGGGCATGGCAGCAGCCACGCCCACCTGAACATTGAACATTTTTCATTTATTTAGTTTTCATGTATTTTGTCTTAATTGTATGCATTCTATATTTAGTTATTTCTATGCCATCCTTATTTGGTCGTGAGTCATGTGTTCAGTTGTTGATAGGTGTTGAGTGTCAGTTCTCGTGACTGTAATCTTGTTGTGCGTGCTTGTGCCTGCATCGCAGCTCGAACTCTACGCTGCAATGCAGGAAGTGACTTCATCTTATGTCATGTTGTGGGCGTAGCCCCGTGTTACTATTTAAGCATTGTCTGTCAGTCCACGTGTTCAGTTATTCCATGTCCCAACTTTGTGATAGACCTTTTATATAATTCTGTCAAGGGATTTGGGGTAACTCTGGTGGCAGCGGATACCTGCGTTGTCCCTCTGTGTGTGATTATATGAATAACTTGAGTCTGAGGGCAGCGCATCCCCCATTCGACCCACAAGGTTGTAAAGA
>WLWD01002834.1_pt1 | contig 38972 bp, 9 predicted proteins | sample 6712731 | NCBI WGS metagenome assembly WLWD01 (sample SAMN12718690, study PRJNA576275) | sponge metagenome | isolation source: marine sponge | host: Mycale hentscheli | place: New Zealand: South Island, Marlborough, Capsize Point | collected 2014-11-01
GATGAGGTTCTCATGTGACCAGTGACTAGAGGTAGTGATGAGGTTCTCATGTGACCAGTGACTAGAGATAGTGATGGGGTTCTCGTTTGACCAGTGACTAGAGGTAGTGATGGGGTTCTCATATTACCAGTGACTATAGGTAGTAATGAGGTTCTCATATGACCAGTGACTAGAGGTAGTGATGGGGTTCTCGTATGACCAGTGACTAGAGGTAGTGATGGGGTTCTCATGTGATCAGTGACTAGAGGTAGTGATGAAGTTCTCATGTGACCAGTGACTAGAGATAGTGATGGGGTTCTCGTATGACCAGTGACTAGAGGTAGTGATGTGGTTCTCATATTACCAGTGACTAGAGGTAGTAATGAGGTTCTCGTATGACCAGTGACTAGAGGTAGTGATGGGGTTCTCATATTACCAGTGACTAGAGGTAGTAATGAGGTTCTCATATGACCAGTAACTAGAGGTCGTCAGTCAATCTGTCGTCAGTCAATCTGTCCGTCAGTCAATGTGCCGTCAGTCAGTCAGTCAATCTGTCAGTCAGTCAATCTGTTAATCAGTCAATCTTTTAGTCAGTCAATCTGTTTGTCAGTCAATCTGTCAGTCAGTCAATCTGTCAGTCAGTCAGTCAATCTGTTAATCAGTCAATCAGTTAGTCAGTCAATCTGTCGTCAGTCAATATTTTAGTCAGTCAATGTGCCATCAGTCAATCTGTCTGTCAGTCAATCTGTCAGTCAGTCAATTTGCCGTCAGTCAGTCAGTCAATCTGTCATCAGTCAATCTGTCGTCAGTAAATTTGTCGTCAGTCAATCTGTTAGTCAGTCAATCTGTCAGTCAGTCAATGTGTCGTCAGTCAATCTGTCAGTCAATCTGTCGTCAGTCAATCTGTTAGTCAGTCAATGTGTCATCAGTCAATCTGTCAGTCAATCTGTCATCAGTCAATCTGTCGTCAGTCAATCTGTCATCAGTCAGTCAGTCAATCTGTCAGCCTGTCACTGCTGTTGTATTTCAATTAAATGCCACACATTTTTTTTTTTTTTTTAAATGACTCGGCTATAGTATTAGCTACTCTAATTTCATTATTTTTATCCTCATCAGTCAGGATTTTTTTTTTCTAGTTATACATTGCTGTTGTTGTTAATTATTATTATTAATAATATTATTATTACTACTACTACTACCGCTGTTATTATTATTATTATATGTAGGTAATAATCCAAGTTGGCCTTCGCTTGTGATGGAGTCTAATTTACCAAAGGATCTGGTCATCCGGACTGCTGGGAATGTCATATGTCTACCATTCAGAGATCGTTTTCCATGAGCTGTTCTCTGGGAGCCTTGGGGTTCTCTGCAGTCACTCTACTGTATACATCTTCTATGAGACTGAACTACAAACTAGCTGTACTAGTTGTCATTTCACTGATTTCGTTTCATTCACACTCATATGATCTAGTAGACTTGGTAGCGTGACATGCTACTATTATTTGCAGAAAATCAAAATTTAAAATGGGTGTATGTTAGCAGTAAGCTTGCTTGGTTCTGTTGTGGTGTGATCGAGGACCTGTTACTAAAACTGATGTACGTGTATATTATTATTTTTATTCAGTTTTGTTTAAATAAATAAAAGGCAGCAATAGTTAACATGAGTATACTAACTTGGCAAGTGTAAAATCGGAGTAAAGAATATCAGAACCCGTTACACATCGAGGGAATGCTATTGCGACTATGGCCTCTACTTATAGATGCATTAGATCCAATTGCACACATTCCATATCCTGAGATGCATGTACATAAAGTTGTGCTGTAAGGTATATAATATACCATAGGTAGGAAGGCCATGCAGTTGCTATGCATTCAGTGTGGTGGGTGCTAACTACATAAACCTCATCATTGTACTATTGCATCGCTCATGATGACACTAACATTTGCACAGGACCACAACCTCCACCTATTTTTTAACCTATGGCACATATCTAAATACAAATTGCATAACAATCAGTTCAGACACAATAAAAATGGTATATAGAGAGACTGCAGTTGCTGTGCAATTAAATTGATACTTGCTTGGGATCATGCTATGGCTCCACCTTACGTAGGAGGAGCCCATGGTCACCATGTAATAAGTATTGTTAGTGTGATAAAGGAAGAACTTGTTCTACTATATATGTAAGGACACGTTTAATCCGCAAGGTCTTGGATTTCGCGCCTCGTGCATATTAAATATGCATGATATATTATTATGCATGCATATTAAATATGCATGCATTACTGATTATCTGGAAATCCATTGCACACCCTGCAGCATGACACTAATTGCTCAGCGACCAAGGCCTCCACCTGTGACCTGCACCATCTGCACACCTCCGCAGGACCAGTTGCATATCGACCAAGGCCTCCACCTGTGATCTGGGCCAAACTGACTTTTGAGAAATAAGTTGCTAATGTATCTAAAAACTACGGGTAGAGTGCACTAGACACTGGTCTATGAATCTGAATGAGATGGTTTGATCTGTATGCATATACATGCATGTAGCATAGCCAGTGTGTAAGCATTGTTTAGAATAACTAAGGAACAACAACACTGCTGTGATTGCATGTCATTGATCAAAATATCACAATAACACCACCACCTGTCCCCAGTAATGAGGTGTATTCCGTTGCTATCGCCCTCCGTATCCCAGATAAATGTCCATTTGCAGCAGAATAATAAGCAGACAGGACTATTAGGTTCAACACTACCAGCTGATCATACGACTTCCTTTATTTTTTTCAATTCATTTAATACAGACATGCAATAATCACAATCCAACAAAAGATAATCAACAGTAAAATAATCACAAAAAGAAAAAAAAACAAAGACGTAATGTTCGATAGACATGTCGTACAAACGTCACTTGTACTTAGAGATAGTCTTCATTTACTTCTTGAAATCACTTCATTGCAATCGTTACAGCCTGACAAAAAGAGAAAACATTAATAAAATGCAACAAAAACATATATCCCAGTTACATACCTGTAGCTCTTATGAACAAAACAGTGGTGCTTCACATGGCTGTGTTCAAACATCTAGCATAGTACATCCTCCAACACGTGCTCATAGTTCCTCAACTCCACCAATTAGTGTCCATCTAAGAACATGCACACACATCCAAATACAAATTTGTAAATCTCTTGCTGCCGCTAAGCGGTCATGCACACCTGGCAGACCCAGGATGCCTGTGCACTAAGCAGGCACTGTGAGCCATGCAAGCAAAGCTCCTGGAGCCAGGCTAGGAACTCGCAGGAGAATAGGCCTTTCCTCATAGCAAGTGGCGTGGCCGCCCAAAGACCCACCTGGACCATTGCTGTTTCATGAGAAAGGCCTTGAATTTGCACCCCAGCAAATGCCAGGTACCCAATCACAGCTGGGTGGACTGGCTGGAGGCATATGGAAAACCAAATGGAAAATTGACAGAGTGGGGCTTGAACTTGGCCCTGAGCCAAGGACACAACACACACACACATACACACACACACACACACCTTGAACCGTGCCACCCTCAAAGGGTGATGCTCCTCTGCTAAGCAGATTGACAGTTGCATAGTGGTTAATCATTTTCTTGGTCTTGTTGTAGCACATCTGTGTCTAGCTATATCTTGGCCCCTTCTAAATGACCGACTACATCTATTGCAGGTAAAGGGTAAGAGAGTAGGGACACACACACACACAAGTATGGGTTCAATGCAGGATATAACTAGCACTAGTTTCCCATTCACATTTTCCAAGCCACCGACTCAGCCTTCACCAAAAGTGACAGAACTAAAAAAATATTGCATTTTGAATTTATTACAAATGCGCAATAGATGGATAAAAGCTATTCACAGTGGAGCTGTTGTTGGATCAAGGTGATATCAGTTTATGCTCATGTGCTTCAAATAGCTATGCTAATGTTACGTCTGATATAGCTGTTCTCCAATAAAACTTGTGTAGCCAGAGGGTTGTGAGAGTAATACTAACCCATGGAGATGAAATGGACATCAGGACCATTATCAACGACCATGAAAAAAATTATTTTTCAGTGATGGTTGCATGAGAAACTAGTAACTTTGTGCGGCCGTATCAAGGCTTTAGCTCACCTAGACAAACTCTTTACCCGCTGCTATACTGGGAAGGGGTCTGGTGGTATTAGTATTCAAAAGGAATGTAATTAGTCCTTCAGGATGCTCCATAATTAAAATCTAACTGAACATAAAAGTATCACACTTGGGTTTTTGGCTAAAAGCACATTACTGCTGTATTTAGATATGGCTTTTAGAATTCAGGAAAATGCCAATCATCTCAGTGTAAGCATTCAAAACCTTTTCCTTACCCTGTTGGTAGTATTATCTCTACCACTTACAAGCCCAAAAATTAGTTATAGATGCAATTCTTTCAACCCTTCCCACTATCTTAATCTTCAGCCACTTTCTCTGCTTAAGTTCACAGCCACTCCTCAGTGGTTACTACCAAGTTCTACAAGACTGCAAGTAAGCAGTGGACGTTATTGGGAGGAAGAGAGAGGAGGAGATTTGAATCAGAACTATGTTCTAATTATATCATACATTTCCCAGCATAGGGGTAGGTAAAGGTAGGATTTCATAGAGACTATGGCAATGCTGGGATCCCCTCCCCCCACCCCCATCCCATTTCGTTCACCCTCCATACTTTTTCCCTGACAAAACATTTTAAGAAAAAAATTAAAAAGATATATGAAAAACCACAGCCTTACTGTACTGTTAGTTCGTTTAAAATGTCAAATACTTCTTTATAAAGTTGAGGTGCATAATTCATAATAGTTTGTCCTGTTTCCATCTGTCTGACTTCAATATTATCATTTGGCTAAATTAACTCTACAAAATCCCCCCCCCCCCTACCTCAACCCCCCACCCCTGTATAAATCACCTGAGACAAAACCTACCTAAAAATTGTAAATGATGCTTCCAGGTGAGCGGTTTTCCTCCGATGTCTCATGTATAAGTTTGCAACGTTTCTTTTACTCCTCGTAGTGCAGCCACGCCCTTTTCTCCCCAGCTGGTAGTAAAGACCCTTTACCAATCATTGGCCGTGATGCGTGATGGTATAAATTCTCCAGTTTTCGCGTATTTTGTGCGCGGTGGTGTGAGTTGTAGGAGGTAGATGGTGAAGGTCAGGCTAGACGGAGCCCCCCAAGACCAAGATAGATGTGATTGAGATGAAGTAAGTGGTAGTGATTTAGTGTGGGTGAACTAGTGTGATCGTAATTTGTGGTGTGCGCTATTTGTATAATGTTTGAGTTTGACTTAGGATAACTACAACTTTTTAATGACCAGTTTTGAAAATTGAAAATTGTATTAGTATCTTGCAGCAGTAAAGCATCATAGATGCAGCCCCCAGAATATATGCTGAATAAATCTGCTGCGATGTTGGTTCAAATTTTTGGCAGTCATTATATAGTAGTAGACAGTAGCTAGCTACTTCTAAATTGTGAATGCATATTTTATCTGGAACTTGCACGTAGTGATCAGGCAACTGACTATAAAACCCTAACCTCAGTCAAGGGTTAAATATTGTGTATTTTATAGATTCACTGCTGACAAACAGGGATAGAGCTGCAAGATTGTATTGCTTGGCATAACATGGGGCAATGTGAGTACTGAGACATTGATAAGGAGTTACTATTGTGTTAAAAGTACTTGATCACATTTTAGCACACATTCATATTTACTCAAGTCAGGAATGTTTGATGACCTTTTATGCATGCAAGCACATGTTTGGGCTATATTTAGAATCAGGAGTCTAACACATCTTGAGGTTACTTTCATTAACTTTTTTTTCCCATCTCTATTTTCAGGCTGTTGGGAGTTCCACCATGCTATCTGCAGCATTAATGGAGCTAAGAGGACACTGGAGCTTATGAATATAGAAGTCTGAATAGGTCTGACTTTACTCCTCTACAGTGCACCTCCACTGGACAGCTGACACTGTGGAATAGCCCCCAAATGATTCTAGTAACGGCAGATACATGCTGCACTTCTATATTAACGGTGAGATTCTGTTTTTCTAGTTAGTAGAGTACCTCCACATACTAGTGCTTGGATTTTGTAGCTGATATTTGAATTATAAGATAATGCACAAAGGTTGCGTGATGATCACTTATAACGTTAGAGTGGAGAGGCTAATATACATTAGTGACCATTGGTTGGAAAACTGCATCATGTGGCACAAAAAATTGAGAGTTCGTTTAGTTTAACATGTCTATTGACAAGACACCCTATACCAATATATTGAAATGTCACCTCTTTTAGGATTGGTGACCTTTACCAAATACCATGATAGCTAGACTCCTTGTGTAGGATTAGCCTAGTAACTAAGATACACCTTTAATAGTGCCTATCACAGGACTGTCAACTCTCTCACTCCAACAATAACTGTTTAAATACTTTATACTTGTCAGATACCTAACGTGTGATTGCTGACTAAATGTAAGTCCTGGTGAATGGGCCTGTTAATTGGAATTAGGGACCCTTTACCAAGTTCTAGACTGGGTTACTGTATTTGACATACTTTACGGTTGACCAAATGCCTGTGACACAACCTCAATATTTTCCAAGGTTTTAGGAATTCTTTACTACTAAATATTCAAGGCACCCTTTACCATGAAATTGGTTGATGTAGGATCGGGAACCCTTTACCAAGTACTTGTGTTACCTTATTGTGACAACACACCCTTTACCATTTATTTGGTTGACCAGGTTCAAGTACCTGTTTAGATCAGGAACCCTTTACCATATATCTGATTTACATTGTTGTGACAAGACATTCCTTACCGAGCAGATGTGTTCTAGAAGATTCATAGGGAGTGCTAAACATTACTATTTTAAAATGCTATATATTATTGATAAACGTTATTATCTGTATTAAATTAGAATGATGTGGGTGTGGGCTCGATTAGGTCTGGATTACTCGCTCCCTTCTCTCTCTCGCACCTGGAGACAGCAAAGTAGTTGCTGCCACCAGAGTGTATGCCTCCTGCTGACTACCCGGCGAACTGTACCCGCCCGAAGGAATAGGTTTTAGGTAGGATTAAATTACTTTAAACACAGGATAACGACACAGCGAATTGAGATGACATAGAACTAACTCAAACCACGAGACACACAACTTATATACTAACACAAACTCCCGCCTACTGTTCACACAAAATGCTGCAATGTTCTGGTCTTGTGATCGTACAATCCTTGCTAACACACATACACACGCTACCGCTACCTACTGCACATGACCATAAAACTCAACAAAAATACTTCTGACTACAAAACTTAACATTGATAAAGATCTCATGTGGGCAGGCCCACAGTGGGGTAGGGGCAAAATTCTAGTAACTTTTACGGCTATCCAATTTAGCGTAAATTCTATAATTGTGGAGCTAGATTAACAGCAGTAATTTGTTGTAAGCTATAGTTTGATTGATTGAATGAAATAAGCGGCTTGATAGACCGTGTAGGCAACAATTGGCAGCCTATACTATCATATAGCACTTGTATACAGTTCTGTTTCTGATCCCACTAAAGATCCCTATAAAATGACTTCAGTGAACCTTTACTTAATAAAGTTTTCTTATTCCACTTGGTGAAGTCTGTGTTATATACACTTTATAGACTAAAGTGGTGTATTATAGGCACTTATGTAAACAATTTCTGATCCTGTGGGACCTTGGAAGGATCTGTATTGTAGACATTTCATGTAGGTAAAGGGTCACAGGGACACCTTTAAGGTCTGTAGCATGGGCACTTTGTATTGGTAAAGGGTCACAGGCACTTTATAAAGGTCTGTATTATAGACACTTCATGTTGGTAAAGGGTCACATGCAGCCTATACAATCATATAGCACTTGTATACAGTTCTGTTTCTGATCCCACTGAAGGTCCCTATAAAATGACTTCAGTGAACCTTTACTTAAAGTTTTCTGATTCCACTTGGTAAAGTCTGTGTTATATACACTATAGACTTGGACTATTTTTAAAAAGGTTTTTGTTATAGGCACTTAGGTAAACAATTTTTGATCCTGTAGGACCTTTTGGAAAATAGACATTTCATGTAAGTAAAGGGTCACAGGGCCGTCTTTAAGGTCTGTAGCATGGACACTTTGTATTGGTAAAGGGTCACAGGCACTCTATAAAGGTCTGTATTATAGATACTTCATGTTGGTAAAGGGTCACAGGCACTTCATAAAGGTCTGTATCATGTTTGTATTGGTAAAGGGTCACAGGCACTTTATAAAGGTCTGTGTTATAGACACTTCATGTTGATAAAGGATCATAGGCACTTCATAAAGGTCTGTATCATGGGCACTTCTTATTGGTAAAGGACCTTTTAAGCTATATTTGAAAATTATTTGATCGTCATAGTGTGAGTGTATGGTGGGGAGGAGAGAGAAATATTTTAGTTTGTTTTTAGCTATTACATGAAGTGTGCAGTAAGACTGGTAGGGAACCGAACAGTCAGTTTGTACACAAGTGGGTATCAATACAAAAGACACTTAGTAGAATGTTTCCAATCATATAGTGTTGATATGATACTAATAGGTTAAATGAAAGTGTGGATGAACTTCATAAAGACTTCAAGAGAAAGTGTGGGAATGGACATGACTTGAGTGTCAAATTATGTCCATGGAATAATAAACGAAGTTGGGTCCTTATTGTCTTCTAAACATTACTATTGTTGTTGTCGTCATTTTTAAACAAGTGCAATATATGTTATATTTATATTTACTTTTGAAAAAAGTATGACATGCTGATATTTGGGAAAGGGTATGGAATATCCAAAGTCAATTACCATTATGTTTTGTTTTTTTTTGTTTATTGTTGCTGTTTGTAGATCACAGCTGACATGAGTGATAAACAGTTCTAATCATCCTGGCTGTATGAAGAAGTCCTGAGCATCTTCATTCATGAACAGTTAATTCTTCATCTATCACACAGATACAATGTCACATCACGGACTAATATTTATTGCATTTGCTGATTACTGGAATACATTTTACACACTAAAATATATGGCTATAAAGTGAGTATTGTAGAACACCATTTGGAGTGTTGTAGTAGCTAGCTTAAGGGAGTATCACAACACCCCATTGGTAGAGTATCAATAACACCATATTTGGTGCATTATGCGCCCTAATAGGGGTGTAGTAGAACTTGGACATGGGTGTACCACAACACCCCGTTTGGTATAATAAAGGGTGTACAGGGGTGTAACTGAACACTTCCTCTAGGTGAAATGGAAACACCCCATGCGGAGTAGTACAGCCAGTGTTACCTGGACACCCCAAAACGGGATTCCCATACACCCCATTTTTAACAGTGTAATGTAAATAAATTACAGGATCAATTTGAATTGAAAGTCGTCTGAAAAAGAAGTAAATGTCCATTCATAAAATAATACAAAATGTATAAAATTGATTGTCCTTTTTTAATATTAGGGTAGAATTAGTGAACTAAATATCCATATATTATATATTAAAAATTTATAAATTGCTTGTCCTTCTGTTTTAATGTTTTTGTATACCTAGCGAAGATTATATCATGTGATAAACATACCAAAGCCAAGTTTGCACCAATTCATGGGCATTAATGAGACCCACTATAGAGTTTCTATAATTATCTAGCATAGTTACATAGCACATACAGTTAGACTGAATCTATCAACACTGATTAACACAGCATAGCAGTCTATATGAGTCCTGATAAATGACTGCCACAGTATTTTGAAATGATATGTTACTTATTTCAGCGTGGTGCTAAATTGTAAATATTATTTGTCTCAATAAACTGGAGATGAAAATCATGTTTAAGATGTGTAACTCAATAATATCTTTGTTTAGCTTATTTTTGAGAATAGAATAACATTTGTAAAACTAAAAATTTTGCTGGGGTAACTCTCTCTCTTTGTGCTGCTGAAGCACACCACAAATAGTAACACAAATATTTATGTTATGTATGCCTTTGGCAGCTGCAATTTCCAATTATACAGCCTTAATTTTCTTAATTGCAAAATGTATGGTTGTCTATCACTGCCTGAAAAGTGTCCATTGACAACAAAAAAATAAACGAAATTAGTGTATAATGTGTTGATAACTAGTTTGTTAACCTCTACAGCCTTGTAATTTTTTGTTAACTCTAATTACCAGGACAGTTTACAGATTTTGTTATGGTTGTAAAATGGACTCTTTTCACCCTGTGATGATTATTTGAGACATCCAGCTATTTTTTTCAGCTGACTCTACCAATAATTCATAGTATGGACAGTCACGTCCTGCCAGAGAAATGTCCTTACTAGGAGCTGTGGGGTTGTAAAGCCCACAGACGTTCTGAACTTAGTAATAGTTATATCTGAGATCCCTGCTGCTTAGTCAAATAGTGACAGGAGACAGCCAAGTCCCAACAACCACAAATTAGTTACATTTAGTTGAATCAAGAAAACAAGGTATAAATGAGTTACAATAACAGTATGAATAAGTAGGTAAGGTAAAATGAAAAGTGCGGTAAACACTGATTATGGATACGAAGTATAGGGAGTAAAGTTCGAGGGGATGAAGATCGCCGATACTCGTTGAGGTTGCACGCGTAAGATTCCAGGCATTCCTAGCAAGCCTGGACATAGTATTTTCACCTTATTGTATCGTTCTTTAGTAAAGTTTTGTAAAGGCCATCTATGCAAAGATACAGAATAGTGCAACATTTACTAAAATTATAAAAAACCAATCATGAAAACTGTGAACTGTCCTGGTGGGAAAAAATTCATTGCATAATTAATGACTAATGAAGTTATTTTCGCATATTTTGTATGTAAAAATCTGGAAAGTGTTAAGCACACACCATTCTATTATTCTGCTGGAAGTTTTTTTAACCTCTATTTTGCTTGTATAGCTATTGAGACATGAGATATGTGTCACACTGTTACTTCATAGTATTAGTTGTGATTTAAGTATTACACATTGCCAATTTGTTTTATGTTTTACTGTCACTATATAAAATATAAAATTTGTGATTAACTTTAATTTAACAATTATTAAGACTACAAACTCCAAATTAGTAGTAGCATAAATATTTAACATCGTTCTAACTAATAATATCACAACCAAACAATAATAACTAGTGGTGCGCTCGAATAGCGCAAATGTATGGCGAGCTAGCAGACTCTTTTTACAGAAAAATAGGACAGAAATTACATCTAACTGTAGTGCACAGTGTAACCCTTTCCATTCTCAGTTAGCATCAGAGAATCTAAAGTCTCTGATCCCAGACTAAACTAACAGAATTACCTGAATAAACTTCGAAAGAAGTGGCAAAGAAGCGCAGCTTGACAAAGACTTCACAATTGTTTCAAGAAGAGAGTAGCTGTAAACTTTTTGGTTGAAACAAAGTTGCGTAAGGTTAAGGTTCGCGCTCGTTAATTGAAAAATACTGGAACTGTGAACGCTTTACCTAACTTACGTAATTAGAAGCGCGGGCAAAAAATTTTGACGTACGCATACATGCCTATATATATATATATCTGAAATCTCAATTGAACACTACTGAGATTCAGCTTCGCTCGCTTCGCTCGCTCGCTGAACTACCTAGACTATTATTTTTTTATGTGTGTCTAGAAGACAAGGAATGTCCAAAATCACTAGTAGAAGCTGGAAATGATAAACAAGGTAAAAATCCTGTTCACATATAAGTACATTATAGGATCACCCACAATTGAAAGTCTAGAACTAAATATCCAATTTATATAAAATACAAAAGTTAGTTAATTCTAAAAAGTGTGTGCAATAGATGAAGGAAGGCGGCACAGATTTCAAAAAGAAAGGCGAAAGTACGAAAAAAAAGGGTAAAAGGCGATTAATCGTAACTAAAAAGCGGTCGGAATCAGCGAGGTAAGGTGACATAGGTTTAAAATTGAAGGGAAGAGAAGGCAAAAGGTGAGCAAATAATTGTAGTTAAAAAGTGGACGGAATTGATGAGAAAAACTGGGGTTAATTTCCAAAAGGAAGGTGAAAGTATGAAATAGAAGACAATTGTTTCTCAAAGTGGGAGAGATAGACAAAGGAAGATGGGACTTCAAGACTCATGAAGAAGAGCTGAAGAAAGGAAAGAGTATAAGAAAAGCTGAGATAGTTTTAAAAAAAAGGTGCAGGCGAGGGAAACTTATGTAACCTTAACCAATGGTGGAGAACGATAACTGAGGAAGATAATTTGTGCTACTGCATTCTTACTTTGCAATGTCAAGCACCTCTATGTGGCGGGGTACTTGCTAGTTATTGTGATAGACTTAGAGAAGCTATACATAATTCTTCATATATGCAATGACAATAATAATTGTAGGAATAATGTTAAACATAGCAAAGCCACTTTTACCACAACAATTATGATCGTCAGCGGGATCTACTGTAAGTTTGTGCACTTTCTCAAACAGTTACATGGCAAATACAATTAGACCATCTCAACCCAAATTGCTTAACAAAGTGAAGCAGTCTATAAGAACCCTTGATGAAAGACTGCCACAGTACTTACAAATGGATAGTCACTTATATTTGTGTAGTGCTAAAGTGTAAACTTTGCCTCAAGAAACAAGAGGTGAAAAGATCCTTTAAGAAGTGTAGTGTCGCTCAAAGATATCTTTTGTTTTGCTGGTATCTCTTAATAAACATTGAATATGCTTTTGTGAATTGAATATTAAAAAATTGCTTGGGAAACTCTCTCTATCCCTTTGTGCTGAAGCACACTACAATTATTAACAAATTATACTTATCTTATAAATGTATGCTATTGGCAGCTGTAATTTCTTATATAGAGCCCCATTTTGCTTGGTTGCTAATGGTATGGTTGTCTGTTATTACAGAAATCCTGCTATTTATTCAGCTGACCGTGCAAATCTTTTATACTATTTCCACCTGATGAACTTATGAGCCTCATGTATCAACATTTCTATAGTATGGTTTTGCATCAGTCATCTATGCCAGATAGATAGAGATTAGTGCACATTTTCAATTTTTCTGGGATTTTTTCCAACTAGAGAATTACAAAATTAAATTTCAAATTTCCTACTGCAGAATTAATATAAATGATACATAAATTTTTGTCATAGTGATATTATTTTAGAATTTTAATTTTGCTATTATCGTATACTTCTAATTTCTTAACTTGGCACTTCGTAACAAAGTTAATGGTTCCCATAGATTTAGTGTGAACTTCATCCAACTTAAAACTGGATCAAATAATAGGAAAGTTTCTAATTCTTCGTTATTTCAGTTTGATGACAGAGGATACAAATAGTTCATGAGATAAAGAAAAAATTACTTGAATAAAGAGAATTGTTTCAAATACTTAACTAAGCTTTAAAAAAATGAAAACTGAGAGCTGTCCAGGGGAAAATTTATTTATTAAATTATGAAGTTATTTTTTCAAGCTTTTGTAATGTAAAAATCTAGAAAGTGTTAAACACGTATCATTCTATTATTCTGCTGGGAGAGTTTAATCTCCATTTTGTTAGTGTAGTTATTAAGACATGAAAGTTGCATCACTCAGTTACTTCATAGTATTAGTTGTGATTTATATTTTACTTATTGCCTAATTTTACGTTTTACAATTACTTTAGCAAATATCAATCTAGTTATAACTTAATCAAACAATTAAATACTTTTAGAGACAAACTAAAGTAGAAGTAATTTATTCAACATTATTCTAAATAGTACTACACCGAGCAGTATTAACTACATGTACTAACAATTATTGTGTGTTTAGATGGCAGACATCCAAAATCTCAATTATTATCCTTCTTTGGGAATACTCAAAAAGGTAAAGGTCCTTGTTCCACATAATGTAAATAAATTACAGGATCAATTTGAATTGAAAGTCGTCTGAAAAAGAAGTAAATGTCCATTCATAAAATAATACAAAATGTATAAAATTGATTGTCCTTTTTTAATATTAGGGTAGAATTAGTGAACTAAATATCCATATATTATATATTAAAAATTTATAAATTGCTTGTCCTTCTGTTTTAATGTTTTTGTATACCTAGCAAAGATTATATCATGTGATAAACATACCAAAGCCAAGTTTGCACCAATTTATGGGCATTAATGAGACCCACTATAGAGTTTCTATATTATCTAGCATAGTTACATAGCACATACAGTTAGACTGCATCTATCAACACTGATTAACACAGCATAGCAGTCTATATGAGTCCTGATAAATGACTGCCACAGTATTTTGAAATGATATGTTACTTATTTCAGCGTGGTGCTAAATTGTAAATATTTGTCTCAATAAACTGGAGATGAAATTAATGTTTAAGATGTGTAACTCAATGATATATTTTGTTTAGCGTATTTTTGAGAGTAGAATAACATTTGTAAAACTAAAAATTTTGCTGGGGTAACTCTCTCTCTTTGTGCTGCTGAAGCACACCACAAATAGTAACACAAATATTTATGTTATGTATGCCTTTGGCAGCTGCAATTTCCAATTATACAGCCTTAATTTTCTTAATTGCAAAATGTATGGTTGTCTATCACTGCCTGAAAAGTGTCCATTGACAACAAAAAAATAAACGAAATTAGTGTATAATGTGTTGATAACTAGTTTGTTAACCTCTACAGCCTTGTAATTTTTTGTTAACTCTAATTACCAGGACAGTTTACAGATTTTGTTATGGTTGTAAAATGGACTCTTTTCACCCTGTGATGATTATTTGAGACATCCAGCCATTTTTTTCAGCTGACTCTACCAATAATTCATAGTATGGACAGTCACGTCCTGCCAGAGAAATGTCCTTGCTAGGAGCTGTGGGGTTGTAAAGCCCACAGACGTTCTGAACTTAGTAATAGTTATATCTGAGATCCCTGCTGCTTAGTCAAATAGTGACAGGAGACAGCCAAGTCCCAACAACCACAAATTAGTTACATTTAGTTTAATCAAGAAAACAAGGTATAAATGAGTTACAATAACAGTATGAATGAGTAGGTAAGGTAAAATGAAAAGTGCGTGTGTTATAAGTAAACACTGATTATGGATACGAAGTATAGGGAGTAAAGTTCGAGGGGATGAAGATCGCCGATACTCGTTGAGGTTGCACGCGTAAGATTCCAGGCATTCCTAGCAAGCCTGGACATAGTATTTTCGCCTTATTGTATCGTTCTTTAGTAAAGTTTTGTAAAGGCCATCTATGCAAAGATACAGAACAGTGCAACAATTTACTAAAATTATAAAAAACCATAGACTTAGAGAAGCTATACATAATTCTTCATATATGCAATGACAATAATAATTGTAGGAATAATGTTAAACATTGCAAAGCCACTTTTACCACAACAATTATGATCGTCAGCGGGATCTACTGTAAGTTTGTGCACTTTCTCAAACAGTTACATGGCAAATACAATTAGACCATCTCAACCCAAATTGCTTAACAAAGTGAAGCAGTCTATAAGAACCCTTGATGAAAGACTGCCACAGTACTTACAAATGGATAGTCACTTATATTTGTGTAGTGCTAAAGTGTAAACTTTGCCTCAAGAAACAAGAGGTGAAAAGATCCTTTAAGAAGTGTAATAAACATTGAATATACTTTTGTGAATTGAATATTAAAAAGTTGCTTGGGAAACTCTCTCTATCCCTTTGTGCTGAAGCACACTACAATTATTAACAAATTATACTTATCTTATAAATGTATGCTATTGGCAGCTGTAATTTCTTATATAGAGCCCCATTTTGCTTGGTTGCTAATGGTATGGTTGTCTGTTATTATAGAAATCATGTTATTTATTCAGCTGACCATGCAAATCTTTTATACTATTTCCACCTGATGAACTTATGAGCCTCATGTATCAACATTTCTATAGAATGGTTTTGCATCAGTCATCTATGCCAGATAGATAGAGATTAGTGCACATTTTCAATTTTTCTGGGATTTTTTCCAACTAGAGAATTACAAAATTAAATTTTAAATTTCCTACTGCAGAATTAATATAAATGATACATAAATTTTTGTCATAGTGATATTATTATAGAATTTTAATTTTGCTATTATCATATACTTCTAATTTCTTAACTTGGCACTTCGTAACAAAGTTAATGGTTCCCATAGATTTAGTGTGAACTTCATCCAACTTAAAACTGGATCAAATATTAGGAAAGTTTCTAATTCTTCGTTATTTCAGTTTGAAGACAGAGGATACAAATAGTTCATGAGATAAAGAAAAAATTACTTGAATAAAGAGAATTGTTTCAAATACTTAACTAAGCTTTAAAAAAATGAAAACTGAGAACTGTCCAGGGGAAAAATTATTTATTATTATGAAGTTATTTTTTCATGCTTTTGTAATGTAAAAATCTAGAAAGTGTTAAACACGTATCATTCTATTATTCTGCTGGGAGAGTTTAATCTCCATTTTGTTAGTGTAGTTATTAAGACATGAAAGTTGCATCACTCAGTTACTTCATAGTATTAGTTGTGATTTATATTTTACTTATTGCCTAATTTTACGTTTTACAATTACTTTAGCAAATATCAATCTAGTTATAACTTAATCAAACAATTAAATGCTTTTAGAGACAAACTAAAGTAGAAGTGATATATTCAACATTATTCTAAATAGTACTACACCGAGCAGTATTAACTACATGTACTAACAATTATTGTGTGTTTAGATGGCAGACAACCAAAATCTCAATTATTATCCTTCTTTGGGAATACTCAAAAAGGTAAAGGTCCTTGTTCCACATAATGTAAATAAATTACAGGATCAATTTGAATTGAAAGTCGTCTGAAAAAGAAGTAAATGTCCATTCATAAAATAATACAAAATGTATAAAATTGATTGTCCTTTTTTAATATTAGGGTAGAATTAGTGAACTAAATATCCATGTATATATTAAAAATTTATAAATTGCTTGTCCTTCTGTTTTAATGTTTTTGTATACCTAGCAAAGATTATATCATATAAACATACCAAAGCCAAGTTTGCACCAATTTATGGGCATTAATGAGACCCACTATAGAGTTTCTATATTATCTAGCATAGTTACATAGCACATACAGTTAGACTGAATCTATCAACACTGATTAACACAGCATAGCAGTCTATATGAGTCCTGATAAATGACTGCCACAGTATTGTGAAATGACATGTTACTTATTTCAGCGTGGTGCTAAATTGTAAATATTTGTCTCAATAAACTGGAGATGAAAATCATGTTTAAGATGTGTAACTCAATGATATCTTTTGTTTCGCTTATTTTTGAGAGTAGAATAACATTTGTAAAACTAAAAATTTTGCTGGGGTAACTCTCTCTCTTTGTGCTGCTGAAGCACACCACAAATAGTAACACAAATATTTATGTTATGTATGCCTTTGGCAGCTGCAATTTCCAATTATACAGCCTTAATTTTCTTAATTGCAAAATGTATGGTTGTCTATCACTGCCTGAAAAGTGTCCATTGACAACAAAAAAATAAACGAAATTAGTGTATAATGTGTTGATAACTAGTTTGTTAACCTCTACAGCCTTGTAATTTTTTGTTAACTCTAATTACCAGGACAGTTTACAGATTTTGTTATGGTTGTAAAATGGACTCTTTTCACCCTGTGATGATTATTTGAGACATCCAGCTATTTTTTTCAGCTGACTCTACCAATAATTTATAGTATGGACAGTCACGTCCTGCCAGATAAACATCCTTGCTAGGAGCTGTGGGGTTGTAAAGCCCACAGACATTCTGAACTTAGTAATAGTTATATCTGAGATCCCTGCTGCTTAGTCAAATAGTGACAGGAGACAGCCAAGTCCCAACAACCACAAATTAGTTACATTTAGTTTAATCAAGAAAACAAGGTATAAATGAGTTACAATAACAGTATGAATGAGTAGGTAAGGTAAAATGAAAAGTGCGTGTGTTATAAGTAAACACTGATTATGGATACGAAGTATAGGGAGTAAAGTTCGAGGGGATGAAGATCGCCGATACTCGTTGAGGTTGCACGCGTAAGATTCCAGGCATTCCTAGCAAGCCTGGACATAGTATTTTCACCTTATTGTATCATTCTTTAGTAAAGCTTTGTAAAGGCCATCTATGCAAAGATACAGAACAGTGCAACAATTTACTAAAATTATAAAAAAACGTAGACTTAGAGAAGCTATACATAATTCTTCATATATGCAATGACAATAATAATTGTAGGAATAATGTTAAACATAGCAAAGCCACTTTTACCACAACAATTATGATCGTCAGCGGGATCTACTGTAAGTTTGTGCACTTTCTCAAACAGTTACATGGCAAATACAATTAGACCATCTCAACCCAAATTGCTTAACAAAGTGAAGCAGTCTATAAGAACCCTTGATGAAAGACTGCCACAGTACTTACAAATGGATAGTCACTTATATTTGTGTAGTGCTAAAGTGTAAACTTTGCCTCAAGAAACAAGAGGTGAAAAGATCCTTTAAGAAGTGTAGTGTCGCTCAAAGATATCTTTTGTTTAGCTTGAATCTCTTAATAAACATTGAATATACTTTTGTGAATTGAATATTAAAAAGTTGCTTGGGAAACTCTCTCTATCCCTTTGTGCTGAAGCACACTACAATTATTAACAAATTATACTTATCTTATAAATGTATGCTATTGGCAGCTGTAATTTCTTATATAGAGCCCCATTTTGCTTGGTTGCTAATGGTATGGTTGTCTGTTATTATAGAAATCATGTTATTTATTCAGCTGACCATGCAAATCTTTTATACTATTTTCACCTGATGAACTTATGAGCCTCATGTATCAACATTTCTATAGTATGGTTTTGCATCAGTCATCTATGCCAGATAGATAGATTAGTGCACATTTTCAAATTTTCAGGGATTTTTTCCAACTAGAGAATTACAAAATTAAATTTCAAATTTCCTACTGCAGAATTAATATAAATGATATGTACATAAATTTTTGTCATAGTGATATTATTATAGAATTTTAATTTTGCTACATATCGTATACTTCTAATTTCTTAACTTGGCACTTCGTAACAAAGTTAATGGTTCCCATAGATTTAGTGTGAACTTCATCCAACTTAAAACTGGATCAAATATTAGGAAAGTTTCTAATTCTTCGCTATTTCAGTTTGAAGACAGAGGATACAAATAGTTCATGAGATAAAGAAAAAATTACTTGAATAAAGAGAATTGTTTCAAATACTTAACTAAGCTTTAAAAAAATGAAAACTGAGAACTGTCCAAGGGAAAAATTATTTATTAAATTATGAAGTTATTTTTTCATGCTTTTGTAATGTAAAAATCTAGAAAGTGAAAGTTGCATCACTCAGTTACTTCATAGTATTAGTTGTGATTTATATTTTACTTATTGCCTAATTTTACGTTTTACAATTACTTTAGCAAATATCAATCTAGTTATAACTTAATCAAACAATTAAATGCTTTTAGAGACAAACTAAAGTAGAAGTGATATATTCAACATTATTCTAAATAGTACTACACCGAGCAGTATTAACTACATGTACTAACAATTATTGTGTGTTTAGATGGCAGACAACCAAAATCTCAATTATTATCCTTCTTTGGGAATACTCAAAAAGGTAAAGGTCCTTGTTCCACATAGCCTATCCAAACAGTTTAGAGCTGTTGCTAAAATATTAGCTGTGGGTTTGGGTAGCCCCCTACAGCCAACTTTTCAACGTGAGTTGCAAATTCCTCATACAAAACACAGTAGTTAAGATATCTTGCATAAAAAAACACTTATTACTCTCAGTTAGAATAATATTGCAAGATATTTGTCTTGCAGGCTTTATTTTTACCCGCCCTTGTCTCGTGACATTCAATTAGCCTGCTTGTGAAATATCTTACCATATCACACTCTGACTCATGTAATGTTTTATATTTATAAATGTATTTATTCCACCCTAGTTATCTTCACAATGATATTTTTAGGTACATGACCCGTGAAATATCTCAAGATGTTTCAAGCTGTTATTTCACACTGTACTGAGCAAGCTCATTACCCTTGTAGTTATAGCAATCGGCCAAACTTGTCACTTTTCTTGGTTTTTACAGTTACCTTCCTCTTATGTGGCATACTTGGTAGGGCAGATGCTAAAACATCAGGGTGTGGGTAGCCCCTGAGAACAACTTTAGCTGTGAGTTACCAGTCTTCTTATAGTACTAACTACAGCAGTGAAGATATCTAGTGTGGAATAAACCACTTATTACACTCATCAGAGTGATATGGCTAGATATTTCACTCTCAGGCTTCATTTTCGCTTGCCTCTGGCTCATTAGCCTGATCATGAAATATTTCGCCATATCACACTCTGACTCATGTAATAAGTACTATGTATGTAATGGTGTTCATATTATTATACATGCATGGGGACTTATGATAATGCACAGGCTTTGCTCCGGCATTTCTGAAGTGATTAGTACAGAAAGTGGGTGTAGTATATAGGGTGTGGCATGCCAAATGATTGTAATAAAACAACAACAAAAGAAACCACAACCAAGTCTCATGTAATGCACTATTCCGCTTGATATTAATTCTAGATTTATTGGTGCCTTTTATCTATTACACTTTTTTTGTGAATACAGAAACTGATCTCATACCAAAGATCACAAAGGTATCAACACTGGTGGCATACTTATTGTACAGATTGAGAACTTGTTCATGTTATAGAATGTATAGTATTACCCACTGCAGTGTGACAACTCACACCACATTCACACATTAAGAAATGGCTACACGTAAATATACAATTACTACATTTTTATGAACTGCAGGCAAAGTGGAATTCAACACTGACATCATTTCAGGTATGAGCATTTTATAGTATTACATAGTTATAGCTATTATCTAGTCAATTTAAGGTGTGATACTTGAATATAACTGCTACATAAGGTTTTTTTATGATTGTGCTACTGTTCCACATTATGTTCTACATACAAAGTTTAACCAAATATCTAATTAATGGAAAGCTGTTTTTTTGTAGTTTCTGTCCACTGATCATAATAATATTCATGAGATTTCTGGCCCTATCCTTTATTTTATTACACAATTAACAGTGACATAATGGGAACTGTTGGATAGCTTGGTTTATAAGCTTTTAATATAATATAATATATAATATGATATTAGAAAAATTTTTTTTAGTAATTATAGATATCTGGGTAGCTCACAAGTCCATCAAAATTCGATAAACATTCACAACATTTACACATTCTTCATCACATAATCCTATCAGCTGGTAGGCAGCCACTATTTCAGTTGTAACCTCATAGATACTTTCGATTGACATTGAGGAAAATCTAAACTGTTAGACTTTACATGATCAGTGGAAGTATAGACACTGAAACTTGCCCATTGTGTAAAGCCGTACTGAGAGGTGAAGCTATATCTGTCCGGTTCATCAAAAAGTTGCAGGAGGAATTAACATTGCTAGTAGTCAAGCGAAGACACTGTATTTGTTAGAAACTGCAATGAAGTACACATAAACTGTCGTAAATAGTATACCAACCCTAAAAATATTAAACTTCAGCTGAATAACATTTAACAATACTGATTGCTTGTTATGTGGGGTCACTATTTTTCCAGGAAGTGCAGACTATAGTTATGTAAAAACTGATGCCTTTACCAAGTCAGTAATAAATTGCTGTGATAATCTTTATTGACAGTGGTCTGTTGCCCGAAAAGGATACTTGTGGTAATGTGTTGCAGACTGCTTGTATCACCATTCATGTGGTACAAATGTCCCATCTGGAGTTAATATTACTCTCCAGTCTTATATGGGTGGGAATGAAAGCATAAGAAATAAAAATCATGATTAGGAGCTAGCATATTAAAAATGTGTCTTTTTTGGAAAGTAGAAGAAAATTTGTCATCACTGACCTCAACAATAAAGTGAATGAGTTTTAGACTTTTAATAATCTCTTCCATATGGCAATCAATACTAAAAAGTTTATCTACAGGAACAATATTGAGAATCTATATATTAACAGAAGGTGAAGGTCAGCAGGCTTTCACATTGTCATTCAAATCGTCATTCAAATGAAAGAAGCAGATCTAAAACTCTTGGTGATGTTAATGCAGTTGAGGTGACTCCTGAACAACTATTGATCCAGCGTTGTTGTTCCAGCAAGGTTTGAGCTTAGTTCTTTCCCTACTGCTCTGTTAGAGGCAAAATAACATTTTCCAGAAGGCTTATACGCCACAAATTAAGTATTGACTATTCCACTTAAGTGTCAAGTAGCTATAACTAAAATTGAATAAAATTCTAATAAAAATATTCATTATAGCTGGATTATATTAGTATGGCACAATTTACTATAACTAAAACTAAACTTCTTTTCTAAAACAAAAAAGTAAATCATGAAACAAGCATGACAAAAATACATAAAAAAAAAATTTGCTTCAAGTGTAAAACTATCAAACCAATTTTTTTTGCAAGTTTTTTTTTTCAAATAACTGGTCCATAAAGGGTCTCTTGCATAGTGGCTGGTGTGCTTTGCCAGAAAAATTAAACAATCTGTAACTAATTGAAGCCATACTAACTGCAACAGACACTCACATGCGAAGCCACGCCCACTCATCCCACTCACATGAAGCCACGCCCACTCACGTGAAGCCACACCTACCTAGTGTGTCAGAAAGTTGGTCGGGCCAAAACTCGACCAACCTGATCAACCCAACCCTTTGATATGTCTATTAGGTGATTATTTCTGTTTGCATCCTTTTTTTTTTTTGTGGTACAACTTCAAGAACTATTGGTGTTGGTAAGAAGGCAACATTCCAAAAGCTTGTTGTAGGTCAATGCGATCATGTTTACAAGACTTCATTAACCCATGAAATTCAGCAGAAGGTATCTTCAGCCAAGGTATTTGTTGTACCGGAAAGTCTTTCCTCCTACTGTAACATCCACAAAATTTCACAGCCTTAAAGTCTACTACAAGTGGACAGTCTGGACTTAATAAGAAGGTGGCGTGGATGTCACAAATTGGGTCTGGAAGCAGAAAGATAATTTAATACTTCCAATAATGTGCAAGATGAATGCTGCTCCAGAAACCTTACTAAACATTATACATTAGAACTGTTCAATTGCTTGTGCTCCAATTTATGGTGGTTTACCCTGCCATTCTGTCTGTGGTCAGTGTCATTAGAAAATGTCATAATCCATTTAACAGGCAGACAGAGGATGAAAATTACTAGCAATGTCTCACATGGATAACTTCCACTGAATGATTCTATTTTGCTTTGTGAATTATTATTAGCCAAGCAATGTGATGGTAGCAGTCAGGTGGATTTGAAGTCATTTAAACTTATAGTCAACAAACAAAGATTAATGAGCTTGTGAGAGCAGACACTACCTAATAACACCTTTCTATTGAATAGATTTGGGTACATTATTAGTATCTTCAACTGATGTGGAACAATACCAGCACCTAGGGTTAAGATGTTTTTGTTTATCTTCATACTATGAATAGTAGATAAAAATATAACTCTTCAGGGGTACATTATTTTAGTTATTGTATATATTTGTTGAGGATAAATTGTATAAAAATAATGTACTGACAACAATTGTAGTTCAATAAGTAAAATTTAATGAAAATACACTGTGCAAGGAATTACATAAATAGCACAAATGCCCAATATACTGTGCAAGGTAATACATCACAGATGCCCAAAAAGCAGGCTGTAAACATTATCGGTATACTGTGATAAATAAGAATAATTGAAATGACATGCTTAAGCAGGCCATGGTACCATTCTCATTTTACAAGAAGATTATGATGTTTTTTTTATTTTTTAAATAGTATTATTATTATTGTGTTCAAGTTCACAAGAAGTTGGAAATTGATTGTCATAGGTTCTACAACATTTGGACTTAAACTTACCCTATTTAATTGTTTCCAGCTTCTTGAGACTTTTTTTCCTATGTTGTGTGTGGTTTGTAAAATGTCTTATTAAAGTTGTTCATGTACTGATGTGACCAGCACTACACTATTAAGTCTGTGATAGTATAGCTAGTAGCCTAAATGCCTTGTTGTCTCTTCAGCATATCACTTTCTGCTACTGATTTAAGAAAGTATTAACTTTAGAGGGGATACTGAGCCGTAAGGAGGAGTTGTTGTTGTATTTCTTAATCTCAGTCAGTGGATAGCCATTGTCCTTCAGTGCATTTGTGATGTACAACTCTTCCTTTATTCTATCCAGAGCATTGCTGCAGACTCCTGTAGCAGACTAAACATTTGATTTAAAAAACATTTATGATTAATGGTTTTAAACTAGGATATCCTCAACATAAAGTTGATATAATGAGCAGTTGATCATTATTAGTAGTATTAGCCATCATTATAATTATATCCATTAGTATAATTTTAGTAGAGTACGTCAAAATATATAATAAGAAGCCAGCATAAGATCGTATAGTAAAATATGAATATGATATACATATTACATTATTGGACAGTGAGGGTTGAATTTCTGCAGACTCCTTCAGCAGCCGAAGCATTTGATTAAAAAAAACATTTATGACTGGTGGTTTCAAACTTTAATAATCAAGGATATCCTCAAAATAAACTTAACATAATTGGCGAGCGAGCCTAGCGAGCGAGACACTTACAGGGGTAACACAATTGAAAATCGGGGATGTTTGTTTATTTATTTATATAATGTGAGTGGGTCTAGGAAAAGGGACCTAATGGAGCAAATCAAAAAAATTGAGTTTTTTATGCTAATAAAAAGCTACAATTTATCTCAACTTAGTGCTAAAATACTGGAGGGTAAAACCTTTGATGCACAGAGAAACTGGCAGTTGAACTGGGCTGTATTCAGCAAAGCAATTGAAGTTTGGTAGAGTTCTTTTTAGCTTTCAAAGCGTCTCACGGCCTGTCTTGTCGGAATCCTTGGCTACTCTATACGCTGTAGCGGTAAATTTTCAGCCAGAGGTAAGCTGTGCATGCAATAGTCTCAAAGCTATGCCGTTTTTTTAGCTGCTTCATTGAAACTCCGCCCTTTCCCCGTTTATTGTAAATCGAGAACGAGAGAGAATAGAAAGTAGCTTGTCTTTCCACGGCACGCTTGGGGTCTTTTAAGTTGTTTTGACATTTGAAATTTGGCATGGACGTAGAGTAAGGGTCACTAAGACTGATTCGGCAAAAAATAAAAATAGGAGAAAGAAAGAATTTTTCCGATGACTTACTTCCGGAGCCTATATCTCAATTTCAATTTTTGCGCCATAAGGTCCCTTTTCCCAGACCCGCTCACATTATAATGTTTGGACGTATGTATGTCATTTTGTACTTTGACCCTCGTATTTTTGTGTTCGCTCCGCGTTCGACCCTGTCCCAAACTTCACTAAACAGAATCCTCTGGTTTAGCGACCATTACCCGTATCACCTTAGAAATTGAATTGTTTACTGCTTTGAATTCTTTTGCGGGTGCAGTTAAAACATAAAAACTTATGGGAGCTCCATTTCTATCGAGTTAGTCGCTATTTATCACAGTTGTAAGCCCTACTCAACAGCATTTACTTGTAAATTCATTGTCCACTAGACTTACCACGAAGGTAAGTCTTGCGTAGGTATGTTCAGTTGTGTGAAAGTATTGTGCGTTACAACTACTATTAAGAATGTCACAAAGAAAACTTTAAATAACCTGACTTGATTTTGTTGCTTCTTTTTCAATTCAAACAGTTGCGGGGAGCGGTTACTATGGCATTGAAACCCCTTTACCGCATACGTAATTAAAAAACGGGACTTTATTTTAGTAGCTTGAGTGTTAGTTGTTAAAATCAATCAATTTAACAATAGTGTAGTTTAAGGCTCGCTCGCCATTTGTGCTTAAGCACACCACTAGTTTATATATATTATGTTTGGACGTATGTATGTCATTTTGTACTTTGACCCTCCGTATTTTTGTGTTCGCTCCGCGTTCGACCCTGTCCCAAACTTCACTAAACAGAATCCTCCGGTTTAGCGACCATTACCCGTATCACCTTACAAATTGAATTGTTTACTGCTTTGAATTCTTTTGCGGGTGCAGTTAAAACTCAAAAACTTATGGGAGCTCCATTTGTATTCTAGTTAGTTGCTATTTGTCACAGTTATAAGTCCTACTCAACAGCATTTACTTGAAAATTCATTGTCCACTAGACTTACCACGAAGGTAAGTCTTGCGTAGGTATGTTCAGTTGTGTGAAAGTATTGTGCGTTACAACTACTATTAAGAATGTCACAAAGAAAACTTTAAATAACGTGACTTGATTTTGTTGCTTCTTTTTCAATTCAAACAGTTGCGGGGAGCGGTTACTATGGCATTGAAACCCCTTTACTGCATACGTAATTTAAAAACTCGACTTTATTTTAGTAGCTCTCGAGTGTTAGTTGTTAAAATCAATCATTTAACAATAGTGTAGTTTAATGCTCGCTCGCCATTTGTGCTCAAACACACGACTAGTTTATTGGCGAGCGAGCGTAGCGAGCGAGACACTTACAGGGGTAACACAATCGAAAATCGGGGATGTTTATTTGTATATATGTTTGGACGTACGTATGTCATTTTGTACTTTGACCCTCCGTATTTTTGTGTTCGCTCAACGTTCGACCCCGTCCCAAACTTCACTAAACAGAATCCTCTGGTTTAGCGACCAGTACCCGTTTCACCTTAGAAATTGAATTGTTTACCACTTTGAATTGTTTTGCGGGTGCAAAAACTTACCGGAGATACATTTCTATTCGAGTTAGTGGCGGTGGTAAGTTAATACGCTATTTGTCACAGTTATAAGCCCTACTCAACAGCATTTATTTTAAAATTCATTGTCCACTAGACTAACCACGAAGGTAAGTCTTGCCTAGGTATGTTCAGTTGTGTGAAAGTATTGTGCTTACAATACTACTAATGTCAAATCACTGAAGGAAGTAATTTTTGTGTTGGTACATCAAGTGAACAAGTGTATGTGAAGGTGCCGTGTGTTACAAGGACTGCTTAGCTGATGAAAAATCTTTACCTTTATTGACAGGTTAGGTTTTAGTCTCTATCTGATTTTTTGCCTACACAGTTACGTCTTGTGTACTTATTGAGTCCATTTTCTAACTGATAGCATTCAAATGGCAAATTTACATTTGGTCCTATATTGAAGATAACCATTGTAGACTTGTTCAAGGTGTGGCCACTTTTAAAACCATGGAGGGCGCTATGCCCATAACCACAAACTTCTGAGTTTTGAGCTAGCTAGAGAGCCATCACATAACTCTTCATGATAATACAAAGATTACACATTTTAAAGCATAATATTATAATATATGTTTATAAGTGGTTAATAAAATATATTGGTTAAGATAGATAAGTTAAGATAGATAAGTTAAGATAGATAAGTTATTTAAATTATATATTTATAGCTAAGTGTTTAAGATAAGTTATTTAAATACTATAATATATTTCGACTTCTGGTTGTGGTATTGCTGTCTACAAAAAAAGTGCATCATATCATAACAGCTACAGGTTAAACCATAATGACTTACCTATTTCTTTTTCTTCTTTTTTTCTGTATTAAAATGAAGTAAATTATGAGAATTTTAATACTATAATATATCTACTCACTTTATTGTTTAAAACTTGTTTTATTTGCTGAGCCACTGGTGGCGGCTCAGTCTTCTCTTCGGTCTGTCTTCCATTCTAACACAATTATATCACAACTGATACAATTCTTCTCCTAAATAAATCTACTCACTTGTTCTGCCATCCGTTCTGGTTCCATGACTGATGATATTAGCAGGTGACAAATCTAACCGCTAAGTAGCTACTGATCATGCGCAAACTACACAAAACCGATGGTAGTCGCGCCGAGAACATTTCTCCCGCCTTTTACTCTTTGCACGTACTGCGCAGCTATTTTTCTGAGTTGTATAAAAACCAAATAAACTGAGCACCCGCGTTATTGCTACCTGGATACGAGATCCTACAGCAATTGCGGTGTGGATTAGGCGAACTAAGGCTAAGTTCTATAATTTGTGTGGCTGTTTCATTTATTTTATTCTTATTTTCTTTTACTTGTCAAGGTTTTGTGCTTTATAACTAATGGAGCTCGATAATCCTAACCTGAAAAAGGAAAGTGCGAATGAAAAACGGGCTCGCCTTGACAAAAGAAACCAGAGGGCACAAGAACTGAGGAGGGCTGAAACCGAACAAGAAAGGCAAGCCCGCCTTAAAAAAAGAAATGAAAAGGACAGGGCTAAACGCAAAGCAGAAAGTCCTCTAGAAACTGAGCAAAGACAAAAAAATAGAAAAATTGATGAAACAAATGAATCTGAAGAGCACAAAGAAGTTAGATTAGAGCATAAGAGGAGCAAACTAGCACAAGAGTCCCTTGATAGAAGAGCTGCTAGATTAAATAAAATAAGAATTCAGCAAAAACATAGACGAGCAGTTGAGAGCCAAGAGAATCGATCTGCTAGGCTACAAAATATGAGGATTTTGCAAAAAGAACATTTAGCCAATGAAACAGGAGATGACAGAGCTGCTCGGCTGGAACGCCTGAGTGTTCTTAAAGATGAATGCTTAGCCAAGGAAACACAAGAAGAAAAAGCTGCTAGATTAAAGTATCAAAGCACTCTTCAGGAAAAAAAACTGGCTAAAGAAACATCAGATGAACGAGCTGTTCGACTGAAGCGTCAATGTGCTTATAAAGAAAATGCTTTGGCCAATGAAACTCCAGAACAAAAATCTGCTAGACTTCAAAACATGAGTGTCTATAAACGACAATTTGCTCAAGATGCAGTATTAAAAGTTATCAATGCTGAACATTTACATAATAATGAAACTGCTCCTCTAATTCATCAAGCCATTCTTAAAAATAAAGTTGTGAAAGAGAAGATGGACAAATTTCATCACGAAATGTCTTCAATCGAGTCAACAATATGTATTGTATGCTCAGAAAAATTTCCTGGCACTAAAATGGCATCACAGTCAACTACATGTATACGATGTTATCGAGACAAAGCAAACCCAAAACTTTATTCCTCTGAAAACAATATGAATCCTGGAGCAGTGCCCAATGAATTACAGGTTTGTGACATAAATTTGAATTTTCTATTGTATTACAGAACTAACCCGTTGAAATCACTTTAATAATAAACATTGCATAATATAAATGCATCCTCACATTATACACATTTTATAGTTATTCCATCCATGTAACTGTATCTGAGTAAATTTAAATTACATTAAAGCAATAAAAGCATTCTAATAAGCTGTGAAGCATAATTATTAAATATATATATATTTATCTATTGATATATAACTGAGTACCATAAAATAATGTTTATATGTTTATATTTATATTCAAAATTAAGGGGTTGTCACAAGCAGAGGAAATGTTGATCTCGACTGTTATGCCACTAATGTCCATCTATCGACTACCCCATGGTCAGTATGGATACAAAGGCCATGTAATCAACCTGCCACAGGATGTCACTTCTTTTGCGTCCAGCCTTCCAAGAAACACAAAAAATCTTGATGTGTTGATCGTGAGGAAACATGGCTCAGATAATACTCACAAGGACTTTAGAGTGAGACGCTCAGTTGTCCTACACGCTCTCCTGTGGCTAAAACAGCACAACAAGTATTATCGTGATGTGACAATTGATATGGAAGAAGTTAAGCAGCTCCCTATTGATGGAAATCTTTCCAATATTACCACTATTGAAGATGCATCCATCAAAATTGAAGACAAAAGCCAGCAACAAGAGGAAAATGATGAAAGTAATCAAGAATTGGGATCCTTTGTTCCAATTACTGTGCAAAAGGGCACAGAAGAAGAGACTGTCAAGAAGTCGATAAATGAGCGACAAAAACCGCATCCAGACAATATAATTCCATGGCCGTCTCGAGGGGACACTCCAATAAACGAGTTTGTCACCGAAGGATACATCTCCTGTGCCTTCCCTACATTGTTTCCCACTGGTAATGGTGATTTTTTGGCTCCAAGACAGCGTACTGTAACGGTGGGGAATTACTTCAAGCATTTGATGCGTTATGAAGATGGCAGGTTTGCCAAACATCCTCGTTTTCGATATTTTGCTCTCAACACCGAAATGAGATGGCGTGCCCTCCAAACTGGTAAGATTTACATAAAGCAACACCCAAAAGATGCACGTCTGTCTTTGGAAGACTTGAAGGAAATGATCAGTAGTGGAGGGAAAGAGCTCAGCAAGCGAGTACTACATTATGCCACCAGCTTACGTGGAACTAAACAATTTTGGTTCAAGCAGCGAAGTAGGCTCATTTCCATGATTGACTGTCTCGGTATGCCCACTGTATTTTTCACTCATAGTGCCGCTGACAATCAGTGGCCTGAGCTGGCTCGTTTGATTGCTGAAAATCCAGATGAAAGTTCCAGCCGCAGCTCTGCAGTCAATAACAACCCGGCCATTGCTGATTGGTTCTTCTATGAACGAATTAGCAAGTTCATGAAAACATTTTATGTGGATGTTCTTGGAGCCACAGATTACTGGTTCAGATTCGAGTGGCAGCACAGGGGATCTCCTCATGTACATGGTGTAGCTTGGCTGCACAATGCACCAGACATTGAGAAACTATTGTCATCTGATGACAGTGCTGAATTGTTGGATGCTGCTGAGAGGATTACTGCATATGTTGATGGCCTGGTTAGTACAATGAACCCAGGAATTCCTGCTGATGGGAACAACATAATCAATTCTATTCCCTTACCTAAGATTAAACCGCATGTGTGCAACCAACAATACCAAGGCATAAATAACTTGGAAATGGACCTGGTTGATTTAGTTGCTACTTGCCAACGGCACACAAGATGCTCAACATCATATTGCTTGAAGCGTAAGAGAGGCAAGCAGGAGTGCAGGTTCGGCTACCCCAAACCATTACAGCAAGTGACTACTATCACCACACAAGAAGGTGAACCTGTAGTGCTGACTTCCAGAAATGACAATTTGTTGAATGCCTACAACCCAGCACAATTGTCAGCTTGGAGAGCCAATGTTGATATGCAGTACATTGTGTCCAGAAACAAAGTCATCAAGTATGTGGCAAAATATGCTACCATATCTGAGCCTCGTTCAAAAGGTCTGCAAGAAGTATACAGTACAATCATGAAAAGCATCAAAGAGGATGCCACACCACTCAAAGTAGTGCAAAAGCTATTAACAAGCACTATTGGAGAGAGAGATTTTTCTGCACAGGAGACATGTCATCTTCTTTTGATGCTGCCCTTGTTTAGAGCTTCTCGAGATTTCGTTGTTCTTAGTCTTGATGGTTCTCGACAGGTGACAGAAACATTTGAAGAAGACAAATCTGTGACTGTGGACTCCCAACTGGACCACTATTGTGCTCGTCCTGATGTCCCAGAGTTTAGAGAAGTGTCCCTGCAGAAATTTGTTCAGAAGTACAGAATCCCCAAGAAAATTGGCAGTGCACTGGTGCCAAGGAACAAAGATGTAATAGTGATACCACGTCCTTATTGCTCACCAGATCCACAAGGACCACAATATGAGCAATATTCAAAGCAGAAACTCATGCTTCACAAGCCTTTTGTTCAACTGGATGAGCTACTTGGAGGATGTGACACATATGCAGCTGCTTATGCTACTTTTCTTCAGTCTGGTAATGTGCCAAAATCTCTTGCTGATGATATTCATAGGCTAGAAATGGCACAGGCAGAAGATCAACAGACTGTTGATGAAGAGGTGACTATTATTTATATTTTCAAACAATTCATTTTTTATTCTTTTTTATGTATTCTTTTTGCAGGCATGTGATAACGATGACAATGATGATCAAAACAAGAACACTGTATTGGATTGGATGCAGCTCTGTTATCATCACACAGAATTTGAGCAAGTTGCTTCTACTTGTGAAGTCGACTGGTCTGCTGCTGGAAAAAAGTATGACAACTTGCAGGAAATGCCTTCCTTTATTGCACAGCACAAACAGCATTTTGTCTACTCTGCATATGAAACTGAGGCTGAAGCACAAAATTTGAAAGGAAAGCAGAGTGAAGCTTACCAAATAGTATTCAATCACTACCATGGCAAACTGTGTGGTTCACCTCTAAGGATGATCATCTCTGGCACAGCAGGAACTGGAAAGTCATATTTGATAAAGTGCTTGAAGAAATTGTTGGGCGATTGCCTTCGTGTGACAGCTCCAACTGGAGTGGCAGCTTACAATGTAGATGGCTATACGCTTCATTCGCTTCTCAGCATTCCTGTCACTGGAGACTTTAAGGACTTGGAGGGACAGCGTCTCAGTGCTCTTCAAGGATCACTTTGTGGCGTTAGGTACTTGATAATTGATGAAATGTCAATGGTTGGCCGAAAACTATTTGGTCAGGTAGACAGAAGACTTCGCCAGGCATTCCCTCAAAGGTATCTGTTTATTGTTACTCGTAACTCAACTGTGTTTCATTTTATTTTTTTAATGAAAAAATCTAGATCTCATGAGGTACTGGGTGGATGTTCCTGTCTACTGACTGGAGACTGGGGTCAACTACCACCAGTGATGGACTTGCCACTGTACGCTACAGCAACAAAATCTGAACTGTCTGACCTTGGCAGTGCTAATTATCGTCTCTTTGATTGTGGTATTGTTTTGAAACAAGTACTCAGGCAAGAAAGCCTAGACTTTAAAGAGTTACTCATGCGTCTCAGAAATGGTGAAATTACTTTGGATGACTGGAAAGTTCTGATGAAACAGACTCCAGCTGCAGTAGGAAATGCCAGCACATTTCAGGAAGCTCTACATCTTTTTCCAACTGCTGCAGCAGTGGCTGAGTACAATGTTGAAAAATTGCGAACAAATTCTCAGCCAGTAGCAAGAATTGAAGCCATCCATTCTGGTCCTAGAGCTAGCAGAATTCCTGCAAGTGATGCTGGTGGATTGGAACCAGTTATTTTTTTAGCATGCAAGGCACGTGTAATGCTGACTGCTAATCTGTGGGTTCAAGTTGGACTGGTTAATGGAGCACTTGGTACAGTTGTGTCAATTTGCTACGATGGTGCAGATCAATCACCACCAAGTTTACCAGTAGCAGTGACAGTAAAGTTTGATTTCTACACTGGTCCTACTCTGGCAGATGGCACTGTTCCAATAGTTCCACTACGCCGCACATGGTTGTCCTCTACCTACCCATGCTCGAGACTCCAGCTTCCCCTAAAATTGGCCTGGGCAGTTACAATTCACAAGTCCCAAGGTATGACATTAGACAAAGTTGTCATTGATGTGGGGAAAAAAGAATTCTCGGCTGGACTGACTTTTGTGGCATGCTCACGTGTGCGGCATGTAAAAGATCTGCTTTTCAATCCTCCGTTCGCTTTTCAACGTGTAGCACATCTAGCCAGCAGCAGACGTCATAAGGAAAGACTCAATGAAGACCTCAGATTAGAGAAACTCAGCAATAGTTTAGGCTCACAAACAACACTGTCAGTCAAGTCTGAGTTGTGCACAGATCACAGAATTAGCGAGGAGGCAGAAGAAGCAGAAACAGCAACAAATGTGCCCCATATTCCAATTCCATCATCAGGGGAAGCACATGATGCCTGCTGTAATGGAGACTGCAAAAATGTTATCGCTAATGAACCACCTCTTCCGGTCGAAATAAAAAAGAGTCTCACTGATGATGTTGTTGTCACTAGCGTTGACACCCATACTCACCAATTCCACTATAACCCTGTCAATGAAGAGTGGCAGCGTGCACAATGTGAAAGGCTTGGATTGCAGTACTGTGGACCAAATGGAGTCACTCCTGGTGGTTCTAATGTCCCATTAACACGTCCGACCAATTTCAAGAGGATAGTTGGCGATGGAAATTGTCTATTTCGATCTTTTTCTTTGATTCTTACAGGATCGGAAGAGCAGCACTTAGCTATACGAGGGGCTATCGTACAGCACTTGAGAACAATTGGGGATGCGATATGGCCACATCAGATTGCTCCTCTTCTGAGACAGATTCAAAATCTTGGAGAAGTGCACCTTGTTGGCTCAGTTTATACAGATGCAGAATGGGAGCTGGGAATTGAGCAGTATATTGCAGCAACCAGGATGAATCAAAACAGGGCATGGGGATCGGAGGTTGAAGTCATGGCATTGGCACACCTTCTGGATACCCCAATATACAGTTATGATACCGTGAGTGGTTGGAATCTATATATCCCAGGTATGGTGCATGGTACATTTAATTTCAGTCATACAGATACACATCAAATGGCTATGTATGTGCACCATGCTGTTAACCACTATGATGTGGTCAATTCAGTGCAGTAATTGGTTAAATTTGGCAAAATTTTATAGTGGTCACATCAAATGCATAGCGCACAGGCTTTGTAATTGTTGTCTTTCTTGCTGTAAAGCGGGAATTGTCTTTATGGTAGTAGTTTGAGTTGACTTTATTAGGAGACACCAAAATTAGCATTCTTGGACTCATGTACTGATTTCACAATGTGTGGGCTGTAATAATGTGGAGCCCTGAGCTCTTTGTGTGCCTCTGCAAAGACGACCTCCAGGAATGCATTTTTTGCTGGGATTTCCGGTGTTTCCTGAGCTCACTAACTGGGTGGCAGGGAGTCCCAGTAATCACAAAGTGTCGTCTATGTCCACACATTTCGGTACAGTTTGCCATCCAAATAGTCCTCAAATTATTTGTCCATTTAGAACCTAGCTTGTGTGCCAGTATAAATATCTAGGTATTTAAGCTGGAGGTCCTAAGTTATTTTTCATCAACTATATTCAACTAAACGTCATATTTTATGCTCATCAAATTTATACTCAAGTTCTTAAAAATTTCAATGTCAAGTATTGAACTCAAGTCTTATAAATTTTGAATATTTTTATAGTCAAATTCTTATACTCGAGTGCTTCAAGTTTACACCTTAAAGAAAGATTTTTAACTGCAGCAAGCTGCTGACAAGTACACCTTATTTGCTTTAACTTTTAGTATTAACTTTCTTCTTTAAATATGAAGGAGGAAATAAATGGTTTTATCATGAACATAAATTTCATATGACTATAGCACAAAATTTCAAGTTCTACTTTTTTAACAGTCCTGAAGCATTTTTTTGTATCACAAAATATATTATTAAACATTTTCACAAATAATAATAATTACATTCATTAAAATTTTCTAAAAAGGACCCAAAGTAAATATCAGTGCATTTGAAAATGTGACTACTATGGTCCCCTCTGAAATATTTGGAGGGGGGCAATCATCTGTCGAAGATGAGTACAGATGATTGTCCATATCTATCATATGTCACATCCAAGATTACCAACTTTTAAACAATAGTAAATAACACATATGCAATACATTCTTGGAATAGTGTACAGTATCAACTGACAGATTGTCTATCTGGTTTATACAAAACTTTGAAATGGTTGGTAACTTTGTATGTGTATGTATGGTTATGGTATGCTGATGAGCTCAAAAAAGAGCGAAACAATCATTTCCCCCCCTAAAATTATCATACAGTGTACTCATTTTAAATTGCATTTTCTCTAAGTGGCTTTATTTTCAGCTAGGCCAGCTCGCTCGCCATTTGCGCTATTCGAGCGCACCACTAGTTATTACTAAAAAAAAGGAAGTATTATACCAGCATTATTACTATAATTATTGCATTTTGTATGTTGTATACAATTACAATCTGTTGTATTTTTTAACATAATTGTATTGTTATGTAATGTGCCATATCATGGCAGAATGTACATTGCAAATTAGGAATGCACTTTCATAAGGTTTTTTTTTTCTACGGTTTCCCTCTCCTGCCCTCTTTCTTGCAGAGCCATCTCAGGGTTTTTTATACCTCTCTTCAACTCATTCTCCTCATTTATTTGTCTTTCCTGCTCCTTTCTATTTTTGTCCTTCATTGAAGTAGTATTTTTTGGTCAGCCTATTCTTACCTGCTTCTCCTTTTCCTTGCTTTTACGTTTTCCTGCTTCGCTGACTTTCTTTTACATGATTTGTGGTGAATTATGGTTAACTACGGTAGGTGAATACAGATACCTAGTATTCAGTTCTTATAGAGCAGGAGATGTACAGGGATGGATTTATGGGAAAAAAGTAACAAGAAGATAGGGCACTCAAAGATTTGTTAAAATTATAAGATCTGGATGGTTTAGTGGTAGCTAAGTGTGCGTGACGGTTGCGGGTTAGGATCCAAAATATAGTACTCAATTTTTTCTTATCAACTGTAGAAAACGTGTAGAACTTGACATCTATCCATACAGAAAATGGCAACATTTTATGCCAGCAGCTCATTTTTGTTAATGATTGCATGTACCATTTTGATCGTCGTTACTAAATGACATGCTTTTTTATTATTTATAGAGAAGTGTGTTATTAGACCAGTATTTTTGTGTATAATACTCTAAATTTGTGCTATTAACTTTTCAAAATTATTACAATATTAAACCTAAACACTACTATTACTTTGTTTTTCAGGATAACTGTCAATCATTACTATTAGTCAACTTATTTTCCAGCCTATAACCATCATGTGTATAAAATATGACAGCTTTACAGCTCATGCTAAACTTAATACAAAGGCTAGGTGTTAAGTAATGTTGTTTTGGTTGACTTAAACTTTAAACTAAAACTAACTTTAGTTGAACCAAAAACATTTTGGTTATCTAACTTAAACAAAATCTTACCAGGTTTAATATCTACCTAATAGTCATACGCTTCAACTAAAACAGAAACTAAGATATTGAAAAATAAACAAAAAAAGGAAGATATTGTATAGATTGTAAGAAATTATGTTTAGTCTCAGGAGTACCTAACTATACTTGAATGTGTTGAAAATATGCTTATAGCAGGAGCATGTGTAAAGATAGGGTTGGGTTTGTATTCGTATATGATGGCTGTGGCTTGTACCTATATGTACCACATAAAAATGAGTGTCAGGAATTTGGAACACTTGGTGTGGAACATTAGTGTTTTGAGTAACTTTGGATCATGGACACTGTGTGCAGGTCTTAGTTAATCATGGTTAACTATCAGTCGGACAAATCGAGTAGTGACCAGTTGGCATGTATCATGTACACCAGGGTGTGAAAGTGAGTGTAGAGCATAGAATACAACCTTCCTGAATTTGGTTGGTACAAAGGGATCAATAGTTCCTGTTGAAAAGTCACAGAAGAGGGCGAGATTATCTGAATACAATTTGGAAGGAGTAATACTAAGACAGGAAGATTAAGGCTCTGATACCAATGCTATCAGCTTGGGATCAGTTAGCTGATCTTGTGCCATTACAGACAGATAAATCTACAATGTTCTGTGCTACTTAAATGTCAGATAGAGCATTGGCTTTCGAGTTATCTAGTCCATGTACATGAAGTAGGTCAGTGGTAATTTGTGAAATGTGACATGATTGATGTGTGGGGGACATTGATTGGAATGAGTGTCAAAGGAAAGTGTTTGCAGTTAATAGTCTACAGAGACATAAAAAGTTAGGCCGTCTAGAAAGAAGAAAGAAAAAAAAATGCTTGATTGCCAAGTACACTGCCAAGAGCTCTCTACCAAAGGCCGTATTTGTGAGTATTAATTGGAAAAAATAAATAATCAAACAGAAATAATAGACAAGCGTCTAGTTCAACTGCTCAACAAGATGGAGCTCATCGATTGTCATGTGGGAGCATTTTAAAGTCCGAAATTCACTTACTGTATTGGTGGATGAATATTGGCGTGACAATGCAGCACATATGTAAGAATTTACTACATCTTGCAAAAGTTTAAAGCCATTTGTAACATGTATATGTGTGATTAGTCCTAAGAAAATACTAGCATCTTTTCTTCCTATCTTAATTGAAATCAATCTATGTCATGAACAAGTTATCAGGAATCCCTCCTAAGCCAAGGTCTTTTTTTTTACATTTTTCTAAATATCTGAAGAAAAATATTGACAAAGGTTCTCAAAGGGCCTCCAAGTAACCTACCAGGGAACTGGAACTTGAACAGTACATAGACAAGATCCATACTATTCGTGATGAAAATGATCCTTTTCATTTCTAGATAGAGAACAGAAAGGTATACCCTGCCTATGTGTTATGGTTAGTTGCATTTGACATTCTCTGCACTCCAGATTCATCGGTTCATATTGAATATACAATTTCTATCACTGGTCATGCTATTACTGGATGATTAAACAGTTTTTAAGGCAGGAACCTTGAAGTTGAAGTTACACTACTTAATACTGGCATATTTGTAGAGCTATGTTAACCTATGCTATATTTTATCAGTCATCTTTTCCCAATCTGACACTTTTGTTGAATAATATTGGGATTATGTTGATAAAGTTTAGACGTCTATATTGCCACTGAAATTAGATTTAGCTTTTTTTTAATAATTGAGTATTATAAATCCTATCTGAATGGTATTTAGAAAACTAAAAAATTTCCAGCTCAGTTGTAAAAGCACGAGCTAATATCACCACTACATTACAAATAAACAAAAGAACAAAAAAGATAGGTCAATTGTAAAGTAAATGTTACTTAAGCTATAAATAACTAAAACTAAAAAGATAAAAGCTTAACCAAAACAACATTAGGGTATTTTTTTTCTCGTAAATTTTGTAAGTTACTAGCTAATACTTAATCTTATTGTAAACTCAACATGTTCTATTTGACAACATTCATAATAAGACTCACATTCTCATTATGCAATACCATATCTTTAAGATGAGGTGATAAAGAATGTTGCTAATTGTTTTTAAATGAAAAAGTAAATTATGTAGCATGTAACCCATTCTCGTTTGTCTCCCTTTAGTTCATCAGTTATATAATTTGTACTAAAATGGTGTCTATTAGTCTTTATAATCAGGAGCCTTTATTTATTTGTATTTTTATGAACTAAACTGTTATTGACTACAGGAGGTGCTCCGTTCAGTATTCAAAATGATCAAGGTATCAA
>WLWD01004153.1_pt1 | contig 38971 bp, 29 predicted proteins | sample 6712731 | NCBI WGS metagenome assembly WLWD01 (sample SAMN12718690, study PRJNA576275) | sponge metagenome | isolation source: marine sponge | host: Mycale hentscheli | place: New Zealand: South Island, Marlborough, Capsize Point | collected 2014-11-01
CAGCTCCTCCCACCCCAGCTCCTCCCACCCCGGCTCCTCCAACCCCAGCTGTACAATAAACTCTGTTATTAGTAAGTAGCATCGATAAATCCAGTGAGCTTAACTTCTGCTAACAAACTGGTCCTGTGAAATATAGACTATGGACTATCCCATAAATCAACCTGTGTTAATTTGAAGATATACTATTCCATTCAACACCAGTAGCCATTGAAACAAGGCTTCTGACTATCCCATAAATTAGTCTATGGACACAAACTGTGTTAAGTGAGGATACTGCCCATGCCCACAAAGAAAGTGTTTTTCTCCAACTGCTGTAGACAGAGTATGTTGACATCCTTGCCTCCCTCTGGCTGATCCGTGTACCAGCTTGCCTGGGTGTTCAGGTTGTATGTGTGAAATATCATCCTGCCGTCATCTCTAAAGCAACCAAGTACTTGTTAATGAAGGTACTGATAACTTATACCCTCACACCTCACCTCGGTGCATAGTTGCACTAACTTCTATCACTGGTCAACAATTCAAAGATTACATAGCTATACCACTTCTGTTCTATTTTAATAATACATTTTACTTACTCTTCAACAGTTTTAATCGCTGTTCTCTCTCTCTCTCTCTCTCGTTAAAAAAAAAAAATCCTATTATATCTACTGATTGCTCTCTCTCTCTCTCTCTCTCTCTCTAACTTACGCCTCTTTGAGACCAAAGCAAATGATGGGGTATTCTTCTTTTTCATAAATGAAGGCCTCAAGCGTGTGCAGTGGGGTAGGCACTGAATATTCAAACATCTACACAAGCACACATATATTTATATGCACCATGGAGGTACACCTAGGCTTATAATCAGTCACTAGAGGTCGTACCATGACAAGTTTGAAGGCCGTCTGTGGCTGGTACCACTGCATGAGCAGGATACCCTTGGGAACAGTAGCTATCAGGAACCTCTGGTCAGAGAATGGATTGCGAGCTGTCCACACAAACACACATAATATTAAAACATCAAGAGAGTCAAAAAGCAAGAAAGAAACACAGGAATCAACAGTATGTAGCCTTTCCCCTCCTGCCAATAAAAAACAAAACAAAATAAAACAAAAACAAAAAAACAACAAACTTATTTATTGCTATTTATATACATATGTAGTACTTAATAAATATGCACTATTCATTATCTTCTCAAATTATTATTAATTTAATGTTACTATAACCAGTTTCAGAGGATGGGATTACTTAAATGATGGAGTTCTCACCTCCCAACACTTACCTACGCAGCACTTGACGGTGTTCTTAGAGTCGGGGATTCTGGCAGTGTGACTGGATTGCCTACTGGCACGACCATAGCTGACACACAACAACAACAACAACAAATAATAATAATAAAATAATAGCAATTATTTGTATCTCTTTTTAATGGCCAATATAGTTATTAACTCAATTGGCTGTTAAAAAGAGAAAAAATTACTATTATAATTATTTCAGCCACGCCTCGTGCTATTTCAATCGCAATAATATTACTAATAATAAGTAATAGTTAGAGCATACGCGCTTAGGTACTGGTGGATTTAGTATTTAGTGCACTGAAGCCCAAGGGCCATAGGCCCGAGGGTTTTGTGCACTAAATCCACCAGTACCTGAGCGCATGCTCTAACTATTTTAGAACCCGTTTACCCGCCAGTTTCCACTAGCAACTTGGTTTATCAGCATTTTCGCACAAATATGGCGTGTCAAGCGAATTTCCGGCCCAAAAATAAAATTCAATTAAAATTCAATTGAAGCACACCTAGCAGGTTTACTTTAGCATTGTAGCTGCCAGCTGTTATCTCCAGATCTAACTCTAACCTGGGCTGCTCTGCTCTGCTCTGCGTAAACAGTTAAGCAGCTAGCTATGGTAAATTCCTGCGGTATGAGTGTCAGCAGGAGAGTTGTCCGAACTAGGGCTGCTGGAGAGTTGTCAACTAGGGCTGGTCCCGTATAGGTCGGATATGAGAGGGTAGTAGACCCTCACATATCATATCCAGGCCTCACACAGCTTTATCCGGCCTATTCTATTAAACTAAAACTCAAAAATAGCAATACCCCAAGGGTGGTTAGTATGCACAGTTTATATACCTAAAGGCAAAAAATAGTGCACACTTACCAAGTTAGTACACCTAGTAACAATATAGCAACGGGTTCTAATAATAATAATAATCTAGGATAATACTAACTATAATAGAGGGAATGGATTTAGAAATAAAAAAACAATTAAAAAAATGACATCTACTCTATCAACGTTATGAGGCTATCAAGCACCGCAGCAAATAGACAAAGAATTGTTTAATTAAAAGCTACAAACTAAATAATTACAATTATTATTTCACAAAATGTCCCAAATCCCTCAAAAAGCAACTCTTATTAAAGCACAGCAACACAAGTCCACAGATAGCCTGAGGCTGTGTATTCCGTTATGATGGCAACAGTCACACAGCCCGGCTACACACACACAAACATACTTCTGCTGTTGTCCCTCTGCCTGGTACAGGAGGATCAAGTTGGTGGTCACTAGGTAGCGACTGTTGCCTGACAACCAGATCAACGAATTCTCCACAACTCTCAGCCAGTGGCACGCCCTGGAAGAAATCTATACACACCCAAGCACACATATAATTATATATACAAGCACGTAAGCTTATAGTGGTGAATGATTATATATACACGCACGTAAGCTTATAGTAGTGAATGATTATATATACACGCACGTAAGCTTATAGTAGTGAATGATTATATATACACGCACGTAAGCTTATAGTGGTGAATGATTATATATACACGCACGTAAGCTTATAGTGGTGAATGATTATATATACACGCACGTAAGCTTATAGTGGGGAATGATTATATATACACGCACGTAAGCCTATAGTGGGGAATGATTATATATACACGCACGTAAGCTTATAGTGGGGAATGATTATATATACACGCACGTAAGCTCATAGTGGTGAATGATTATATATACACGCACGTAAGCTTATAGTGGTGAATGATTATATATACACGCACGTAAGCTTATAGTGGTGAATGATTATATATACACGCACGTAAGCTTATAGTGGGGAATAATTATATATACACGCACGTAAGCTTATAGTGGTGAATAATTATATTATATACACGCACGTAAGCTTATAGTGGTGAATAATTATAAATAATATAATTCTGGAAGCTAATTTAAACTAATACATACATACACAAACCAACAAACCAACACACATACAAACTAACCTGCTCCATGACTGGGTCAGGATTACTGGCTACGACTTGTAGAGAAAACAAGCCTTCATCAGCGCCTAGCAACACGTACTGAGCTGCAAACAACAACAACAAACACAACATAAGGTGTAATTCTACACCAAAACAACATAATGTCATTTCAAAATCACCCACCCAGCTATTTGTCACTCGCCTTACCCTTCATCGTTCATTCCACCCTTTACCTCTCACCCCGCCCTTTGCCGCCTGTTCCACCATTTACCATCCATCTCACCTTCACTGCCCCGCCCACCATGCCTTTCTCAGCCCACCCTTTCTCCTCCTTGTCCAGTTCTTCCCTCACCATTAGTGTAAGGATGTATCCAGGAGGTGGCACACTTGAGGTGCAGAGGACAGCCATTGAAGACCTTGGAGAAATAGGCTCTCTTGTCGGCATCCTGGGATTTGGGTTTCCGAGGCTTGGACTCCCTGAGCAAGTGATAAACACACACTAATATGTACTACAAGCCCACCTGTTAATATTTGGACCCACTGTATCCAACCCATTCAAATGTTCTATATACTTAATTCAATTAAATTGTGCCCTCAAATACACCCACACACATTTGCTTGTCCAAGAGAAATAGAACTTGCCTTTCAACACCTGTCATATATATAAGTTAGACAGAGGCACCGAGGAAACTACCGGATTTAGAAATCCCGAAGGCCCTGAGCTGTAGCATCCCGAGCGAAGCGAGGGTGCTACTAGGGGCCTGAGGGTTTCCTAAATCCGGTAGTTTCCTTGGTGCCTCTGTCTAACTGATTTAGTCACTAAAAATAAAAATAAAAGCTAGCTAGGTGATACAGCCTGTTCCACCACTTCTCAGGCTAACTTATGGAGTCATTACTGGACTTTTTATCACCAGAAATTATGGACCTTTTAAACGGGGAAACGTCTGATAGCGAACAAACCTTAGTTACTGGTCAACCAGCTATTCAGCGGAACATTCTGTTCACGACTATAACTTGGAGCTGCTCCCAGGAAAAACGAGGATGAGGTTATGAAGGCCAAGCTTAGTGCTATACCTTCTAAGACCATGGCTGACACAAAATACTGTGTCAATGTATGGCAACAATGGTGTGCACACATTTCTACGGAGTACGGATGAGAAGTTACACCCCTGAAAGAAATATTTACCCAAGAATTGTCCACCAAATTGTGCCTTTTCGTCTTCGAAGTAAGAAAACAAAACGGAGAGTTACTGCAGCAACTTCTGATTACTCGTGTGGTGCTAATAGCATGAATACTTTGCAATCTTCCAGCACAACTTTCACTTCTCCTTTTACTTTTAACTTCCAATCATGCTCAGTTACTATGAATATTATCTCAAATAAATAGGAATATCATCATTAGCTGTTGTAACTTATTTAATCAGTTTTAGCTACTCATCACTTTATTTTAATATCAGTATAAAAAAATAAAAATATTTCTTTGTTATATCCCTAAAATTTTGAATATTATACAAATGTGTCAGAATTGTCAAGTAGCTATTCCAAACAATAAAGAAGGTGGAGTGAGCTAGGGTACTAAATGTCACAAGCTAGGGTTCTAAATGCCACAGGGGAGGATAATAAATGCCAACAGGAAGGACCCCGCCAATGATTTCGGCGAGTTTAAGCGTCTGTGAAAAATCAAGAACCTACCGCGTAATTGAAAATTTTTGGAGCTAGTGACTAAAGACAATTAGACCATATTCATGATGTTATACTGAAAGTACTTCATAAAACTTGACCTTATACAAGCAGCAGTCAGTAGCTGAAATGTCTGATGGCATTTCAATTTTATAGACTGGTAAGGTGACGCAAGTCCCACAAGCATCTCTTACTGGAGTTACATGTCATTTGGCAGCAATTCACTCTCTAACATTAACTGTAACGTGTCAATAGAGGCACAAGTCGGCCATATTTACTCTTAACTGTTCAAAATTTCCAACCCTACAATAGCCTGGGGGTATAAATACTTTACACTCCTTCAGTCATTCCTTCACTTCCTTTCTCTTCTTCCTTCCGCCCACTTACTTTGGTTGCTTGGGAGGTAGGGGAGGTCCTCCAGCTTTGGGGGCAGCATGTGCCTTAGGCTGCCTGGGGGGCACAGGGGGCTGGTCCACATTACCGTACACTGCATCGCCACCAGAACCTCCAGTGGGAGAAACCTGGTCCTCCTGAAATGTATTAATAAAACTGATCAATCATTTAAGCCATAATTAATGCATTTTTCAATAACTACATGTTTAAATACTAACAACAGCTCATACACCAAGTATGTATGTGTGTACAATGTGTGTGTGTGTGTGTGCGTGCACGTGTGTATGTGTGTGTGTGTGTACATGAAACAGCAATGGTCCAGGTGGGACTTTGGGTGCCCACACCACTTGCTGTGAGAAAAGGCCTGTTCTCCTGCGAGTTCCTAGCCCGGCTCCAGGAGCTTTGCTTGCACGGCTCAGTGCCTGCTTAGTGCACAGACAACCTGGCTCTGCCAGGTACGCGTGACTACTAGGGGTAGCAAGATAATTTCTTTTATTTGCATGTATGTATGTTTGTATATCCTAAAAGTCCCACCCTAACTAATGCCCCACCCCCTCACTAACCCTTGCCCTTGGTGGTACAGGTGGCGCTGGATTGGCTGCAACCTGTTGGTAAGGGGGCGGAGATGCGACCTCTTGATCAGGGTCGGTGTAATCATCAGCATTGTTGGAGACATGAGCCACAGGATTACGTGACGACTCATTATCATACACCGTCGATATCCTGAAGGCACACAACACAAACAAACAAACAACATGATTAAAACTGTTCTTTTTCACCAGAATGACAAAACTTGTTGATACTGTATTAATTATCAAGTTTGTGTTTCATTTTTGATTTTTTGTTCCCACAGATAATATATAATTTATCCATCTCCTAGATCCACTCAAGTGACAGAACCTTGACTGATATTCCATTCCTATTGAATTACAGGTAATTATAGTATTGCATTGCACTAACAGAGTCAGAACTCTTAGCTTCAGGTTGTGAGCACTCAGTTTATGATGAGCACTCCCACGTCACAGCTTGTTCTTAATCAAAGTGATGTCAAGATATAGCGGCAGACCTACTAACAGTTAGTGGGAGGGGCCTAGCCGAAGCCACTCCTCCTGCCATCTCCACAAAGTTTATGAGCACTTCATCAATGGTTATTTTCATACCATTAGTGTACTTCAGCAACAGGAGCACCATCATGTATGTAATCACACACCACTGCCCCCATCATTATCATGTATGTAATCACACACCACTGCCCCCATCATTATCATGTATGTAATCACGCACCACTGCCCCCATCATTATCCATCCACTGCTGGTCTTCAGATTCAACTTCCATTGACAGTGCCTTCTCATCCAATCAGCCTCAGGCCTGGATCTTCTATATCTTAGCTACCACTACCGGGGCATCAACCTAACCGGGCTAACTTAAAGCTAACCTGTTTCTTGTTCATGCTTTGAGTGGCTTCCATTGGTGGCTGTAAACTGAATAATGATGTGTGTTTGGGCTCACACCTGTCGGGCGCGCAAACACAACTAGGCAATATCCAATTAATATTAGCTAAGAATTACTCAGTATTGTACAATGTATGTACATACTAAGTAATCAAAAGAAATGCAAAAAAATAGTATAAAATGCAAAAAAATAATATAACTTGGAAAACGAAGTTAACTTTCACTTTCATAATAAAAATAACACCCCAGCTCATTCCTTTCTCAAAAAAATAAATAAATAAAAACAAAAACAACAAAACACACACACACACACACACACACAAAAGGTGACTCCTTGAACACATCAAGAAAAGACCCTCAGCAATCACAGTGTACCTGATAGACCTCCACAATGAATGTACCCAGAATATCATACAACATTCAGAGATAACACAAATTCTGTAACTACCGCATGACCTTGTTGACCAAGTTACCAACAATTACACAACTATTTCTAAAATGCATCCCGTCTCCAACACTCCCCACCCCATATAATGCACACCCCTACAGTGGCCAACAGTTGTACTTACTTTTGAATGCCGGGTCTGTAGTTCGGGTCATCCGCCTGCCACGGCTACATAATAATAACAACAATAACAAATAGAGTCTTTCAGAGCAGAGCAGGAACAGAATCCTAACCAACCACTTATACATGTACACACACACATCCCAGTCATCATCATCTTACCATGTTGTCATGATTAGACGACGGATCAAGATTCAAATTTTTCACTGCAAGGCAACACACACACACACACATACACGATCAATATTATGTACTTTTAGAGCACATGTGAAAACTGAGATGTCTTTTCAATTGAGTATCTATAAAATAAATGGGAGCATAACATCCAGTTTGATTATCAATTATGAGCAAATCTCCGCCCCAAATGGGTGTGTCCTCAATGCATGTGTGGTGAAGGAGCAAGGGAAGGGAAACCATACATACATAACTGTCCACCCCAAGCACATGAGATAGAAGCCCAACCATTAGGTGTACCAGTCATGTGACCACTGACACACACTAAGGCTAGCCTCACTAACAAGATGGGGCTTCCAGAAAAGAAAGAGTCAAGAAAAAGAGGAGAACAAAAAAAAAAACAAAAAAAGAGAGAGAGAGAGAGAGAAATGTCAGTGGAACATCCTACGTAATTTTTTTTTTGGTCTCACAAGAGAGTCTCATATTTCCCTGGAAAGTGTAATTACCATAATACATGTACATACATAGATTACATAGATGCTGACGTAAGCTAGGGTTATAGGTGAAGACACCCTCCTAGACAAAACACACACACACACACCACACACACACACACACCACACACACACACCACACACACACACACACACACACACACACACACACACACAAACTCACTGTCTGCATCAGACACTTGCTTGCCTATCTTGTGCTGGTTCTTCACAGACGATATCCGCTTGAAATTCTTTTTCTAAACAGGGAAACAAGAGGAGACACCACCCATAACCACACCCACCTGTCCTCCAGCCATTCATAACACCACCCATAACCACACCCACCTGTCCTCCTTCTTGGTCCTCTTCTTCCGTGTCCTCATCCACTGGAGTGCGAGACTTAGAAGGCGGGGCCTCCAGTACAGTGATGAGTGGTAGCATGAGTGCCGCACAGAGAGCATTTCTGTTCACAAAGTCGTGCTGGAAAAGAAACAAGTCATGACCAGCCACCACACCACACAGGAGTGCATTCTAGACATGCATGATGCTACAGAGTGGGGGATGCCCACATTACGCTAGCATGACTTCTGGTATAATAGGTAGACAAACCCATAGGGCAGAATTAGGCATTAGGTTCATTTTACTGGCATAATTTAGTCAAAATATTTGTACTTGATAGTTAAGCTTGTTTCATATTGGTATTCACTGACTTAAATACTCAACCACGCCGAGCCTAGAGTTACGCTCCAATAATGTATAACAAACTAAATGCATGATTGACTTCCTATCTGAATAGGAAATATAAAATTAATTTGAGGCACATGAGTGTGTAAGTTTGAAACAACACATGTACGTACTGTATGTAGGCTTGGAGAACATTGCTCACCTTGAGAAGTTCCTGTGCGGTGGGTCTCCTCCGTGGCTCCTTCTGCAGTGCACATCGCAAGAAGTCGTGGAAGTTCTCTGACCATTTGTTCTTATGCTGCAATCCCGGAGACTTGAAGTTTCTTTTTGTCATCAGGTAAAGGGCTCTATTATTACATACACACATGTGGCAGTAAAAAAAATAAAATCACCCCACATATTAAATACTGAAATATTGAAAGCAAAAAGGTCTTGCTATGATTTTGTTTCAAGAGCATGCTCTATTGAAGCTGTTACTTTTAAATATTTCGATCTCAAATGATCAGGAAAAGGGTCTTCAAAATCACACTGTACATCCACATAGGTACACATCCACACACACACACACAACGCCACTTATCAATAGACACGAAAGCTGATGTATCTGATGAAGTGGATAAAGGATCACTAAAATAAAAAAGTGCATAGCCTTGAGCTCAACACCCTGTGAATATCCAGGCAGACAAATCCAAGCAAGAGAGTTGAGAGTTGGATTCAGGAGAAGGGAGGGGGGAGGGGCTATTTACCCCCTCCCATCCCTCTATAAAAGCCTTCCTCCTCCTATAAACCCCTGCATACTACATATTGATTGTACCACATGAAATTAGCAAAGTTTTGAAACAAAGGCTTATAGACAGTTACCTCATCGGGTGGAGGTCGAACATGGGGGGTTGGGTCTCGGCCAGCTCTACGGCAGTGATGCCCACCGCCCACACGTCGCACTGCTGGTTGTAGCCGCCTTTCTTCTCTACAGCAGCCACCTCCGGGGCCATCCAGTATGGAGTGCCAATGAATGACTTCCTCTTCATCAGCAGAGTCTGAGTGAGCTGGGCAGCTATGCCAAAGTCAGCTACAAGGACAAGACATAATAATAAATAAATAAATAAATAAATAAATAGATAAATAAATAAATAAATAAATAAATAAATAAATAAATGAATAAATAAATATCTCTATACTGTACGCCGTGTGGCCGAACTGAAATACCCTGTGAATATAGACAGGCAAGCATGGTGTAAGCATTACTATGTTTTTAAAAATTCTCATTAAATATATGTCCAGTTTAATAATCTCAAGTTGATCATATTAAATAACTGATAAACAAAGTTCAATAAACAAGATGGATAATTGCTGCTCTTGTGTGTATCAAAGTGATGACGTAAGATGACAGCATGAGCTAGATGACAGGAGATGACTGCACCATTTGGAAAGAACACTGGAAACAAGTCATGGTGTCTAATCTCAGGAGAGCTGAGGAAGTACTAATATCCTTCTGGGGAAAAGAAGGAAAAGAAAAAAAAAAGATGAAAATAAGAAAGAGAAGATGAAGAAGAAATATTAATAGTCAGGAGAGCAGAAGAAGAAAAAAATGAAGAAAAAAGCCTGACATACAGCATAGATAGAATTGCTACAGCAAGCTGGAGATCAATCAGTTCTAAAAATAGCCACTCTCCTGAGTGTTTTCCATCCGCTGACTGTCTCTCTCCTTTGCTTTCATCATCCATCACTAAACACAACAACCTGTCACACCCCCAAATATGGAAACTGGTTTCAACACTGCCATTGTTCCTTGTGTTTGGTGCACCAACACCTTTTCACTCCACCACCAACACACCTGAGCCAGTTTCATGTCCAGCCATTACAACATGCAGTGAATGGCCAGATGCTGTGGGTTCCCAGAACTATAGTATTCAGTATAAACACAAGCCTCTGGGGAATTGACTATTATACTTGAAAGAGATACTGATGTGTGGATGTATATTATAGGATGCTGATAATGGGTGACAACAACCCACACCAGATACAAGGCACGCCAGCTACAGGCACGCCAGCTACAGGCACGCCAGCTACAGGCATGCCAGCTACAGGCATGCCAGCTACAGGCATGCCAGCTACAGGAACTCTTAGAGAGTGTGTGCGAAATTAGCAAGTCTTAAAAGGTTATTTTTCCCTTCTAGTTAATGTCACAGTTAAACTGGAGGTGGTTTTGTTCACTTGCATTAGGATTTACATACATAGTATTTAACTACGGGTTATACTATGTAAATGTTCAATATAATTAATATACAATGTTTGATACAGAAGGAGGGGGAGGGGAACACTGAGTCTTCCCCCTCCCCCTAAACAGAGTTCTACCACAAGGAAAAATGTACCCTCCTTTGTTACCCACAAAAGCTTCATCAATATCTTAAGGTATAATTTTATGTACTAAACAAGATATTCAAGCTATAGTGTATACATGGTGATAGAGGTGTCATTATAAGTGTATACGTGGTGATAGAGGTGTCATTATAAGTGTATATATGGTGATAGAGGTGTCATTATAAGTGTATACATGGTGATAGAGGTGTCATTGTATAGTATAAAGTACTATATCGCTCAATGCAGCAGTGAGCTTATGATCTTTACTGCCGAGTAGAAGTAACAAAGTGAGATAGAGTGTTCTCTTAGGACGTGTGTATGTGGTAAATTGCAGCACAGGTGACAACAGTACTGAAAGCGACGTGTTCTTCGTGGATTTGTCACTATAGCAACTGGCCTACACATGTAACTGATCCATTCTGTGTTCATACAATCCCAACCCTATCCCATAATAGACACTCACCTAATTTTACTTCTCCAATGCCTGTCAGGAGAATATTGGCTCCCTGAAATAACACACATATACATTACTACCCATTGCCACCAGCAGAGACCACTCCCACTAACTTGGACAGCAGAGACCACTCCCACTCAGTCATATGCATCATAACTTACCTTTATGTCTCTATGCATCTTATTTCTTTCATGGAGATAAGCCAACCCCTATAATTAATAGAAAAATTATTTGTAAACTAACCCTAGTGATAGCAATTATTTCTTTCATGAAGGCAAGTCAAGTTAAATTATTTGACCCTCAATCAGTCAAGCCACTAATATCTGAACACTAGCAACTACATAACTCAGGATATAAAATGCTGGTGGGTAGACCAGCTGTTTGATGAAGCAACTCCCTCCCTCCCTCCCTCACCTTGAGTATCTCTCTGCTGACAAACGCTATCTGGAGCTCGTTCAGACCTCCGGACATTGCTGCAATAACACACATACACACACATGATCCAGTTTGGTGGTACATTTGTACGTCATCTTAACCACCCTTTACCAAATCAAAATTGGCCATGCCTTCCTTTATACTCATCCCTCCATCTCACCCCCCCCCCCCCCCCCCCCCCCCCCCCCCCCCCCCCCCCCCATACACACACACACACACCATGATAGATATCCTGGAGAGAACCTCCCCCACAGAACTCCATGGCTATCCACAGTCTGTCTCTCCTAAACACACAAACATACAATACAAACAACAACACATACATACTTATTACGTAATGAGGCAGACGGCCCAGAACAAGGGCAAGTGAAGCTGCTCACAAATAATAAATGTAATATCAATCTCTAGAGAGATGCGTACGCACACCTGCCCGTTGAACAAACAACACTTACTAGTTACTATAGCTACCAATCAACTTTTCTCAATCTAACGAGTCAAGTGGAAAACTAAAGGTACGTCTATATGAGAAAAATCTCAGTTGTTGCCATGGAATTGAACCCAGGATACCTGGCATTGTGAAGTTACAATAGTGTGTAATCAGTATTGAAATAAAGAGATGCTACAGTAGCAATGACAAAAAAAATCTGCTCACACACACTGGAGGGCGTGGCTACACCAACAACAATAAACAGCAACCAGACTTGCCATTATCTAACAGTCATTCTATACTAATACATAGTCTCCTCTACTTGCAGCTTTTCTGTTTTAATATTATTATTATTAAAACAGAAAAGCTGCAATTATATTTTTGTGCATGTGTACTGTATGTTGCAAGTTTGATCTTCAGTAGAAGACGATTCTTAGCAGTTTATAAACTTTCATTCTAACTCACACCATGAAAACTTGTCAGGTGACAGTCAGGTGACAGGACTGAACCTTACTGATACGGGAATTCCAGGCACGAGTTCACGGATGATAAAAAGAACAACATACTATTAATAGTAACAGGTACTTAGACCACTCATTACCAAGGCAACCCTACATCTGTTCCCAAGGCAACCGTACCTCTTCAATACATCCAGTACTAACACTTGGGACTCTCACCACTGACACCAGCTATGGTGTTGGTTGATGGTTGGGATAAGACCGTGCCACTATGTATGACATCACTTCACACTCACACATCACCTTACGTCTTAAATCCTGGAATGCCGTCAAAATACACAACGCCCAAACATAGAAATTCCAATCAAGTGTATAAAAATAAAAACTGAATTCAATTGTACCCTTCAAACAGAGCCACCATCAGTGGAGGGGGGAAAAAAAAAGGGAAAAAAAAGAGGGGGCGGGGCAGTAATGACAAAGTGTTTTTTTACCACCTTTCCCTTTAAATGACCAACCACTAATGGTAAAGGTCATTTCCTAAACTACAGCATTGTAGAGACGATGTCTAGGGATTAAACAACAACTCACATTGTTCTGGTGTCAGGCAGTATGAACTAGCAGGAACAAGCAAAGTAATGATGAGAGTAGGGGGCGTGTCCTCAGACATGGTCAAAATTTTCAACATAGAGAAATCACGTTCCCATTCTCATACAGCATACCAAATTTATAAAACGACAACCTCCCTACGCCTGAAAAATAATATGTATAAGTTACATTACGAGGCAGAGGTCAGTGGGAGGAGTTATACAACCAAGGGCTGAAGGCCTGTAGATCTGGTAAGGACCACACAAAGTGGTGCAATCAATTGGTACCATAGTTATAGGTTATAGGAAACACTAATTTTCAATTAGACAGTTCACTCATCCACTTCCCACAAGGTGGGTATGAAATATATATTAATGGCAAATATAGCAATCTGATTGGACGGTTTGAATGAACCATAGATACCTACACACACACATACATAGATACCTACCTACATACATCCACACATACATACCTGAGGTAACTGCCAGCATAACCAACAATATTAGGATGTTTGCAATCAGCAAGTATAGCTATCTCCTGCTGGATAATGTTGAAATCCTCCCCTACAAACACACAAATATACACACTCAAATATACACAACAGTTACATATACACAACACACAGTTATATATATATTTATAGCCCGTTACCCGAGCGACCACGCTTGTCGTTAAGAACTATAAATCGGATACAATCTGGTATGCTCGTAAGAAAATGTATTAGCAGGGAAAAGTCTGATATAGTTCTTAGCAACCATAATTATGATGGAAGGCAGATCAAAGCAAAATGGAATAATGAAGAGTTTGGGTACTTTAATACAATTACTAAGAGCTAACGCTATACATTGCTCGTTGTTTATGTTCTGGCTATAAAATAGTTATAAACCAAAATCATTAGGTTTGTATTGCGATTTATAAATCCTCGCCACTCGGGCTGCACCCTCGTGTCTCGGAGTTTATAAATCGCATACAAACCTCAATTTTGGTTTATAACTATAACATATATATATATATATACGTATGTATACATACACTCATGCATCCCCTATATTGTATACACAAACACATGTATGTTGAAATGCACTGGGTGAATGTTTGTGAAATACCAGAGGCTGTTCATTTCTCACCTGGTTCTATTTTGATAATCTTCAATGCAACCTTCTGCCCAGTCTTCACAACTTTAGCCTGGCAACACACATACACACATACACACACACACACACACACACAACTGATATACATGCAACACACATACATGTACTGTTCATACATGTAACTCAACACCGCCTACCATAGCAACCATCACCATGTCAACAAATGTGAAGTCATTAACACGTTCAAACCATCACGCTAACTGACCAGCATCTTCAGCAAGAACAATAATTAGTGTGTGTGAGTGTGTGTTTGTACAAGATGTGCTGCCTGAGATGAACATCCTCCATCAAAGAGCAAGCTCTAATGTTTGATAACAACCCACAACTATTCCTGACATGAGGAGTTCCAGCATTATTTCACTCAGTACACTAACTCGCAATACAGACTAAGAAAATACGTAATATTAGTAACTAGCAAGTACCCCACCACACAGTGGTGCCTGACATATTGCAAAGTAAGAATGCAGTAGCACCATTATTTTTATTCATTGTTATCATCCTCTAACTACTTGGTTAAGGTTTCATCAGTTTCCTTTCCTGCTCTCTTTTTTCCTGAACTATCTCAGTTTTTCTTATCCCCTTCCTTTCCTTTCATCAGCTCTTCCTTCTTGAGTCATGGAGTCCCAGCTCCTCTTTTCTCCTGCTTCTCTGATTCTCTCTGTCTTTCGATCATGATTGTGGACTTGGGCTTTGCTAAACTTTTGCCTTCTCTTTCATACTATCGCCTTCCTTTCTGAAGCCTACAGCGTCTTCCCTCGCCAATTCCACCCACTAGTCACAATTAATCGCCTTCAACTGAACGTGACGACGCTTTACCCATTCACGCAGTGACGCTGCTTTACCAAACCGTCAAGCTCATGAATTATTCATGAATACACACCGTCACCAACGTTACTGACACACAAGTGTATTATTATATAGATAATGATTATAAATCCTAAAGAACATGCAAGACGCCCAGTTTCCCATGTCTGCATATGTAATGAAGTTATTATAGAATCGGTTTTTTGTTTGTAGTATACTTATCTAAATGTGCATGCCTGCATTTATGTAGAATGCACAGATGCGTGCATGTGTATGTGAGTGTAGGTGTTTGTGTAGGTGTGTGTGTGTAGGTGTGTGTGTGTGTAGGTGTGTGTGTAGGTGTTTGTGTAGGTGTTTGTGTAGGTGTGTGTGTGTAGGTGTGTGTGCATGTGTACGAGTGTGTGTGTTTGCGTGCACACGTTCCATTAATTTACCTCGTACACTTCTCCATATGTACCACTGCCAATCTGTTTGATGATCTCAAACTCTCTCTCCGGATTACTCCGTCTTATGATGCCAAGAATACCCCCGTCTGCCATCTCTGGCTAGTGGGTGTGGTCACAACTACTCTGAATCTCCTACCACCTGTACACACACAGACAAACATACACACAAACTCATCAAGCATCCTGAATGCATTCCAGCCAACATCTGGATGGAATTTGCTCTACATTCATATTATATTTACTAGGGAAGGCTTTCTAGACCCTATTAGGAGATATTAAAAATTGAAAACATGGAAATAACATCCCATCCCTTCCTAAAATTATATTTAATTGACCTCTGTGAACTTATGTCCTGAAAAATTCCCTGTACCCACATACATTTATTAATCAACTCTTCTTCGTAAAGTATGGAATACAATTACAAAAGAGAGGTGGACTCCACCCCCCAGCCCCGCCCCATCCCGATCATTAGTCCATGACAGATGACAGCCATGCACAATCACACACACACACACAGTGCATCACAGCTACACGGTGTATTTGAATACCCATGAAATAGCAGCTGTTAATACCCACTATTGTTACCGCACCTCAGCATACTCCAACTAGTACTAATAATACACTACACCATCTTCCCCAGGCACACATTACCCTCCGCTGCAACCTGATTGGTAGTGACGTGCTCTTTCTAGAACATATGTTGAGTTTGCATGAGCTAGTGGGTGTGTCTATAAAGAGTGAATGGATTAATGTATATCTATTCATGTGTATGTATGTGCACATGTGTATTCATGTATATGTGTGTCTATGTATGTGTGCATGTATATGTGCATGTATATGTGTATGTATGTGTGTATGTATGTGTGCATGTATGTGTGTATGTATGTGTGCATGTATGTGTGTATGTATGTATGTATGTGTGCATGTATGTGTGTATGTATGTGTGCATGTATGTGTGTATGTATGTGTGTATGTATGTGTTCATGTATGTGTATATGTATGTGTGTATGTATGTGTTCATGTATATGTGTATGTATGTGTATATGTATATGTGTGTGTATGTACTTGTCTTGAATGACAAGCACATAGGAACATAAATCTGTCAGTGGTTTCAAGTTACCAGTGGCAACCATTGGCTAGTGGGAGAGCAGTACCAACCAGTTATCTTTCCTCCATCCTCTAGATTCAAGTTTCAAACCCACTACAAAAATAACCCTTTACCCATTTAAACATCTGGTATTCAGTTCCAATCAGCATCCTCATAAAGTATTGCAATTTTACTCCATGACAACCAAGACACATGAGAAGTTAAATAGACACAACAAGTTTACCTCCTTCATGTACACAGTGACACTTTAGATGCACATACTGGATAAGTACAACAACAACAACAAGTTTACCAATACCTAGAGCTTACAATGCACGTATGACAGACGTAGCAATAGCGCGTTCATAACTCAACCAATTCTTAAAAACATTGACTGACTTTTATTATTCTTCCATATTGAATGAATTGGAGAGCGGACGACACAATACACTCACAAGGTAACCAACCCAATTGAGATTCTGTGATGTTATTTGTTTATTTTTCTTATTTATATGGTACGTGCGACCACTTGTTTCGCCCGTGCAACTAATTACGTAAGCTGGTAAACCATTTTGATACAAGAAAACAACAAAGCAAAGAACCTGTCCACCATTCAGTAATGATAGAAGTCCTAAAACCTGAACTCCACTTCACTACTTCATAAAAAGCATAACTAACCCAACAATGCCATTTCTCTTCGTTGTCGTTGAACGGGCGAGTCTAGTTAGAACATTTCAGAAACTACAGAAATTATGCCAAGGCCTGTAGCTCATAGCTAGCTCTCAAAGATAATAAAATATAGCTACATGTAGTCCAGCTCTCTTGCCATTCCTGCTCAAGCACTCCGCTAGTTAACAACAATAAAGCAATGTGTTAAAATCAATCTTTCCTTACATAGTTTTAAATCCTCGCCCTCTGGCTGTGGCAACAGATAAACCAGCGCACAGCAAATTGAAAATGTCAGAGAGGCACAAAGTGGAAAATAAAACCTGATAAGTACAACATGATCTCAAAACCAAAACAATAGATAAGATTATTATCTTAAATATACTTGTACTTGTAGGTGAAATAAACTACAGGCAGAAAAAAAACTTAACAATTTTTCTTTCTTCCCCCCCCCCCCCTTTTTTTATTTTTTTATAGGCTGTATGGTAATTAAAATCCTTAAGCAGAATCTCCTAAATAAAATACATACCTACTAGTGTATGGCAATACAAAATTAACACACATGTGAATCAAAGCACACCTGCACACACAAACATACTAACACACTTGTGTGCAGACAAACACGCATACCATGGTAGCCAGTCACTGATGTATTGATCCAACAAGATTTGTTCCTGTCCTTTCACACTAGAGAGTAAATGTTTGTAGTCGTGGGAAGTTCATGACAACCACACCCACCCGTGCATTAATTAGAGATCTGACGTCAAATGCCAGACTGAGGACACTATTAAAGTGATCATGCACGTGCTACTAGAGGAAGGAACCTACTACCACTCGGTGTATACATTCTACACGAAAACCAGGATTAACTTTAGTAACGCGTGCTACTGCTCTGGACTATATATTATTATCTAGTTAGACACGCAAACCATCAGGATGAGCGTCACTTGACAAGGGGACAAATTATACTCTAACAGATGGACACTTGAAGAAGTGAGACACATCTCTATATTTTAGAAGTGACATTTATGACAGATCTTCTGTCACTAGCTGTGAGGAGTTAGACTGACATTTGACAGACAGTGACTTTAGAGACCGTCTAAGTTAGACAGACATTTGTCAGGTGACAGATGGGACTCAGTACACACCACGTACACGTACACGTACATGTGTAGCTATAGGAGCATTGGAACAGACAATACCATAACTTCAGCTAGTTGTTATATTAATTCCAATTGCCCGTGCTACTGCTAAATCATATCTCCAAACAGGTGTCAATGTTCCAGTTGCTGTTTTTATTACAACACTTCTCTCAACTACTTTCTTACAAGGCACACACATGCACACACACACACACTCATACATAACACACACATATATACACACACTCACACACACACATACATACACACACACATACATACACACACACTCATACATAACACACACACTCACACATACATACACACACATACATAGCACACACACACACACTCACTCACACACACACACACATGCACACACAATATTACTACAAACACATACTTGAGTCGACAGCTGCCTCCAGAGCTGACCAAATGCATTCATTCAATCATTCCAAACCCTGCCTTGGGTAACCATCTTGCTGTGGGAAAGAATGGAGAAGCTATGAACAGACACTTCACTCCACCACACACTGCAATGGCTGCCTCTGATTGGATCAATTGGAGGAGAAACCAGAGCTTAATGTGCCAGAAGATATCCTGCTCGAACTATAACCTTATACCTACACAACAACAGCTAAACCCGTTCATCTCTTCACTCGCAAATACCAGAGGGAAGCCCACCACCGGGCATCCAGTCTAAATAACAATCACTCCAACCAAAGAATCCAACCACGGAGGATTCTCCAGAGGAAGTGGGGAAATATTCATAACTGATATAAATTAGGAGACACTTCAGGAGGAGGAGGATGGGGAGCTCATGGTATAGACATTCAAGAATACAGGAGAGAGAGGGAGAGAGAGAGGGGGGGGGGGAGGGATTACAGGAGAGAGAGGGAGAGAGAGAGAGAGGGGGGGGAGGGATTTAGAGTTTAAACAGATTGTAGCCAAATAACAATGGAGAAACTGTTTAGATGAAATACACATGCACACACAAACATACACACACACACACACACATGCAGTGTGACTCCAACCAGGTACAGTTACAATCCCTCAGTATGAGAGAGAGAGATTGGTAAACTACTTTCTCCGATCCACAGACTTCAGAACAACTCCCAAAGTCTTGTCTACAAGCACTATATGTATAGCAATCTTCATAACCCATTAATGGTGTTGTTTAAAGTCTGTAGTTAAGTACTTGGTAAGTGGACATGTGCGTGGGGTTAAAAATCATCATCCATTGGGCAAAATGCCAGCGAGTAAGTGAGGCTAACTAGCTAAACTACTCCACCCCCCTTCTTTATCATTCCAGTTAGTCTAATACAACAATGTGATTCTGTTTTTGCTGACACTTCCAGACCTACAAAGGTGAATGAAAATATTAAAATGTGTGTGTGTACATGTGTGTGTGTACATGTGTGTGTGTGTGTGTGTGTGTGTGTTGGAAGACTTCAACTAAGTTTAGACATTAAGAATGGGTGAAGGAAGACATTCAGGAAAAAATGATGTATAGGTTATGGAAGTTGGTATAGGATTAACACAACCAAAGGCTCAAGGAAAGTGTGTATACTGTACCAACTAAACGGAGTGGTGTAACCAACTTGTACCATGGCTCTAGGCTATAGGAAACGCTTAAAACTAATTTTTTATTGGACAGTTCATTTATTCACCTCCTAGGAGGTGGATATGAAATATATTCACCATGAATTGAGCAATCTGATTGGACGTTTAGAATGTACCATGGTACAATAATTATATAAGTATTACTAAAAGGACACACATCTATCCAAGGCACAATGTATCATTCCAGTTGTGGTCAGCCACGATATGATTCATCAAAACACAGCAGGCAGGTTGGTTGGTAACTGGTTAGGATTTGTAGCCAGAATACCAGGGGAGTTCCCCCTCTCTGCTCCTGATCTGACACTCCCAGTGGGTGTGTCCTCCTCTCACTGATTACTATGCTCCATATTGAGGCTAGTTTTCAGTTCCTGTTCATCTTATATATGCCACACACCCACACACACACCCAAGGAATCTATCTCTCTCTATCAGGTCCGTCAGGTAAGGTACGCAAATGAGCTTGTGCAGGTTTCTACTCGTGGAGTAGACGCACAGACAGACAGACAGACGCACAGACAGACAGACAGACAGACGCACAGACAGACAGACAGATAGACGCACAGACAGACAGACAGACAGATGCACAGACAGACAGACAGACGCACAGACAGACAGATAGACGCACAGACAGACAGACAGATGCAGACAAACATGCAGACAGTTGGACAGACGGACTGACAAACAAGAAGAATGACTAAAAGACAGATAGGCAAGAAGAAAGACAAACTGTGTAAAAAAGTAGAAGCAGTTGGATGGACTGACTGATTGACAGACAGAGGCAAGAAAATGGATAACAAAAGACAGACAGCATTTTATCCTCAACATCTCCCTCTCTAACACCTTCACATATAAAACACAAGATGGTATCACAGGTCACTTGCTGTGATTAAACATGTTATGACCACATGGTTCACAAAGCAATGGTCGAGCCAAAATGTCAAAAGAGAAGTTTGCTCAGAGCTAGAGATTCTACAAGTGCCACATCAAGTCTGCCAGACCCAGAAATGGTGGGAAACAGGAATAGGAAGATGCTTCCGTAAAATGTCCTAATGAAGCGAAATTTCTCGTAGTAGCTGCCGGACTCGGTCCATTAACTTCACTGTGGGCACTAATGTTGATAATTAAGTTACAAGGAGACCAGAATTCCTTGAAAGAAAGGACGATAAAATTAGTGAATTGCTAGTTGGGACAGTGGAAAAGGCAAGGTGGGCGGAGCAGGGAGAGGTAAGTGGACGGGTGTGAAATATCAAGTCAGGCCTACACGTACTGATTACACTTGATGACTTCAACAACAACAGGAAAATGTCCGGTAAATATTATTGATTGTGATTAAATGTTCATCAACATTTGATGCACCTCTCAACACTGCCAGACTGCTAGTGAAATGTCTTCATGAGTAACGAGGGTAACAGTTCTTCAAGGTCAGCGAGATGACGCACACGTATACTCACAATGTAGGAAGGGGGAAATAGCACAAAAACTGTGTGAGTATGATCATCAATACTAATAAATTATGTATCAGTCATACTGAATGTATGACACACATACATACATACATGCACACACACACACACACACACACACACACACATGCTGCATTCACCCACATAGAAGCAGGGAGAACTAGTTTAACCAGAAAGTCAGGGAGATAAGCATGGATGGTGAGTCAGGGAGATAAGCATGGATGGTGAGTAGGCTAGGTAGGAGTGAAGCTCTACAAGTATCCCACAGGAAGGAAGCTGGAGGTGAGTCATCATACCAATAGCAATACTTCCTGGTCCACTAAGTAACAATTGTTGCTATGATTTATAAGTGTATGTATGTGTGTGTGTGTGTGTACGTATGTGTGTGTACGTATGTATGTGTGTATGATGTATATATGTGATCGTCTATGGGAAAATCGGGCACAACGCGGCATGCGTAGACGTCGCAAAAAGATCCGATTTAGTTCTTAAAATTGTATTAAATAAGCCTAACGAAGGGAACGGTTAGGTGATATATAGCGGGAATGGCTAAAGCTACGGCGATAAAACTTGGAGAGCTTAATATCTGCTTGCCGAGGAGTGTGTAAGTGCAAAAAAAAATTTTTCGTCGGGGCCGCGTTGTGCCCGATTTTCATGTAGACGGTCACATATACGTACATATGTATAATATATGTTTGTACGTATGTGTGTGTGTGTGAGCGTGTGAAGCACATCAATAAGCTAAATGACTTCTGAACTAACTCCACTTATTCTTTTCCCAGCACTAGTCACACTAGGATAGTATTCAGAGCTTCTTCATGTTCCTAGCCACAAGCCAGTGTTGGTCTCACTGACCCTAGAGCCAGGGTTGGTCTCACTGACCCTAGAGCCAGGGTTGGTCTCACTGACCCTAGAGCCAGGGTTGGTCAGAGTGCTGCCATCCACCATAATCAAACAATGCAAGACTAAAAGGAAACATAAGAGAAACCTAAAGAATCACAACACTGTATAGAAAAAATAATAACCATAGTGCAAGCAAAACAAATGGAAGCTCATTTAGGTGCACTCTGCACACATACGCACACACACACATGCATACACGCAACACATATATGCACGCACGAATGCACACACTAGCATGCAAACAGACGCACATACACACAGATGCGTATACAGCACACACACAAACATACACGCACACAATTTCCACTAGGAAGTGCCCAGTAGCCCACTGCAATAGCTCAAAAGCTATTTCGACCACCATTGGTGATTTTGTTGTTGTTATTATTTATAAAGAGCCCAGTGGCACGCCCTCAAGGAACACTGACTATGAACTAGCACAGCCGGCTAATCCATGGCCAGAATCATGTGATCCTCATCAATGGTTCTCCACAAACTAAAGACTATTCATTGGAAGAAACGATAACTCTTCTAGTGGGTGTGTTTTCCAGCTTAATGGCACAAGTCTAATTTGACAGTGGGGTTAAAGGTCAACACTGAACAGATTCCACATAACTCAACCATCAAAAATTGTGAAAAATAAAAAATTTAATGAATTTGCTAATGACGAACAAGATTGTCTCCAAAACAACGTTAAAATGAAGTATCAAATCAACTCATCTAGTCCTTCAGCATCCAGTTATGACCTACCGCATGCACAGCTTAGAAAGATAGAGCTCCGTCGCCTAGGTTACCAGAATATACATAAACACTTCACACACATACACACACAGTGAGCACGAGCACAACATACACACACACACAGTCCCTGACTGTATACGCACGTTTATGCGACACTAACCCGACAGCATTCCGCAGCGTTACTCACCGAGGCAAAACAAAACAAACACACATAGTTGGAGCAACCCTACGTATGATCTACAAAAATACACACTCGACAAGTGCACAAACACAACATACAAGACAAGGGATATGAGGGCTACACTAGTACTAGATGAGGGGTACACTAGTACTAGATGAGGGGTACACTAGTACTAGACGAGGGGTACACTAGTACTAGACGAGGGTTACACTAGTACTAGATGAGGGCTACACTAGTACTAGAAGAGGGCTACTTGTGGACTAGCTAGAGACGCACTCTTTGTCCAATATAAGGCTACACTCATAGACTAGCACTAACATACAAACATTCGTACCTCACGACTCTTTCCATGCCATCCAGTAATTGTGATGCTCACTGTCAACCTACTTAATATACCAATGCAATCTACATATCTAAGATATTTCTGGGATAATATTAAATCCTGAATCCTGATGCACGTTGGATCCAACAAAACCAATAACAATTGCAAGGGCTCGGCTGCAAGATAGCAGTGAGGTTCTTACGAATAGTGACCCAAGGCAGTAAGTGTATGGAATAAACAGCAATTCAGCCATTCACATCCTACACAGCTCAAGATATTGACACTTGTAATTATCAAGGTGACAGAATCACAACACTTTTTTTTTTTTTGTTCCTTATCTCAGTATTATTTTCTTTCTTTTTCGGCTTAACGATAAAAAATATATTACCCAGTAGGAAACTATAGAGTTAAGTGATCTCTCATTCCAAGGGGCACAGCCAACAGAGGTTCACCATCCTTGCTAATCTGACACAGATAAACACTAACATTATCTAAAGGATTATCTTCCCATAGACTACCCAACCACACTCGCTCTACTGGAGGGGAGATACTGAATTCTGAGGCTGTCCATCTTCCTACTACCCATTTCCTCAATCCAAACCACTTACCCCGAGTATGAATGCATCACGCACACAAACAAACAAACACTGTAACACAAAGGCCCTCAGACCTATTAAGTAAATGTAACAAGAAGTGCCTCAAGAAGTGAACCGAATAGCCAAGGCATTTCCCAAGCACTACACAGCAACGCATCTCTCTAAGTGAAACTCGCACTTGCTCCAACATTCTGGCTTCAATAGTTGAAATTCCATTCTACCAACAGGAAACTTTATAATTCAACTACCACACATGTAAACACACACACACATGCACACACACACTCATGCACACACACAAACACATGCACACACACACGGACACATGTACACACACACACACACACAGACACACACACACACACACACACTTACCTCTCCTACCCACTCGTCTTGGTACACTTCAGATAGGCCACCTTATAAAGAGACTTGAGAATTGATTTGAACACAACTGAGGATCATTTGCAACTAACCAGGCAACTATTATGTAACAAAAACAAATTGATCAGAGCAACACACCCTCACTGCCGCACGCACACACATATTCGGCACATGCATCTGAACAAACAATATTAAGCCACTAAATTAACCGTGCTCTCCTTGCCATGAATCAACTTGCGACACAAATTCCACCTAGGCTTTAACACTTGTTCAGGTCAAAGGTAACCGTCTCACACAAAGTGAAATGGCCCGTGGCCTCCACACCACAGGAATCCTCGTAAAATTTCATCTCATTTCGTTCCACCACACCCAGCACAACCACCACAACAAAGTAGGGCACCCACCGCACACATGCACGCACGCACGCAAGTCAACCAATTGTGAATTATCAGAAACTAACTACAGCAGACTTTGCTAAGCTGCAAACAATCGAACATTTTAAAAATCGAAAACTTAATCCACTTCCATTGTCTGTGGAAGATTGCTGAGTCAGCAGAATTTGATACTTCTTTTTCTTTCCCCCTACTATAATTCCATTTATGATTATTATTGGTGAGCGAACGAAGCAAGCGAGACACTATCAGGGGTAACTCAATTTGAAAATCGGGGATATTTATATGTTTGGACGAACACAAGTCATTTTTGTACTTTGACCCTCGCGTTTTTGTGTTAGTTCGGTGGTCGACCCCGTCCCAAACTTCACTAAATAGAATCCTCTGGTTTATCGATCAGTACCTGTATCACCCTAGAAATTGAATTGTTTACCGTTTTGAATTCTTTTGCGGGTGCAGTTAAAACGTGAAAACTTACGGGACTTCCATTTCTATTCGAGTTAGTGGCGGTGGTAAGTCAATGCACTCTTTGTCGTGGTTATAAGCCGTACGCAACAGTGTTTACTTGAAAATGCATTGTCCACTAGACTAACCGCGAAGGTAAGTCTCGTGTAGGTGTATGTCCAGTTGTGTCAAAGCATTGTGCGTTACAGCCACTACTTAGCTAAAGAATATCACAAAGAAAGCGTTTAAATAACGCGTATTGTTTTGTTGTTTTTTCCCTTCAATTCAAACAGTTGCAGCGAGTTGTTACTATGGCACTGAAATCCCTTTACCATGTAAGCGTAATTTAAAAAACTCGACCTTATTTTCAATAGCTTCAGTGTTGGAAGTCAAAATCATTCATTTAAAAATAGTATAGTCTTTAGGCTTGCTCGCCATTTGTGCTCAAGCACATCACTAGTTCTAAATAACAAAATTTGAGGCAGACCAACTTGCAAAATTCAAACATTCATATTGAAAGCATTTGTTAAATACAAAATAAGAATAAAAAGAACAACTTCCACACTGCACACTCCATAATTCAGCCTCTACATTTAGACAACAGTCAGGTGCTCTTCCTACAAGAGCCAAATATAGCTCTGTGCTGGAGTGGCACACGTACACCAGTGAGTCACAATATGAGGCAATTTATAAGTGTAAAAACTCACAGGATGTTTTGAAAAGCTCACTAGAAGGAGCCCCATATGTGGTGCCGTGGTAACAGGACTTAGCTAAGTTAGTTCGACTGATAACTGGTGTCACTCATTTGCTAGTGACAAGCCAAAACACTGGTTCAGTTGCAAATGATAACTGATTATGACAACCAGATAAGTACTGAACTGGATAAATGGTTTTTATCACTACACAAGTGACAGTGGGAAAATTCACCATAATTGCTCATAAACTTCTATTAAAGGAATGAATTTTAGGCAATATTTCACATTTACTCCTAGTAGAAAGTTTGGAAGAAATAAGGACAGCAACTTACCTGGGTTACAGCTCCGCTAAGAAGTTCACTCCACAAGTGCGCCAAGTTGAGCAATAGCAAATTGTTCTATTCGATAGAATAGCCGCCGTACAGGTTGGGCCGCAGATTCACAGCAGCAGGAGCTCAACAAGGGTAGCTCGCCTCACCGCACTCTGTCACAGCTAGCCAGAGGAAGTCGTTAGTCAGATGGCAGGGATGATATCACATGAGAAAGTAAACCAGGAGTTAAGCCAGGATATTGTTAGTATACGGAGATAAATCCGTCTACGCGTTTATAGTCCTTCCGCTTTTATTGACCAGATGACTCGCATTATTATTTTTATGTTCGCCATAATGTTGCATAATCCATAGATAGTAAAACGCGTTTTCTATTTATGCATAATCTTTAAAATTCAATCACTTCTATAGTTAGTACGTACTCTAGAAACACATTTTGATAAGTATCAAGAAGAGGGGAACACTTATTCATAGAAAAAACTAGCTAACTAACCCAGTATGTGTACCTTTTTGTCTATAGCTAGCTATAGATAGAGCTTGTTATGTGTTCAGTCATTCTCAACTGCTTGAAATCCTGCTGAGGGGGTACAAGCAGTTTCCAAGCTTCATAGCCATTATATGACTTCAATAAGTCTGTTTACTCACAATTCATGTATGTAAGTATTTAGCAAATGCTGATCAAGACTGGTATTCGTTCAACATGCTCCAAGGATAGATCTTATATTCGGAAAAGGGAGGATACAACACAGTATGCAGATGCTGACCAATGTACTACTAACTATAGCCCAATAGCTAATGACTAGCCTTTTAAGTGTTTATATGAGATGAGATTCTAAATAAATTACGACACACAATTATCTTTTAACTTACTACTATTACTACTACCACAAACCCAGTACTGTTGAAATTCTCTAATTAAGAAATAATGAATTTTGCAGCCGTGAACCCTTCCACTGAAGATGTGGCAAATTCCACGGAGAGAAGTGAGAGCACCACATCATGCACGTTTAGTAAGCAGCTGCTTTTCTACAACAGACTATGTGTGAAGCTGTCAGGCATTCCTGAAGTGTGAGTTGAAAGAAGCTTTGCCTTCTGAGAAATGTTGATACTAGTACTTATTCATTTAAAACACAATAGCTGGGATTTCTTTTAAGTCGAGAAGCAGCCAGTAGCTAATCTTTTGAATAGCTCTTCAAAAGTAAGAGATTCCCAGAGAGACTTCTAGAGACATTGACACAATGCTCAGACTAGACCTAAGTGCTCTGAACACGTCATTATTGAACAAGGTTTATTGGGTATTTTTTTCCCATAGTAATAATGAAATTGTAAATCAACATAATTATCTTAAATTATCGTAGTATTGATGAAGTTTAATTTTAATAAGATGTTTTGGCTTTCAGAAGCCTTCATCTCATAACTGATGAAGGCTTCTCGAAGCCGAAACGTCTTGTTAAAATTAAACTTAATCAATACTACAATAAGTTTAAAAAATAAGATTATTATGTTTATTTATAAGTATTAACGTAGTAGTTAAAAATTAATTTCTACAGTAATAGTAATAAAATTAACTTTTCAAATTTTAAAGTTGAAAAAGGTATAGCTATAATTTTAAGCTCATTAATGACAAAAAAAGTGACATTTAATCAAATCAAAATGAGCTGAAAAGATTTGGAATGACATCTACTTAACTCTACCTGAGACACATCTCAGCTCAAGATACCCTAGTTTAATAGCTATTTTATAGTATAAATACTATTATTATTAATAATATTATTATTATTTATAGCTTTTTTTTTTGGCTGTAGTTTGTAACATACACTGAGTCAGCATATCTGCCCACAATGATGTGGCCTCCTTTTTCAGAATTCAAGATATATATCTGAAGTATGTTGAAATTATCCAGTCTTGACCAGCACTTATATACTAAAATTTAATATAGCTAATTAATAAATGTATAAATAAATAAATAAATAAATGTAACAAGCATATTAACAAAGGAATGAATAAATGAACAAACAAACAAAAAACAGACAAACTAATGAACAAATGAATGAAGCAATCAGTTAATCAATTTATTTATCAATAAAAAGATAATTTAACCTATAGAGCACTTATTAATTGCAGTTTCCTCACATGACAATACTAAGTTTATGCCATAATTGTTAGCTATAGGGCACACAAACAAACACACAAACAAACACACAAACAAACACACAAACAAACACACGTGCAATGCTGGATTGTGTAATGAAGAGCGGGCAGTTAACTGCAAAATAATTTATAGCTAATGATAGAATCTTTATGCAATTTAAAGATACTGGAGTTTGGGTGGCAGAAATCTCACTAATATCCACTTGATATTATGGTATAATAGTTGAGCTAGAGGGTTGGTGGAGGAGCACTTAAAAATAATAAATTCATGCAGTAATATAAACTGATACTTAGTCATTGTAATTTGTGCATTTGGATTTCACAAGTTGTATTATTTTGGTATAGCTAAAGATTCCAGATCAAGTCAGTCTTTGTTATTCATAGCTACTAAATAAAAGAATTAGCTATAGGCTTAGTTTTATGTTTTGTTCCACTAATGCTACAATTAATTTTAACTATTTCTTCAATATCATATAGCTAATTATTATTTCGTTTTAGCTAGCTCTATTGATTTGGGCCTGCCAGATAGCTAATGTCCTATAAACTTCCAGTGAAAACATTTGTTGATTTTTAGGTGAAACTGTTTGATAAATAAATGGTATAAACATGTGCCACAGCATGAGCTGAAGAGATGGTTGAATTAACTGGAAAGTTTTGTACACCTCTGACTAATACGCAGCAGCATAAGAAGATGTTTCGGTAAGGGGGATGTTCAAGGGCATGTTGTTGTTTTTTCGTGTTTAAGTGAGAAATCACCTCATTAGATTGTACCCCAAAATTATGGGGGGGGGGGGGCTTCAGCACCTGGAGCCCCTCCCCCTTCCTACGCTACTGATAACCTTTTCTAATACAGCACTAGCTAGCTAGCTGGATCCCAAGTTGGAGAAATATCTTCAACTGCAGTCAGGAATACTAACTGGATTTATCTCTATATTCTTAATTTATTATTTGCCTTGACATAGTGAGTTAGCTAATTATTATGAATGTCACACCTCCAACAAGGTGATCTGAAATTTATATACCTTAATTTTCCCCTTAAATAGCTACCAAAATTAGCTACTTCAGAGCCATAGCACTATGCTGAGTAATGTCTATATTGCTATTATTCCAGAAGGAATACTAGGATAATCTGGTGGTGCCTAATATCTACTAACACAAGTCTCTGATAGCTTATCCATGTGGCTAACTGTTTAGGAAGTAGCTAGTCCTCTTTTCCCCTCTAAAACTTTTAAAAAGATGTTTCAATGAGAACTTGAGAATATTGCTTTATATACTTTTTAAGATACGTAAACTTAAAATAGTATCTTCTCTTCGCAATTTGCATGTAATCTTAAGGTAAATTATAGTTAAAATTTGCTTTGTTTTATTTTTTCCATCTACTCTACAGAACAATATTGCTGGCTTGTTTTTGTTCTAGTGAGATTTGCTGTGCTCTGAAGTATCCAATTTTTTGCTCTTTCAGCCTATCTATAGCTAGAGCTTAGTTCTAGGTTTTCTTAAAGATAGCTATCCAGAACTAAAGTGGTCTAGTTTAGTTAACTAAAGCAACACTGTTCACAAGATTGAACTATTAAAATTATAGCTAATTAATGTTATTCTTGCAAGTACTTCATCAATATTCACACGAGGGAAATTCTATAGTGCTTTTTAAATAGCTTATTAAGAAAATGATATCTGCTTTTTATGCAGTTATATTAGGTCTCCCATGAAATTGGTTTCTTTGTTGTTGTTGTTTTTCTTTCCAGTTCTAGCTCTACCATCCCAATAATTCATTCTCAATGGAGTTAGGCTGAACAAACATGAATCAGTATTAAAGTATAAAAAAAAAAAAAAAGTGAAAGTCCTGATGATGATTATGATTGTGATGATGACTGAGAGGAATGTGATAAGAGTTGCAGCAGGAAAGTGAGTTCAGTGAAAGAGTTTTCACACGAGTCGGAAAACATTGCGAGGAGACAGAGGAGTAAGAGTGAGTTGCACAGCGGTGATTTATGCAGAAGTGGGTGTGGTTGCACTGAAGATGGGTGTGGAGTGCTTGGTGTTGGTGTGGGAAGGAGGCTCCTGTCCAGTGATGAATGGATGGCTCAAGAGATTCTTGGCTGTAGCTCTTCGATCTGGATTCTTCACTAAACAGCAGGAGAGGAAGTCAAGCAACTGTGGAGACACCTGGAAATAAAATGCCATAAATTCAAAAGCGCTGCTTAAAAGTTTCCTTGATTGACCTATTCATCCTATGGCAACTTCTGGAATAACCAAAGTTCTCCTTAGACATTCCTTTATATTATGAAGACCCTTTACCACACCAAATGAGACCCTTTACCAGGTTGACCACACCCTTTACCACTGGTGAAGACCCTTTACCACACCAACTTCATCACCCAGTTTAACGTCTGGACATCATTTACCCAACTACGACAACCAACCCCACATACAATCAGACACCTCCCACAGTAACTACAGCACGGAAACAATTTTTGTACCTTATGTAGGTTGCGTGGGCGTGGTGCATCCAAGTCTCGGATAAAGCTCATAGCCTCATGTGGGCGCAGATTGAAATATGGCGGCTCCCCGTCCAGCATCTCTATGGCCATTATTCCAACAGACCAGATGTCCACTTCAGTGCCATATTGTTGCCGGGAAATCACCTCTGGTGCCATCCAATAGGGTGTGCCCACCAAAGACTTCCTTCGAGGCTGCTGTGCATGTACTCGCGCACAAAACCCAAAGTCAGACAGCTTGATCTGGAATGAATAAAATAAAATATAGAATCTCATATACAATCACTAATTGTACAGCCACCACATAACTAATAAAAACATTAAATATAGAGCAATGTGATTCAATATTTTATATTGTATAACCCCACCCACCCGCCCCTGTCCATCCACTGAAGTGGTCAAGTGAACAAAACCCGATTAATTATAATTTTATCTAAATTTGATATTAAACTTAAAATCCTTTAAGTATATATACTAGTAGCTGTAGGCTATAGGATAGACTAAAAGACACCAGCAGGTGTGTCTTACCTTGCCAGAGTTGCTGAGTAAGATACTGTCGCTCTTGATGTCTCTATGGATGACACCATGTGAATGGAGGTGCTCTAATGCCTGTAGACAACTCCTACACACCGTGGCTACATCTTCCTCACTCAAACTAAAAGACAAGATTAAGATACAAAGACATCAATTACAAGAACTATGACCCCATTACTATATATCACGCTTTTCCTTTTCCTCCTTTTAGCAAATTCTTGGGCTACAGTTAAGCTTCCTGAGCTACCCACAACCATATTATTAATTCTCTAGCCCAATTCATAACCCAGAGTTAATAGCTTGCTTACTGACCTGGTCTTGTGCAGCAAACCGGTAAGGGATCCCTTCTCAACAAACTCCATGACGACCCAGAGCTCCTCGCCCACCAGGTAGGAGGCGTAGAACTTGACTATGTTGTCATGGGGATAGTCCTTCATCATGATCACCTGAAGAGATACACAGAAAGGGGGAGGGGCCATTAGTTAAGTGCGACAAAGCATCAGTGAGTCATGTATAGTGTATTAAGTCATTAGCAGCAGTAGACAAGACGTGCTCATCTTCTGCCACTGATATTTAATTTAATTAAAGGGGCAAACCCTAGGATGGCATTTCAAACTTAAAGGATCAATAAAAAATAAAAAAGGCAGTTAATGTGATCAAGCCAGTGGCTAAAGAAACACATAGTTCAAAAATAGTCAGACTTATGCTAACAACTACATCAGCAAATCCAAATCCATTCCACTGGAATGAGTTTTTAAGGTTGAATACACACAGTATTGTCTTCACCAGCCACCCACTCGAATGATAATATAGCCTGGGGCTTCACCGACGCATGAAAAGAAATTAAATGTACAAATTATTGTGCATCTCAGACAGCAACTCTATTAGTGGTAATACCTTACATATTTAAGTACAGGGCAACTCTACCTGGACAGATACATAAAGGAAAAAATGAAATAAATATAAAAAAAAAACAAAAAAAATCCATACAAAACAAAACACAACAATTGTAAATATGCAGTTATAAGCACATGGAGGAAAAAAAAAGTCTAAACAAAAATTATAAATTCATGTGTAATAAAATGAAAACAGTAAATGGGCCTTGTGTATGTATCATTGATACAAGGGCTTATTATTATGGGAGTTTTGCTTAAGTGTGGGAAGGTGTGACTGCCACCTGGTTGACATGGTGACCAGACACACACCAGAAACAAAACTGCCTCCAAGTGTATATAACCCCCCGGGCACACCAATTACCCCTAGACTAAACGGAGTTCACTAAAAGGACCGCAAATCTTATCCATACATTGCCACGTGTCAAAAAATGCCACACTAGATCAATAAGTACAGTTAAACCTTACACACGCCCCCAGCCCCCCTCCCCCGCCCACTTTCAGCGTAAATTGGCATAAAGATGATATAATGTATATAGACCAATGACCAACATACATGCAATACATACTGTATGTAAATAGTGTCTATGACTAGAGGCTAAACTGATGATAGTTGTGGCTTGGGATAATGGAGGAGCTCTTAACTCTCTTAGACAAGTAGACAACACTTACTTCTACGCAAGGTCAACTAAATGACAAAGAGAGAGGGAGACATTCAAATCCCAGCAGTTCATTTAATTCAACTTGCCCCCCCCCCCCTTACAACAAACAAACAAACAACAACAACAACAACAACCAACAACAACATAAAACAACTCCAAAGAAATTTATGGATGCACTTGTAGATCTAACATATTGAAGTTCGCTCTATATAGGATGTGCAAGATACACACACACACATACACACAAATGATTTAACAGGAGTACAGCAGAAAGATGATATCAAGCTATGAATTAAAACAACCTTTACTCCTCCACCTCCACACACATACGCAGGCACGTACACACACACACACCTTAGGAAGGAATATCTTAGGAGTTCATAATTTTAGCAGTAAAGTTCACAGTCAGTGCTTCTAGTTGCCTCTGATCTCATGAACTAGAAAGTAGAGACAGGCAGATGGCTCACCAATTAGTCCTCCATTGCAGCTTCTAGCTATGCTGGACTATAAATTCCTTTAGACACGTCATGAATAAAGAACGGAGGTAGTTAGAGCCTCATTAGAGCATGAATTTGATTACCAGTAAGTGGGCAGTGCTTAATGGGCGCTGCCTGACTTTATTCACGAGGAGTTTGTGACTCTGTTTCAAACGCAACACTGACAGCTGTTAAGATATGACATAAGACTCAAGTGTGAACCTAGGACATGCATGCAGACCAAGCATGAAACATGACTGACTCAGCATTTCTTCTCAAAGAATAATCACAAGTACATAAAGAAATTTTCACAAAGCAAGGTTAGGTTGGGTGGGGACAGCTGTCGGGTGATAGTTCCGGTGAGTTTGTACATGTGTATGTTTTACTTATCAGCGTAGACTTAAACAGACGTAGGTGGTGCAGTGTTGCGGCTTGAGTTGGTGTGAAGTGGTGCGCTTGTTGACTTAATCTCTGCACTTCTATACAAGACAGAGTGTCTGACAGACAACTGGATAGCTCAATTCAATCTGCTGCTAACTGGAAAAAAAGCAAAGGAAAAATGTGAAAAAATCTTAGTTGTCGCCGGGCAGGGCCACTGGCTTTAGCCACCAGTGCTCTAACCACTGAGCTACGACAACCCTCGACTTCCAAGACCTTCACATTTTACCTTTATACTAACTTCTTACAACCACGAATTGATCAGCTTCACTTTTAACACAGTCTGATCTGAAAAATATCCACACCCTGTCACTTGGTAAAAAAACAAAAAACAACAACAAACAAACAAAAAAAACAAAAACAAGGAAAATGAACTTGGCCCGGTGAAGTAGCCAGCTGTTCTTTTCACAAGAGCCAGCAGAGGGAGAACATTTTGTTACAAGGAGCCATGAGTGTGTTTGTCTGTCTGTCAGTGAAAGCAAATGTTGCATGAAAGAAAACAAAAAGTCCGCTTAACAACCTCTGACAGCGGCAAACAGCACACGCTCACTCGAGACCCCAGGAGCACATGCTTCATCTCTGTCTAAAAATAAATCCAGGCTATAATTAGAATAATGAATTGTTGGCGCCCCTATTAATCACCAGGGAGATGCCCACACAAATGATGTGCTTCCTTTTTGAATGTCAAGTGCATACTAAATGAGGCTACACCCATTCCGACCTGCCTTGATCAAATATGCGTGAAACACAAAACAAACACACACAACAATTAGTAGCTCTGCTTGTATCACTACAGGTCTAGAAAGGTTTTCATCTGCCAGATTCAATTAAGCCAGATTCACCCTAGCTAATCATCGAGACAAAATTAATTAAAAGGGTGGGTGTATGAAGTTATAAAAAAACATATTTCAGATTATTGGGGGAGATTTTGTTGTCAAGGTCCTCCTCACAAGGAGCTTCCAGAATGAGAGGATGCGGCATCAGCCCTTGGGACGATTGTTAGTTACACATGTTTAACACCTCCTAAGGACCTGGTATCCCTGGATACATGTAAGTATGTCATGTGATCGTGGGTCATGTGATCATTGATGGAGGAGGAGAAAATATAGCAAGAATAGGCTATTGGAGCTCATGTATGCAATAATGGACAGTGTTAATAAGTTTGGTACCATTCTATTTAATGCCATTATTAAAAAATAAAAAAGATTATATGAAATTTTCATTAGATGATTGAGACTAGCATAGGAACTGACACAAATGACAGATCTTTAGGTTACTACCTATCACAACACAATACATTGAATCATGCTACACTAGCTATTGCAATAGTGCCAGCACAGCATCATTTCAAACACATGCAGTCGTACAAGTGCTTCGTGTGTGTGTATGTGCATGTGTTATACAGATGACACTCTTCAAATGCACTAGGACTTCCAAGTGTAGTCTAACAGCAACTTGAAGTGGACAAAAGACAAGTCAAGCAAATAAAGAGAAGCAGCCAAGGCTTCAAGCATAGACAGACTTGTAAGATTTGCAAAGCAAGCAAGGACAAGCGAGTACAGCTAAGGAAATGCAGAACAATAAGACCAAACCTTACAAAACGGCCGGCAGTTGACGATATTATAAAAATGGAGTTCTCGAAATGATGCCGTGAATATCCCCCACTGAGTAAGGGCAGACTGGGAGAGCCACAACAACGCACGAGCACACACGCACTAACACACACCAGGAACGGCATGACCAGACTGATTTGGTCGGGAATACGTCACCCCTCATTGGAGGCCGATGATTGAGTTTTGAAATCACGACCAATCGTCCGTCCAATCGGCAACTCGTTTGATCACTGCGAGACACCAAACTCCCAACTCCCAAATGAGCTACCAAGTTCACTCCAGGCTAACAATGCGTGCATATTCAGAGCCTTTATAGATGGCCAATGGCCCACAAGAAAACATGCTTATTGCTGCCCGCACAACAAGGAGATAAACTATCACTCAGCTGTTGACAAACATAAACAAGAACATTCCTTCCATTGTCCCACGAGGTCTCCAGACAAATCTAACTTCACACTTTCACAACTACCTCGCTTGCTTTTAAAATATCATAGTCTAAATTTTCTCAACAATCAAAGAAGAATGGAAATAACAATAATAACAACAACAACAACAATAATAATAATTCTAGCTGCCCTAACCAAAGAATTCAGAGCAAAATATTAACTTTTGCAGTTCCCTATTCTATGAGGTTTACCACCCTCAACAGAAACATTTATAGTGTGAACAAAAGAGGACCTTATTTTAGTTTGTATTTTGTTTTTTCCCCTTAAATATAGAGGAATGTTTACTGCTTAATTGGAACAGTCTGGCTTAGTAAGAACCGCCTACTTATATATACTTAATAAATGAGTGGCGGTAAACAGTGATCAATGGATTAGAGAAAGAATATTCAAATTACAACCAATTATACCCACTATTGACAGCAAAAGCACCAGCTCCAAGACAGAATGGCTGCCGACGGCTTTACTCGGGCACTTTCAATTCCTTTCATGCTTCCTTCTCACCGCACCACACCCTAATCAACCCTCGTTATGAAGTATGTATCCGGTCCCTAACCATCAAGAGAAGCATTTTGGCAAGCATACGTACGCACACAAACAAACACACACATGCTAGTGCAAGTATTACAAACAAATACACAGACGTGCACTGAATAAAGTTAAAAAAAATTTTATCAATTTTTACCAGTAGTGTAACGCAGTTGGTATATACCACTCAACCTAGTCATCACCCCAGTCCAGCATTATCAACATATACACCCCTTATATCGACACCCTATCAACACCCTGAGCTACAGTTATGGGACGGATTTACTCAGAACTTGACTAGATAAACAAGTCTTGGATGGGAACCACCAGACTAACTAATCTCTTATTCAAGATCCCATTATGGCTGGCCCAGGGAAGGTGACTGCCCAAGAACCCACTGCCAAAACCATCAATGGACACCAACCGAAAGCTCTCAAAGCCAGCTAACCCAATTTAATAACTAACAAAGCCTGAGTTGCCTCAATGACACCCCATTTTAGAATGAGGTGTGGTATTGATGCTATGACAACATACCAAATAAATTGTAGTTCAAATCTAAAAAAAAATTAAAAAAATCTATTCACATGAAGGCAAATAGTGGAGTAGGTATGCTAAGAAGATTGTGTCATCGATTTGTGTGTCATAAACTTCACTTCGGTTATATTACTCATAGCATCGGAAGTGAAAACTTGTCCTGTCTTAGAAAATGTGCACTAACCCCTTTGATGGACGAAATAGCATTCGAGAAATTAATTACACCCAATTAGTAACTACTAACGAGGCAACTTCTGCGAGGAGGAAGTAATACACATGTCCATAGAAGGAAAGAACCAGTAAAGAACTGGGGATGAAAGAGTACGTCCCTGCTGGATGCAACACTAACGAATTATTACACTCAACATTCAATAGTATGGATATATTAAATAAAAACTATGAGAGTTAACCCTCAAATAAACAAAGATGAGGAATAAGCACTTGCATAGCTGCACTAATAGGAAGGATGGCAAAAATAGAATGGTAGTATATTAGAAGAACTTGCAAAGCAAACCTTTGCTAATACGCTAAAAACTTCTAGCATACTAAATAAAAAATCAACTTTGTGTCCTATTAGACATAATCCTTGAACCTAAAAGTAAAGAAAGGTCAACAGAGTGATGTGGGGTGGGGGAGGTGTGGGTGTGTGTTAGAATATCCCAGAAATAGCAAATAGAGCAGGAGGAGCCTACACACACACACACACACATCATCATCATCAGGCAGAGTGTGGCCACATCTTACATTCAAATTAAATCCAGCTGCTCTTATCTTCGGCCTTTTCCGTTAAGTTCTGGTCGGAGGTGTGAGAGCTATATGGTTACACACAGGCTCAAGTTTCTACACCACCGCAGTTCACCCCTTGGACCATTAAGTCCCCTCGAGTAGTCGAGGAAACCCGAGCGCACACACAGCTCGAGTCATCTATCAGTGCGTGGGGGAGTGGTCATTACCCAACGGGTGTTGCCAGGGCCACAAGTCGTAGGTGGGTCTAATCGAGTGAGACCCTCCTACAGATATCACGGTCATATCAAGTTACAGTCACCGACTCTACACTGTAGGCTAATGCTATTAGCTCTAAACTTTCAATGAAAATATTGGAATGGGTTTATGAGTATACGAACATTTGAGACAAATTATTTAAATCTCAATTCTCATAAAGAACAAAGATTACTCATTGATTCACACATAAGTTGCTATAGCCTCCAGCCCACTAACATCAGAGCTACCAAGGTCACCAACCAACCACTCAAAGAGCCCAAAAGGAAGGGAAATGGTTACTTCATATCTCATGCCTATACACACACCAGGAAACAGGAGGAGCTTCATAAAGAAGGCAGGAAGTGATAACATACCCAGCTTCACCCACCAATCTTTCCCACTTGCCATAGACATTTACATCCCCCCCCCCCCCCCCCCCCCCCCCCCCT
>WLWD01002576.1_pt1 | contig 38959 bp, 32 predicted proteins | sample 6712731 | NCBI WGS metagenome assembly WLWD01 (sample SAMN12718690, study PRJNA576275) | sponge metagenome | isolation source: marine sponge | host: Mycale hentscheli | place: New Zealand: South Island, Marlborough, Capsize Point | collected 2014-11-01
TATTCGAGTTAGTGGCGGTGGTAAGTCAATGCGCTCTTTGTCATGGTTATAAGCCGTGCGCAACAATATTTACTTGAAAATACATTGTCCACTAGACTACTGCGAAGGTAAGTCTGTGTAGGTCTATGTCCAGTTGTGTCAAAGCATTGTGTGTTACAACCACTACTTAGCTAAAGAATATCACAAAGAAAACTTTTAAATAACGTGTATTGTTTTGTTGTTTTTTCCTTCAATTCAAGCAGTAGCACTGAAATCCCTTTACCCTGTATGCTAAATTAAAAAACTGGACCTTATCAGTAGCTTTAGTGTTAGAAGTCAAAATCATTCATATAAAAATAGTATAGTGTTTAGGCTCGCTCGCCATTTGTGCTCAAGCACACCACTAGTTAGGTCTAGCAATTGTTTTTGTTCTTGCGTGGGCGTACGTGTGTACCCTTTCCCCTACGCGCTTGCGCGGGCCGGGTAACCTTCTTAGCAACATTTTGTTTTGTTTACCCGCCGTACAGTAGCGATGCCCAGTAGACAAAACGTTAGAAACGCTCGGTCAAGAGCTTTGAGGGCGTTAGAAACTCCAGAAGAAAAAATAGTAAGGAGAGAGATAAGAAATGAAAAAGACAGGGCAAGGAGGAGGAGAGCTAAAACGAAACAGAAACAGGTAGCAAAGTAAAGAATCTTTCTTTTTGAAAAGCCATTAAATGTTCCTAATTTATTTATTAGACTATTCCTGAGGATTACTGTACCAATCAACTTTATACAGCTGTAGACTCAACTACTCTTGAAGACACTGAAAATGCAGCCACACCATCTGAACAAGAAGCTAATATCCCCACTACTTTTTGTACTGCAAGAGGAAGGAAAAGGCATCTATCAGAGGACATCCATTCATTCCTTCATAACGTGTATGGAGAAGTTTCCAGGCACCAAAATGAAATTTAAGTCATTGGAATGTTGTCGTTGTAGCAAGGATAAACATCCCTAAGCTCTATTCAGCTCAAAATAACATTCCTGGAAAGATTCCTCCACAATTGCAGGTTAAATTAAATGTAAAACTATAAAAATTAACCTAAGTCTAAGATCTACATCCATTTAACATACTCTTCTCTCCCTCTGAATATGTTATAGTACCCAAACAAACTCTTTATTTTTATTAAACCACAAAGTTTACATCAGCTATAACTGTAATGATGTATGACAATTTTAATTAAATAGCTGTATATCCTGTCTAAAACACCAGCCAATAACTTTGCTGGTAAAATAATTTATTATTCTTATATTGTGGTATAGAATAGAAGCACCAATGAATCTATATGAAACAACAGACAGACATAACATTAACAACATCAAAATAAATAACTGTATCTATAGCTGCAATTACAGGGAACATGAATCGCTCGCTTCGCTATTATGCGCTATTCGAGCGCACCACTAGTTAGGTCTAGAAATTGTTTTTGTTCTTGCGTGGGCGTACATGTGTACCCTGTCTCCTACGCGCTTGCCGCGGGCCGGGTAACCTTCTTAGCAACATTTTGTTTTGTTTACCCGCCGTACGAAGTAGCGATGCCCAGTAGACAAAACTTTAGAAACGCTCGGTCAAGAGCTTTGAGGGCGTTAGAAACTCCTGAAGAAAAATGAGTAAGGAGAGCGATAAGAAATGAAAAGGACAGGGCAAAGGAGGAGAGCTAAAACGAAACAGAAACAGGTAGCAAAGTAAAGAATCTGACAGTATTTAGTAGCCACACCAAGCATGCATGGAATAGCTGCAATTACAGGGAACATGCATCGCTCGCTTCGCTATTTTGTGCTATTAGAGGACATCACTTGTTTATTGGCGAGCGAGCGTAGCGAGCGAGACACTTACAGGGGCAACACAATCGAAAATCGGGGATGTTTGTTTATTGGCGAGCGAGCGAAGCGAGCCAGACAGTATTAGGGGTGGATAATGCAAAATCGGTTATATGTGATGGTACGTATACTCTTTAAACGCGCGCGCAGGGGAACATTCTTCTCCAAAAAAACACGGCTTTTTAGGCTTGACTCCAGCATTAAGCAAACCTTACTTTATACTTAAGCTCCAAAGTGTGAGAAAATTCCTGCGAAAACGCATGCTTTTCAAGAAACAAAAAGTTGATTCGACCGGTTACTATGACATTGATGACCCTTTACCAGATTATAATTCAAAACTTCACCTTTTTTCCGGATAAGTGCGGCTTGTTAGTTGTCAAGAGCCACCTGTAGTCAGTACCAAGAGAGCTATCACTACTTCTGAGAAACGTATGTAAGCACATAAAGTATTAATGCTAAGGAAGCTACTACTACTCGAGGGATGCTGAGGTAAGTACTAATTCCATATTTGTTAGCTAAATATGCAAAAATAACTCTGGCCTTTTTTTTAATAGCTAAGAGCTTGTTGTCAACAGTGACTGGTAAATTCAAACAGCCTCAATGACTCAAATTTGGTACTACAAAAGTTACCACTGCTCAAGGAAATGAGGTAAGAAAGTAATTTTGTATTTGTGTGCTAAAATTGATTGTTTTTGTAGGTGAGAGCTTGTTGTCAAGAATTCAAAGTAATTCAGATGGTCAAAGTAACTTGAATTTGATACTACAGAAGTTATCAATACTCAAGAATGAGGTAAGTAGTAATTCCATATTTGTTGGCTAAAATTACTATTATTGGTTTATTTTTTATCATAGCTGAGAGCTTGTTCAAGAGTTACTGGTGATTGAGATTATCAGAATGGCAGATGTTTGATACTACAAAAGTTACCATTAATCAGGTAAGAGAGTGATTTTGTATTTGTTTGCTGAAATAAAAGGTCATAACTGCTATTATAGTGTTTGCATTAACTAAGCTAAAACATAGTGACAATACTTAATATTATGTTACCTAACTATCAGGCTCCCTCGCCATTTGTGCTCAAGCACACCACTAGTTGGCGAGCGAGCGTAGCGAGCGAGACAGTATTAGGGGTGGATAATGCAAAATCGGGTATATGTTATATGTATATATGTATGTGGGATGGTACGTATGCCCTTTAAACGCTCGCGCGGGGAACTCTTTTCTCCTAAAAACACGGCTTTTTAGGCTTGACCCCAGTTTATTCTGAACTACAGCTTACTTTATACAAAGCTCCAAAGTGTGAGAAAATTCCTGCGAAAATACTTGCTTTTCAAGAAACAAAAAGTTGATTCGACCAGTTACTATGGCATTGAAGACCCTTTTCCAGACTCAATTTCAAAACTTCGCCGTTTTATGGGGGGGGGGGGATACGGAGTGCCGGTTGTTGGTTGTCAAGAGCCGTTGGTGGTCAGAATGCCGTAGTATTAATGCTAAGGAAGCTACTACTTCTGAGGGAAGCTGAGGTAAGTACGTAATTCCATATTTGTTAGCTAAATATGCAAAATTAACTCTGGCCTTTCTTTTTTGTAGCTAAGAGCTTGTCAACAGTGACTGGTAAATTCAAATAGTCATATTGGCTCAAATTTGGTACTACAAAAGTTACCACTGCTCAAGAAAATGAGGTAAGAAAGTAATTTTGTATTTGTGTGCTAAAATTGATTGTCTTTTGTTTTTGTAGGTGAGAGCTTGTCAAGAATTCAAGGAAATTCAGAGTCAAAGTAACTTCAATTTGATACTACTACAGAAGTTATCAATACTCAGGAAATTGAGGTAAGTAGTAATTCCATATTTGTTGGCTAAAATTACAAATAATAACACTGGTTTATTTTTTATCGTAGCTGAGAGCTTGTTCATGTGTTACTGGTGATTAGATTATCAGAATGGTTGATGTTTGATACCACAAAAGTTACCATTAATCGGTAAGTGATTTTGTATTTGTTTGCTGAAATCAAATGTCATAACTGCTATTATAGTGTTTGCATGAAGTAAGCTAAAAAAAGTAACATTTTATGTTACCTAACTATCAGGCTCGCTCGCCATTTTGTGCTCAAGCACACCACTAGTTTATTTATTTATTTGGCGAGCGAGCGAAGCGAGCAAGACAGTTTTAGGGGTGGATAATGCAAAATAGGGTATATGTTATATGTATGTAATGTATACAATGTATGTATGTATGGATTGTACGTATGCCCTTTAAACGCGCGCGCGGGGAACTTTTTTCTTCAAAAAACACGGCTTTTTAGGCTTGACCCCATTTATTATAAAACTACAGCATTAACCCTTTCGTTCCTGAATTGTTTGGACGCGCACGGAAAAATCTAATTTTCTACGCGGAATAGAGCATTGCAGTTTTATTGTTTTAACTCGATGCTGGCTGGGAAAACCCCATAGCAACCATATATCACTAAATAGACCAAGAGTTTGGGATTCCCCTCATTTTTTGATTGAGAAAATTGAATAATAATTATATAAGCCATCTACTAATATTTCAAAAAAAAAATTTTTTTTCCCCAAAAAATCCACTTTTCCCATCCATAAAAAAATAAAATAAAATAGAAATAATATTGTTTGAAGCATTTATACCAATATTATATTAGTTCAACAATAAAATATGTTGTTTGTTGTGTGTGGTGCTGATTGTGATCATGTAGGAGAAATCTATGAGTGTCCACAAGGAACGTATGCCATCGGACGTCGAGCTCCACTACAAAACAATTTCATATACACAAAAACACAAACAACAAAGATATTTTGTAATACAAACAACAAATTATTCATGATCCTATATAATTGCAACTTCATGATGTATTGTATGCAGTTTCATACAGGATTTTTGTTTGGAGTGGGGCTCCGAGTGTACTTCGCCACACCTATTTTTTTGAACCTACACTACTTTGATGCACATCTTTGCATACGAGTCTATACTTCACACTGATGATCAGTGTTCGGTCCTATGCACTAAAGGCTCAGTTATGATAGGAACATAATGGGATACAATATCAGACTAAAAATAAATGCTTCCTAAATGTTCATTTCTATTCAACTCCCAAAATTCTAGGGGGGAACCCAGCGCTAGCCTCCCACTGTATGAACCCTGGTATGTATACTCCACACTGTACATGAGAGAAATAATCGTTGTATTGAGAAAGTGTAATTTGAAAATGAAAAGCAGTACAAGCACACACGTGGAATTCAACTTACCCGGCATGGATGGTGGCACAGACTGAACGATCACTCCCATAGGATCCGGAACCTCCATACAATACCAAAAAAACACAAGACAACAATGATATTTGTAACATAACAGCTGGCCTCGCTGAATTGCCCCCCCCCTCCCCCGTCATTACTTTTCACTGACATTCTTGTACCATAACCCCCCCTCCCCCGTCATTACTTTTCACTGACATTCTTGTACCATAACCCCCCCTCCCCCGTCATTACTTTTCACTGACATTCTTGTACCATAACCCCCCCAGCCCTAGCTGGACACCCAAATATCAGTAAGTTGAAATGAAATTCAACTTACCCGGCATGGATGATGTCACAGACCGAAAAAGACCACCGAGTTCATTCTCTCTCAGGTTGGATCCGGAAGTGCCACATACTGTTTGTTCATGGTTGCTCTCTCTCTCTTTCCACAAATGCACGCACACACATACACACACACACACACACACAAGAAAAAAGAAGCTACAGGTGAATACAGATCATAAAAATAAATGTATTATTTATTATACATAAATTGACTGGTGTACACACACACACACACACATGAAATTCAACTTACATGGGCATAGTAGTCACGATCCAAAAAGATCCAGAGTTCCCTCCCAGGTTGTATACGGAAGTGCCACATACTGTTTGTCCACGGTTGCTCTCTCTCATTCCACAAACGCACACACACACACACACTAGAAAAAAGAAGATACAGGTGAATACAGATCATAAAAATAAATGTATAATATAAATTGACTGGTGTACACACACACACATACATGAAATTCAACTTACATGGACATAGTAGCCCCGATTGGAAAAGACCCCCCTCTCCCCCGAGTTCATTCCCTCCCCGGTTAGATCTGGAAGCGCCAGAATAACATTTCAACTCCACGCACACACATATACATCGAGTGTGAAGCTCCACTACAACACCACAAAAACACAGACAACGACAACGACAATAACAATACATATTACAACTTTTGGGATGTTCAGGGGGGGGGGGGGGCAGCCACAAATATCAAAGTTTGTGGTCCTTCACACAAAAGATTATGGAATATCAATGGGTGTGTTGTCATCTTTCTTCCATTCTCCCCCTACCTCATCCACCCGACTCTTGTTCTTGGATTCCCGCCTTCTCCGACCGCGAGGACGTCCAGAACTCGGAGCAGGAGGAGCCACTTCCTCTTCCTCATCACTGGAACCTGCTGCCTATTCGTGTTTCATCATTGGAAGACTCAGGTCTGGTAGACTCTGCTCCTGTCGCCTCATCGGCGTAATCGGGGTCAGTGACTGCATTCACATCTGGTCCTAGTAGTATATGTGGTAAAAACTTTTTTAATTTTTTTTGAAAATTTGAATTTGTTCAAAAAACCACAAGCCACTTTCAAACTCAATGAAATATATATATATTATAGCTAAACAGCTTACTCTATCTCAATATAGCTATAAATAAGTCCTTTCCACAACAGAAGCTTGCTATTTTTCAAGAGAAAGACAAGAGAAAGACAAGCTTACCTCGATCATCTTCTTGACTCCCATTTTCAGTATCAGAGTTGACGGGTCTGGTCCACCAACCCCGATACAGGGCCTCCTATAGCCCTAGATGTCGTCTCCCTTCTCTCCGCTTGATCCTGAGTCGCTAGAGTCAGCATCAAGCAAGTATAAAACTTGCACCGCATTGTAATTTCTAGACGCCATCTTCCAAAAAATGACTTTGAAAAAAATTTTTTTTTGCATAGTTACCGGGGTCACACGACACGCTCACTTTTTTCCTATGATGAATAAGCATTACTTATACCATGGTTCGTTCAAACCGTCCAATCAGATTTCTCAATTCGGGGTGAATAAATCACTTATACACCGCCTAGGAGGTGAATATTTTTTGCCCGTGGCCTAGAATTACGATCTGTAGCTAAGCGAAGCGGCGACCAATGAGGCTACAGAAAAAAAGGTTGTTATGCGTTTCTTATAGCCTAGAGCCATGGTACAAGTCGGTTGCACCGCTCGGTGCGCGGTCGGTACGGGATTTACACTATCCTCGGGCCTTCGGCCCTCGGTTGTGTAAATCCCATACCGACCTCCACCTCGTGATGTAACCTATACGGCAAGTGTGCAATAACACTTGCCCGGTATTTAAAATAGTTAAAGCATGAGCGCTTAGTGCCTAGTACATTTATCGCACTCAGTCCTCGGGCCTACGGCCCTCGGGCTGTCGTGCAATAAATCGACTAGAAACTAAGCGCTCATGCTTTAACTATAACCTAAGACTGTACGCAATAGGGAGGTCCCCAGTTGAACTGGCGATTTTATAAAAAATGGAGAAGACAGAAAGTCAAACGCAAAGTCTAAGTCCGCAAAGAAGCGGTTGTTTCAATGTATTATGGAAGGCTATTGAGCTCAAGCAATTTTTTGGTGCTTCTACAAAGCTCTGGAGATGACTGGATCCATAAATGAAGCTGCTGTGAAGAAGGTAACTTTTTTTAAAATTCGACGGAGAACCGATGTTTTTTTTTTTTGCCGAGGAAGAAATAAACGCAACTGCTGTAAGGTACTGTCGAAGCAGTCCTGGCTGGAAGCTATTTTAGATGCTTCTCCAATGCATTGGGCACCTGTGTATGCAATCTGAAGGTTCTAGCTATAAAGTAACTATTTTTAAAAATTCGGATAAGTCAATCGGTCTTCCCCCGCTTCAAAGCGGGATCCGGAACCAAGCCTTACTTTATACTTAAGCTCCAAAGAGTGGAGAAATTCCTGCTAAAACGCTTGCTTTTCAAGAAACAAAAAGTTGATTAGACCGGTTACTATGGCATTGAAGACCCTTTACCAGATTTAAATTCAAAACTTCGCCTTTTTTCCGGCTAAGTGCGGCTTGTTAGTTGTCAAGAGCCACCTGTAGTCAGTACTAAGACTGAGCCATCACTACTTCTGAAAAGCGTATTTAGCACAAAGTATTAATGCTAAGGAAGTACTCAACTACTCAAGGGATGCTGAGGTAAGTACGTAATTCCATATTGTCAGCTAAATGTGCAAAAATAACTCGGCCTTTTTTGGTATAGCTAAGAGCTTGTTGGCAACAGTGACTGGTAAATTCAAATAGTCAGAATGACTCAAATTTGGTACTACAAAAGTTACCACTGCTCAAGAAATTAGGTAAGAAAGTAATTTTGTATTTGTGTGCTATAATTGATTGTCTTTTGTTTTTGTAGGTGAGAGCTTGTCAAGAATTCAAGGTATCAGATGGTCAAAGTAACTTCAATTTGATACTACAGAAGTTATCAATACTCAAGAATGAGGTAAGTAATAATTCCATATTTGTTGGCTAAAATTACAAATAATAACACTGGTTTATTTTTTATCGTAGCTGAGAGCTTGTTCAAGAGTTACTGGTGATTGAGATTATCAGAATGGCAGATGTTTGATACTACAAAAGTTACCATTAATCAGGTAAGAGAGTGATTTTGTATTTGTTTGCTGAAATCGAATGTCATAACTGCTATTACAGTGTTGGCATGAACTAAGCTAAAACATAGTAACAATACTTAATTTTATGTTACCTAACTATCAGGTTCGCTCGCCATTTGTGCTCAAGCACACCACTAGTTTATATATATGGACGTACGTATGTCATTTTGTACTTTGACCCTCGCGTTTTTGTGTTAGTTATGTGGTCGACCCCGTCCCAAATTGCACTAAACAGAATCCTCTGGTTTATCGTTCAGTACCCGTATCGCCCTAGAAATTGAATTGTTCACCGTTTGAATTATTTTGCGGGTGCAGTTTTTCTATTCGAGTTAGTGACGGTGGTAAGTCAATGCGCTCTTTGTCACGGTTATAAGCCGTGCGCAACAGTATTTACTTGAAAATACATTGTCCACTAGACTACCGCGAAGGTAAGTCTGTGTAGGTGCATGTACAGTTGTGTCAAAGCATTGTGTGTTACAACCACTACTTAGCTAAAGAATATCGCAAAGAAAACTTTTAAATAACGTGTATTGTTTTGTTGTTGTTTTTTTCCTTCAATTCAAGCAGTTGCAGAGAGTTGTTACTATGGCACTGAAATCCCTTTACCCTGTATGCTAAATTTAAAAACTGGACCTTATCAGTAGCTTCAGTGTTAGAAGTCAAAATCATTCATATAAAAATAGTATAGTCTTTAGGCTCGCTCGCCATTTGTGATAAAGCACACCACTAGTTTAGATATATTATGTATGGACGTACGTATGTCATTTTGTACTTTGACCCTCGTGTTTTTGTGTTAGTTATGTGGTCGACCTCGTCCCAAATTGCACTAAACAGAATCCTCTGGTTTATCGATCAGTACCCGTATCACCCTAGAAATTTTATTGTTTACCGTTTTGATTTTTTTTGCGGGTGCAGTTAAGGGACTTCCATTTCTATTCGTGTTAAGTCAATGCACTCTTTGTCATGGTTATAAGCCTGCGCAACAGTATTTACTTGAAAATACATTGTCCACTAGACTACTGAGAAGGTAAGTCTGTGTAGGTGCATGTCCAGTTGTGTCAAAGCATTGTGTGTTACAACCACTACTTAGCTAAACAATATCACAAAGAAAACTTTTAAATAAAGTGTATTGTTTTGTTGTTGTTTTTTTTCCCCTTCAATTCAAGTAGTTGCAGAGAGTTGTTACTATGGCACTGAAATCCCATTACCGTGTATGCGAAATTTAAAAACTGGACCTTATTTTCAGTAGCTTCAGTGTTAGAAGTCAAAATCATTCATATAAAATTAGTATAGTCTTTAGGCTCGCTCGCCATTTGTGCTCAAGCACATCAATAGTCTTTAACGCGGGTTCATCAATCAATATAATTTTGCGTGCATGAATAAAGTTTAGCCTGCCGCACACGGATGAAAAGCAGTACTGGAAATACTCGCAAAAAAGTCTACCTACTCGCTTTACGCCCTTCCCATAAGCTATACACGTTTTTATACTTCCTCCAGGACCTTGGGGAACGGAACGGGTTGAGTGCGGGCAATTGACCATACACTTACGAGCGGAGCGGTTACGTAACGGTCCAGCCGCCTGCGACACTAACTTATAACCCCCACATCCCACTGTGTACACGAGACAATGTCAGTGGTTCTAATGCCATGCTAGCTATAAGGGATGTTCTCACTTCTTTGAAGTTAGAATGATGATGGATGTAAACTCTATGCAAAAACTTTAAAAATAAATTTGCTGTTCAAGTGCCATGCCACCAAATTACATTTTAAAAATTACTTTCTAGCAAATAATATAAAAATATGATCTATAAAATGTTGTAGACACAGTGAATATTGTGGGCAACACTATTCTGCCAGATTTTGCTCCAAATTTTTTTAACTATTCCGTTTTTTTATTAGAAAAAAATTATGGAATTATTCCAAACAAATAATATATACTTCCATAAAATTTCTTACAATTCTATTCATATTCCAATTAGAAATAAGGACACCATTGCAGTAGCAGCTAGGTGTATGAAGTTGGTTTGTTATAAAATAAATAAGTTGAAGTATCAGTCTCTTTTACTACTGAGATAGCTAATCAATCAATATAGAGGATTCACCATTAGTTAATTTTTCAGTGTAAACTTTGAACGTCTCCATAAAAATATTAAATGAACGGAGAAGATGTGCCAAATAAAACTCTATAAGAAAACTTACCAGACATTTGGGAATGTGGATCTGAAGAATTTGAATACACTAGGAGTAAATTTACCTTCCAATTCACACTGTTAAAAATGTGGAGTTTAGGAGAACTTAGTTTTGGTATTAAATAGGAGGCACTGCCTGGACACCCCAATTTACACTCTCATATTGTCTCCATAAGTAGTCATTACTAAAATTTAAAATGAAGAAACTAGATGATATAAGCTATTTATACATGCTCATGTAAGTCATAAGGACTCAAAGTGGGGTGTTCAGACAGCGCCTCCTGGTAAACACCTCATGATGTGTTATTTAAACAGAGCAATGATTGAATGTTAATGATTTACAATTTTTTGTCCATTATGATGTAACTGAGTTGCTCGACAAGAGAAACCCTAGCATGATCCTCCAGATGACTTGCAGACTCTGAGCTGCCTTAGCTGATAGCAATACCAGTATTTCAAAACTTTTCCCATTTTGAGTGTAATAACAGAGTGGCCAGCATGAACACAGCTACTTTAATCAAATAGTAAAGATCTACCTTATGACTACATTTATATCCATTTGTTGTATAAGAAAGGAAAAAAACTATTGACTTTCTTTTAAAATTCGGAATATGGAGTGATTATTCTCATTTACCCTTTATTATTCTTATTAAACCTGATTATTATTGTAAAATTAACACGTATGCAATTTCATGTCTATTATTCCAGAAAAATGCCAGCATAATCTGGCACGACCTAAACATCACTTACGCCAATTTTTCTTGATAGAGTGTATGTCCTTATGTTGAGATACATAGTCAAATTTGCCACCCCTATACCCTAGCAGATGTGTTCCAAATTCTCAACAATTTTGAACCAATAATAGAACTTAATTAAGAGAATTCCCTTAAAAACAGTTCCCATGAGATTAGACAAGCCTCTCATCAGTGAAACTGATAATAACGATGATTATTAATCCTCATTTATTCATGCCTAATATTGGATAGCCTATAACAATATCTTTTTTTTTTTCTTAAGCCTAGCTAGGTCCATAAGAACTTATCAATATTATATGCATAGCACTATAATCATGCATTTCTATCTTTCTAATTCTTGACTGCATCTTCTTCTACTCTCCAAGTAGCTAGCTGATTAGGTGTATACTGCTCCAATTCTCTCCATTCTTAAACTCACTCACTATTCATGATCATTTTGCATAAAAGTTATATTTTCTGACAATTTCTTTTCATTATTTATTTACCTTAAAGTATTCAATACTTAATGGATTCCAGTTAATAACTACACAATATTATATAGACTAATTTTATCATTACCGATGACACAAGTTTCTCTAATTTTCCACTGTGATATATAGTATGTCAAAAAGGATTAATTCATATTCAGCTTACTTAGCACATAATAAAACAAACTATTCAACTAAAATGGTAAACTATTCAACTACAATGATATATTTTAGAATAATTCGTAACAGCATTACAAATTATTATACCAAAAAAACTGATTAAATCCAAATGTTTATTTTAGATTCCCATAGGCTGCATTTTCTGAAACAATAAAACTACTGGAATTATTTTAAACTTCTTCTTATGTGGCATTTTCAGAATGCAGTGATGCCCTCCTATGTTCAACCACTGTAGTATTATCACGTTTTCTGATCCCTCTATATTGCAGCAGTCCCAATATAATTATTGTGGTGAAAACTAACATTGCTAAGCTCCTATTAACCCACTAATGAAAGCTACTGTTACTGGCAAACACTGTTGGGAGCTTGGTTTTGCTGCGGTGACCAAACTCGATGACTACATAAACAAAATAAAACAGACATAATTGTTTGAAGCATGGCATTATTGAAATTAATTACCTCACCAAAATTATATATTATATATATAATTGCTTAAACTTACATTATCCACCATAGCAATATTCATCTCTTCGTCTATAACTAATTATTGTAGAAATATATTCAATGAAGTAAAATTTAAAAAGACATAAAAAAAGGAAAAATTTACCGCTGGTGCAAGCCAAGTTTATTGTAGCATTACACACAGTCTCTACTTCCATTGGCCATACTCCTTTCTCGTTACAGAAAAGTGTATATTCTTGTCCATCTGCACATATTAATGATATGCTTTGACTGCTATTGAACCAAATGTAATAGGTGATTTTAATGGCATTGTCAATAATGATGAAAGGGCAGAAACCTAAAAAAACATTACCTAACAATAATGAATGTGCTAATGCATACCAAGAAAAAATGATTTCTGAGTCCTAATTCCTGTGCATAAACTTGTGAATAAAGGTGACCGTCTACAGGAAAATCGGGCACAACGCGGCCCCGACGAAAAATTTTTTTTTTGCACTTACACACTCCTCGGCAAGCAGATATTAAGCTCTCCAAGTTTTATCGCCGTAGCTTTAGCCATTCCCGCTATATATCACCTAACCGTTCCCTTCGTTAGGCTTATTTAATACAATTTTAAGAACTAAATCGATCTTTTTGCGACGTCTACGCATGCCGCGTTGTGCCCGATTTTCCTGTAGACGGTCACAAAGTTACATTGTAAATTGCAGAATTATTCAATGTCACATAAACAGCCCCATTATTAGTTGTCATATTTTCATGCACAAAATGAGAATCAATTGCAACTTCATAAGGATATACATTGTTATTGAATTCTGGATCCCATTTTAAGATGAAATCATAACTCTGCAAGAATTGCTTCACCTCAATGTGACTAGGTAATCGGCTCCCTACAAGATACACAGAAAGTATAATTTAACATTATAATCTGGTTATGTTCTCTGCGTATTATCTTACCTAGCTGTCCTACAAAATGAAGTGGTCCTTTTATCATTGCAACTAATGTTAGTTCCATTCAAACTCCAAGCATTAGTTATTGTCAGGCTGGAGACTACAGAGGAATGATTGGTAAATACAACACTGGCTGTGATTACAAAACTTCCCAAGAATTCATCCTGTGTATCTCCTGCAGTATTATGGAGGTTACTGAAGCTAACAGCATAATATCGCCGATTTATAGCTTTTATATTCCAATTCACGTAACCAGTAGCGTAATTGCTGCATTTGAACACTACTACATCTTCAGGACAAACTGTCCCCCCCCCCCCCCCCCCCCCCCCACTTTTTATACCAATGGGAATTACAAACGATTAACAAGAAATAAATACAAGCTATAAATCGGCGATATTAAACATCATTCCAAAACACTTGAAAGAGATGCCATTATGATCACCTGTAGTGCAAGTGCTCCTGTACACAGTGTTATTTTTTTTATGATTATACCCATGATGGGACTTGGCTTTTTTAATTTATAGTTCAACAAAACTTTGTTGCCATAATGGGTTGCATTGCTTATGTACACTTTTTCACAAATGTGATTAGGTACATATTACAGTTTTACTCATATTACAGTTTACTCAATATTTAATCTATATTTTGTATGCTCAAAGAAAATATTTTAAACAAATTGAATTTGGGAATGATTAGGTATTTCCCAAGTTATCATTTTTATATACCCATTATAGTCTAAGAATATCTTTGGCCAGGTTCAGTAGACAGCTTATGTTTTTTCATGTAAAATAGAGCCATTATGCAAATAAAAGAACCAGTTATTCTCATAATTATACTTCTAATCCCTCGCTCAGGTATAGTAAAACCTTGTTGTTCTTTAGTGGGAGGGATACTAGCCAGGGGGGGGGGGGGGGGGCCCTACTCCCTTACTTGTTTGGCACAATTGTCAAAAAAATTGCCCTTGGAGCCCACCCATCATACAGAAACTTACTGATTCCTGATATTGTATGACATTCCTGAACCATAATAGTTGTACCCCGTAGTTGTACGCTTCAAGAAATAGTGTATTGTACTCCACGAGATGATAGAAATAGTGTATTGTACGCCATACTTGAGATTGCAACTTCATGACCTTCTTCCATTTTACTAACTAATGAAATAGCTATTTCTCATACCCTTTTATCTGCTGTCCTGTCATACTCCTCATTAGGGGAAGGGTGGTAATGAATTGTAGCTAACCAGCAGTTTTAATAGAAAATGAACATTATTCATCTAAACTTTGAACAACAATACATTACACGACCAGGACCGATTAAGTAATAGCGCAGAGCCGAGGAAGAGCTTACGGTAGAAATTTTGTTCATGTGTACAAAGCGTACATTTAATTGATTCAAATATCAAGGTTTTTCAAGTTGCACGATGGAAACTGTTACCAGGCCTGTAGCCAGGAGTTTGCACAGGGGGATTCGATTTCATAGAAACGCAAGAAAGCCACATTAACTTTTGTTTTCTTCGTTTATTAAAGCGAAAAAGAATTATGCCAAAATTAATCATTTGTCTGACGCTCTACGTGTTCTATTCATAAATTCAGTGAACACTGTTGACTATCAGCAATAAGCGGTAAACTGCTAACGCTATGTATCATTCTTGTGTAACCAGGCTTCTAAAATAAGTACATTACGGCACACCATAAAAAGAATAGTTGTAGCGTAGCTTGATTTATCAGTGCCACAACGAGAGCGATGTTTTGTAGTCAAGGAGCTCAATGTTTATTTGAAAGCTTGGAATCAGACTAGGCCGTCCACATATAGAGTTTGAAGTATATCCCGGGATGTATATAGCTAAATAGCAGAATATTCCATTCCGATTTAGACACGATCGATCAGAAGTGGACATACCAAGTTAAATGTGAGGTGTGGCTAAATAATTTACTTCCGGTCACTCAAAAGGGAGGGGGTTCGACCGACCCCCCCCCCCCCCCCCTTGGTTAATGGTTACTATTTTATAACTCATCCTGTTTTATCTTCTTAATGCAGCAGCGGCAGTCCCCCCCCCCCCCCCCCAAGTACGGTGCTGTAGTTTTTGGGGTGTTTTGTTGTTGTTGGTTTGTTTGCTATTTTACCAACAGTGAGTGCAGGGGAACGACGCCAAAATAGTAGCAGGAGCGCAGAGTTTGTGTTCCGTGATCACTGCAGGAAGCTAGCTAGTACCTTCTGTTTATAATTAGCCACGAGTACTGGAACGTGGGATAATTTCATACTGGAACAAATGCTTCTGTAAGTTATGAAACTATCTAGTAAGAACACTTCGAGGACTAGTGTCAGAGCCAGATCCAGTACTAGCTGGGTGGTCCAAATTATATTTAACGTTGAAACTTTCGAAATTTTCTAAAATAGCTATTAGCTACAGGTATTAATTTTTTTGGTACATTATTTGAATATCATTTATCAGTGAAGAGCTTAAGTTAGATGCAGTTGTCCTGTAAACTCTATAATCATTAAACACTATCACTGATCTGTATAGCATTACAAGATGACTTTTTTGGCACTTTGATAAAAGTAGCATGGTATTTACTAATTTGTCTGATCACACTGTTGCATGTTTGGGTGATCATTAAATGCAAACTTGAAATAGCATCTATTTGTACAGTAGTTAGAAATTTAATCAGCATGAAGTGCATAGGCCAAGCTATGCGATCATGTTTACGTAATAAAACTTTCTGGTCAAATTCACTGACATGGGTGTGGTCTCAATTGACTTGCCTTGTCTTTTCAAATTGACAAATACACATCATTTTCATAATTGTTGGAGCTCATACTATGAGTATTATTCTGTACTCCTGTCACATGATACAGCTAGATTTGATTCTGTATTAATTGTAATACTTCCCATGCACTAATGACAGTCTTCAAATTGAGTGCTACACAAACAAGAACAATACAAGCACAAATATAATAGACATATCTCGTGACAAGTGTAGTGCAATAGAAAAGGAAAACAATGGTTCTCTTTCCTTAACTCATCTGTGGTCAGAAGAAGAACAAGATACTGGTTACTTTATTGGTATATTCTCCTGTGAATCAAATGATGTTGTCCAGTTTTGGAAACTTTCCAACCAAATGATTGGGTTTAGTGAATATGACTCGCATGCTACAGAGCTGGTGAAGTTGATAAACTCAACGGTGACAGAGTATGCCGTACTCGTTCGCGAACCAAGCCGATATCAAGATTGAGACTTTATTTTTTCAGTATTCCTAGTACGAAGCAGCAATCAGGATCCAAGTATAGACGTAACCTGTTCCGATACAATTTCAGAAGCTACTCTATACAATGTCAATGTCAGGTCCACTGAAAGTCCTGATGACTCAAAACAACATTCCACTTCTAAAAGTCCACTATCAGAAGATCCAGAAACAAAACCAAAGTCATTTCCTACCAAGGCTTCTAGTAGGACTGTTGAATCAAAAGATGTAGTTGTTATAGCCACAGTGGTGCCTACATTGCTCTTATCAGCACTGACTGTTGCTTCTATACTCTCTATTGTGCTTTAACAAGAAATTTTCACAGCTAAAGAACTCTTAATACAAGACACCTAATTATTCTGCCAGTACACTGAATTCACAAAATTCTAGCTACAAAATGAATGAGTAGTTATTATAAATCATTACATTAAATACGTAAGTACATTATCACAAACCAATGCGTGGTTGTTGTCATCTCATATTATCTTTTTAATTATGAAAGATTTCTCACTTAGCAAGTTCCGTTTTCATTCATGTTATTAGTTTGTAATAATTTAGCTGTTAAATGGACTTATAGACTGAAATGTACCATTTTCAATTGAAATTTGTATAACATTTTGATAGCATTCTGGATAGCTACTATTTTAAACATTCATTACTACAATAGAACATTAGAGTTAAAAAGATTAGTGGTAAAAATTTATCATGCATAAAGACTTGACCATTATGTGATAATAGGAGGAATGCATCACATTCCCATAGTTGGGCAGACTTCCTACCAGTTGGAGAGGTCAAGTATAAATAAATAAATAAATAAAAAGCAAACTTGAAATACATGATCTCACTGCTTCACTAGAGCTAGTCATACATGCATTGATTCCACTGCAATTAGTCACTTTATTTTACTTGTCAGTTCTATTTTCTTCTTGGACGGCAAAAGGCCAGAACAAGGTGTGGCATAAAAACCCACTCTGTAGAAAGTGTGGTAATGCCCATCAGATATGTTCATTAGTCACCAATTTTCTCGCTCACCAAAATATTAACACCTAGCAAAAATGCATGTACCTAGTCCATGTGCAAGTAAAATAGCACCTATGAAGGAATTAAACATGTAGCAAAATTATGAGTTCTGTTTTAATTGTCTAAAAAATTTCCAACGCTATCATATCAAATGATTTTTGTTGTTGTTGTTGTTGTTGTATTTGTTTTGTTGTGTTGATGTTGTTTTTGTTTGTTTGTTTTTTATGTCAAGGCGAATTCTGTTAATATTCTTCATGGCTAAAGCAATAATTACCATTGCAATTAGCTATTACAACAATAACTCACATGAATAAATTTATTGTGACCATCTTGTCATACCCTACACTGGCACATCATTATTGATCTATAAATAGCTGTGCTCAATTGCCAATATACTATTGTTATTATTTCAACAACCTAGCAATCAGAATCACCTACTCCATCAGGACTCCCCAAGTCAGTTGCTATTATGTTTTAGTACTAATGTGACCTCCTGTCTAGTTGAACTAACAGTAGCTTCTAGGTTATACACATGTCTATAACATCTTTACAAGGTTGCCGTGTAATTTTAAAGCAGTCAACCTCTTCCAATATAGCTAGCCAATGGTAATAAAGAAAGTCTATATTATATAGTAGTTAAATTTTTTATTTATCACAAACATATAATTAAAAAACACCGAGGAGATTAGTCGATATAGTCTGGAAAATGGGTACAATAGCTAGCATGGTGTAGTCGATCCATTATCTCTTTGATGTTGGGGAAAGTAGAAGGTAAAGGGTCAGCTATGCCTGACTATACAATAGCAGAATCATAGGAACAAACATTTCAATGACTACATATGTCATGCACAAAATAATGGCACATTGATTATGTAATAGTTAGAGCATACGCGCTTAGGTACTGGTGGATTTAGTGCACTGAAGCCCAAGAGGGCTTTGTGCACTAAATCCACCAGTACCTAAGCGCATGCTAGAACCCTTTACCCAAAGCCGCCCAGTTTCCACTAGCAACTTGGTTTATCAGCATTTTGCACAAATGGCGGTTTGGGGGGGGGGCCCAAATTAAAATTCAATTAAAATTCAATTGAAGCACACCTGGCAGGTTTACTTTAGCATTGTAGCTGCCAGCTGTTATCTCCAGATCTAACTCTACCCTGGGCTGCTCTGCTCTGTGGTAAACAGTTAAGCAGCTAGCTATGGTAAATTCCTGTGGTATGAGTGGCAGCAGGAGAGTTATCTGAACTAGGGCTGGTTTCATATAGGTGGATATGAGAGGGTAGTAGACCCTCACATATCATATCCTCATATCCGGGCCTCACATATCATATCCAGGCCTCACATATCATATCCGGGCCTCACACCGCTTTATCCAGCCTATTCTATTAAACTAAAACTAAAAAATAGCAATACCCCAAGGGTGGTTAGTATGCACAGTTTATATACCTAAAGGCAAAAAATAGTGCACACTTACCAAGTTAGCACACCTAGTAACAATATAGCAACGGGTTCTAATTCATTGTTAATATAATTCTCCATCAACTACACTTGGTGACAGTGGTGACAGTATAGGATCTGTGATTTGTTCACTGAGTAATAATACTTAACACTTTGTTTGCATTATCTTTCATATTCGCTGAATTCAAGCTGCTTTAATTTATCTTCATAACATAGATGCTACATGTGTTGGCAAGAATAATGTATTGTTATCTTAAGAGTTACAAATACGCTCCTAAAGAAAGCTATATTAGAACATCAAAGTGTATTTCTAAAAAAAAACACCTGAATGGTTTATTGTTTTAAAAAAAATACAAAATGTTAAGCAACTATTAACATAAAGCTAGATTTCTTAATTTAATCAAGTATGTTCATGACTGGTGAATAAAGGTTACTGTGAATAGACTGTGCTTAAAAGTGTTATGGGTTGTTAATTACGTGTAAACGATGTTGACTGATCAGTTAAAGTATTTCAAATAGAGTTTATTATAATGCCTTGGTCTAAATACATAGTCAGGTTGTGATTCTTTATGTGGATATCTTCTCTTGCTCCGTTGACTCCCTCTCCAAGATTTTTGCACTGTACCCACAAATGATCTTATCTCCAATTGTTTTTCAGCATGCACATTGCTACTTTGTTAGGTTTTTAGCAACCACTCTCAGATGTTCGACCTCAAGTGTTCTGCCAGTTTCTCCTATGTGCATGTGGAACCTCAACTGCAGTTAACTTGATATACCACACTATGGTCACTTGGATTCACACCTTGCAAATGCTATCCCTGAGATCTACAATATAGCAGTGATACCTAGAATTTGACGGTGGATAAGTTTGATTACATCAAAGAAATGTTTGAGATGAACTGGACCACCCAGTGGAGTAATGGTGGTGTAATACTACAGTATCCAGGAAAGCGTACTAAATTTTATCCTCATTTGGCTCAAAATCAGGGCAATGTGTATTTTGCTGGGGATCACTTGAGTGCTATCCCATTATTCATAGCAGCTGGAGCTCTGGATTCTTCCAAATTCACAGTTGAACAAATTATACAGAGACAAATAAACAAAGATATGATTATTGACTATTTTAAGTTTGCATACAAGTGGGTTTAATAGTTTCACTAAACATTGTATTCCCAAAATAGATAGAAAGTTAAATCAGCAAAAAAATATGTTTAATTAAAACTTAACCAGACATTTCAACTTCTTGCCGAAGTCCTATTCCAGGTCAACTGATGTCGAACTTGCCAAGGTGATATAATATCACAATGTTCGACCTCAGCTGACCCCTGAAGAGGACTTGGTATGAAGTCAAAACGTCAGGTCAAGTCATAATTAATAATATTGGCTGTTAGAACGAGATAATTTGCTAGTTATAACTATTTCAGCCATGAATGACTGAATCATTGAAATTGTATGCATAGAATGGGATTGTACAGGAACTTTTTTCTCTAGAAGGACTCTCATTGCTAACTGACAGAACACACTGCTTCTACTTATTAACTCATTAATGTCGACTTTCATCATATTTTGAAGCTTTACACATGATTTAAAGTAGTCCAGGCATATCTTGCTATTGATGATAGTCATGTTCAATTCAGAAAAAAATGAAGCACCAAAAGTGCCAACCATCTGCACTACTATAAACTAGTGGTACTATTATTTTTGGTTTAACCAAAACCAAAATAATATTAAGTCAGCGCTTCCTTGCATTTAGTGATTCATACTAAGCGGTCTGACTCCAAAACTACTAAACATTTTAATTTCTTAACTATAACTAAACAAAATGCTCAGCTAGTTTGGTTAAGAAGACTTCAATAAGAAGTCTAAACATCAGGTTAAGTTTTAAATAACATGTGGGCCGTTATAAATGGAAAAAAAATTGTTACAAGTTATATTAATACTACTACTAAAACCCAATTAGCTAAGTGGTAGCTATTAATAAAGTTCTGGTCAATTAATCAATAAAATAAACTTGATATAGCTGTGTTAGTTACAAATTTTGCATGAATGCTATTATTGTTGTCAATATTGTACAATGAAAGCTATTACAGCTTTATTTAGATATATTTTTAGAACCTGAAACAGTTTCAATTCCCACTACAATTAGATCAGTGAAGACTTTTAGTAAAATAAATTTGAAAAAAAAAATTATAGTTAGCTAGCTATCTATAACTCGATATCTGTTAATAAAATTGTGAGAAAATATTAACACTACTATAAGCTAGCTAGCTATTACATTATCATTCATACTGATGCTATTTGTTCTGAACAGTTTAACATTAAGTGTGGGTGACTCTGAGTTTGTGATCGCTGGTTAGGGCCTGCCAATAATATGCTCAACATTTTTAGAATTATTCTTTTTTTTATTCTAAACAATTGAGTTATTATTCCAAAAGAATAAGTATTATTATTCCATTAATTTTCTTATTATTCTCTTATTATTCCAATTAGAAATAAATGAACAGTGATGATTGCAGTAGCTATATAAAGTTGGTAGTTATGAAATGAATGAGTAAAATTATTAGTCTCTTACTGAATTACTCAATATTAAGGATTCTAAAATAGCTAGCTAATCTTTCAGTGAAAACTTTGAACATTCCTGTAAAAATGTTCAATGAGTAGAAAAAGACTTGCTTTGCTGCAGCCAAAATGATTCGTTTGTGAGAAATCTTACAAACATTAGGGAGAAGATGAGGATTATGGCATTAAAGAATTTTAATGTGCTCAGAAGTGGATTCACCTTCTCTTCCCTTCATATTCATAGGTCGGCTGGTAATAATTTACAATTTTTGTCAATTCTAATGCAATATGATTGTTGAGTTGCTCAAGAAGAGAATCCATTTAGCATATTCTCGATATGATTTGATGAGCCTGAGCCTGAGCTGACATTTTTTGAATTGCAATAACAGAGTGGCCAACACTAACCCAGCAGCTTTAATCAAGTGATGAAGATCTACCTCATAACCACATTTCTACATGTTTATGTCGTTTGTTGTAAAAGAAAAAGGGGAAAAAAACACTATTGATATTCTTTTATAATTCAGGATTATATGGACTGATTATTACAATCTGGAAAACGATTACAATAACTTACAAAACAAACATAATTAATATAACTACATACAGCATATGTAAACAAAAACGACACATAGCTCCATTAATTAGCAACTTTATTGTTTATAGAGTTCTCCATAAGCTGCATTCTGTGACAGTAGAGGATCTGATTTGTCCACAGCATTAATTTCATCATAAATTCTGTGCTCCAAGATGCTCTTATCTTCATTTTCCTTCATATTCGTTGACTTTCCAGCTGCGTTGATTTTCTTCATAATGTTGACGCTGCACAAGCTAGCAAGAATAAGTGTTGTGATCGCAAGAATTACAAATACACCACTAATAATGACAATTATTACGGTTTCCACAGTTATTGAGGACACACGAATAGTCGAATCCTAAAAATTGTAGTGATAGTAATCAAAATTAAGCATTGACAACATTATATTGATATAGCTAACACATTACATATATTTACTGGTATAAATGACACGTCATGTCATATATTAAAAAACCAAACATAGTTCAATGTAAACACATCCACCTCAGTACCATTTCCAAATAGTTGTCAGTCCTATTTACAAGAGAAGTAGTTTCCACCAATGTACCTCTTCCTAATGCAAAATATACAAATATCTACATCCTATGTAAGAGACAAACAACCAATACTCTTACCGTAATAACAACTTGATTGATTAATGGAAGTACACCATTCAGCAAGCTGCTGCTTCATGGCATCACAATCAGTAATGTTCGCCATAATCCTCTGTCCTGTTAGATTGCCAGTAGCATCCATCAATTGGCTTCCATTAGACCAGATATGATAGGACACATCGTCAAAGTAATGGCAAGTATCTGTGACAGCATAACATGTGTAGCAAATTCGTTCACCAATGCAATTGCCTTAATTATGTTGAAATAGTAGCTACTAACAATTAATGGTAGCAAACTGTAATATTATATCATGCTCTATTTATCAATTGTGGTCCTATTGTTCTTGTTGTTGTTTTTTCTCAATGGACTGACTTTGCTAAAAAAATGGGTGATCTTCACTTTAGAAAGTGATGAAAGGAGATGACTATTTAAAACAATTATGAATTTTATATATTTAGCTGCTTGTTTGGGTTTTTTAAAGTCCCAATATTGCCATAGTTATGCATACCACAATTCAAGTGACAATAGTTTCCTTCACACTACTTCATTCATAGCTATTTCCCAATGCTAAATATTATTCATTTACATGAGTGCCCTGAATTTTTGCTACAACAGCACATGTAGATCCTAAAGCAAGATAAACATTTTTTTTGTTGGTTATTTTTTTTCATGTTAGTAATAATGTAAACATTTAACTCATTATGAGTCAAGTGTTATCTGGCAAAAGGTTCTCACTATAGTGTAACTAATAATGTACACTTTAACGAACTAAGGAGAATACAAATAAGCATCGTTTTGTTGGAAGAACCAAGACCGGTTGATTAATGACAATATCCAATGGAAAATTTCACAATTGTTTTCTAGACAACATAAATTATTATTCATGTTCATTGAATAACTACTTTTATACCATGGTTGCTGCGGTAACACCCATGGATTAAAAGTGATATTTTCCTGGTGATTTTTCCTGGGGCTATGATATTTTCCCGGTGCGGTGTCAAGCGAATTCTTCCGTGTTTCTGGCCCAAAATTAAAATTCAATTAAAATTCAATTGAAGCACGCCAGAAAGTTTACTTTAGCAAGTTTACTTTAGCAAGTTTACTTTAGCATTGTAGCTGCCAGCTGTTATCTCCAGATCTAACTCTACCTGGGCTGCTCAGCAGTAAGCAGTAAAGCAGCTAGCTGTGGTAAATTCCTGTGGTATGAGAGCGGCAGGAGAGTTATATGTGGTAGGGCTGGTCCCATATAGGTGGATATGAGAGAGTAGTAGTAGCAGCAACTATGGTATAAAACAGTTATGCCATGGCAACATCTGGGTTATGGAATATCACCGCCCTTATCCCTCGGGCTTCACCCTCGGGATCGGGATCAGGACTGTTATATTCCATAACCCCTCGTTGGCCATGGCATAACTATTACTCATACTATTCACAACATAATTTTGAAGGGACTAAGTACTCACTAACTAACTTTAGATAGGCTTCACCTCCGCCCCCCCCCCCCCCCCCAACCACCACCACCACCACCACTCATATAGCTACTAGCATTTTATCAAATAAATCATATTATATGGTTTTGGTTTAAAAAAAAGAAGCCATTAAATGGAAGATACACTTGCTATGTGACAATGATTCTTCGCTTGTCAGACATTAGCTACACAATATGAAACTGTATAACTATTGTACCAATAATAATATATTTACCTAAAGTAAAGGAAGAAGTATAACTTCTACTAGGACAAGTAGAGAAGGAAATGTTATAGGAAGTGCCGTTGCATAAACTCAATGAAGGGATGCTGTTGTGAATAATCACTGCATTGGGTCCTGCCAATGGAGGGGGAGTAATTGATACGTAGTAGTAATTCTTTGTCTCCGCATTGCTTGGTGGTGTGTTTAGTACTGATATGGAGATGTTCATCATCCCAGCGTGGATTAATTGAGAATGTACCGCTAATCCTTCAGGTATAATACTTTCTGTGAAAGATGTAATATTATGTAAAAGAATAAGGATAGTGATAAAGATGTAATAATAATAATAAGAAGAAGAAGAAAAAGAAGAAGAAAAACAAAACAAGAAGAACATGACATGAAAAAGTAGAAAGTAGATAACAACAATAACAACATCCACAATACATTTCCTATGTACCTATTAGTTGTAGAGCTAGATAGCTATAGCTTCACTAATATAATGTAACTTCTCTACAAAAGAAATATCCTGAAGTGCAGGATAGGGTGTAGCTACTATCCTGAAGTCCGTCCTGCCATTTTCCTGAAGTTTCAGGATAATTACAGGATAGACTCTAGAATAGTATGCACTATCCTGAACTTCAGGAAATTTGACTGGTAAAAAAGTGCAGGACAAGTGACCAAACTGCACAAATCCTGTGGCAGGAAAATCCAGATTGTTTCCAGAAAACATGACTCTTTACAAAGACCAACATGAATGATACAAGTGATCTACTACAGTAGATAATAACTTCTGAATGCAGTTGAACTCCCTACAATGGTAAAAAGACTAACCGCCAAGCGTGCATGACCTTAATAGAGAGATTTCAACATAGATATGTCCAACTTCAAACTAATTTCGTCTTCTCACCTGTATAGGGGACTTCCAGAGTCAGATTTAGTTTGTCTTCATTACAAAGTATCCTGAATGGATACAACTGCAACACATTCATAATGTATAAACTAGCAATTACTGTGCTACTATTTCGGTACATTATAGTTGACATGAAAGAAGAACCTGTAAAATTTCCAGACCATGTAGTGTTCACAGGTTTATCGTAACTGAATCCAAATGGGTAATTAGAGACGCCATTTTTTTTTTATTTCCAGTTCAGGTAAGTGTGGTGGTCTGAACATATAAATGAAGCACTATTAGAGCAAGTAGCATCTGGGCTGGTCACTTGTTCCAATAAACCTTGAAGAAACAATACATATATACATGTAACATGATGATTGTACTGGATAATATCCCTGTAGCAATTAAACTTTGTTGAAACATACTTAAAGTAGAGGTCACCTGAAGAGCTACAAGGAAGACCACCAATAACATTGTGACATATATTTATCAAGCTAGTCTTGTATCAGTGAATTGAAATAGCAATTGAAGTAGGGAAACCTATTTTATAACAAATTTAGAGTTATTAGTGCGTAATACAGTGTGTTTTATCTTTAGGTTATGTTCCCAATTAGTTTCACTCCTTTTCGTTATTTGGGATGATATTTAGTTTTTATGGTGCAATTGTTTAAAAATAATAGGAAGCATTTTGTCATCTGTTCTGTAAGCTCTATAACGTACATATTAATTAGCTATATACAATGTTTTAAGATACAAATACAGCAAAAAATAAACCATAGCATTATACAAAACAATAACTATGCAAATAAGACAATTGACTGTGCCATACAACAATATAGTCACTTCAACAATAAATTCATGAAAATTGTGAATTTACAATAAAAGTGGCAGATTAAAAAGAGCCTACAAAAAAAAAGCAGTTTAGTATTGGCTAGGAATATTTCCTTCAATAGAACACAGCATCATGCCCACACTGTTAAAAATGAAGTGTTCCAGTAACACTGCAAGGAGCGTTCCCACGAGAGGGAGGAATTTATGCCCCACCCATGTTTCCTCAACACTGCACAAAGGGTTATAAATATAACACTCTGAGAGGTGTTTGGAAAACATCTTTAGCAGAGTTGTATTAACACCTTCTGCAAGCTTATTACAACACTAAGTAACATGTTTCAATGGCACTGCTAATAAATATTGACCGCACCTCATTCACATAACCTCAAACTTTTTAGATAAATAAATGATTGACAATGAATATATAAAAATAGATTGAATAAAGTAGCTAAACAATTTTAAAGCTGTCCTTTCAACACGAGTAGAAGAAATATCATGATATGCACTCCATTTATGATCCATCATGTTCAAGATAAATATACCTGCATTGACACATTAAAATATAACATAAATCAATAAGCAATATACAAACACATTCATAAATGCTAGTAAACACACACACACACAGACTCAGCTAAACACTCAATTCTAAACACGCTCACAAATGCAACTAAACACACTATCCAAAATTATGTGACCCTCTACGGGAAAATCTGGCACAGCGCGGCAAGTGGCCCAATCCGCTGTAAATGCCGCCGTCAACGGCAGGAAAATACAGCTCCTCAGCCACCGTGAGGGTCTGGACATGATGGGTGGAGCTGGCACTGAAGCCATGGCTCCAGGAAGTGAGGACCCGCTTTCTGACTGTAAGTCACTAACCCTCATCAGTTCATCATCTTTTTTTCCTTTTAGGTGATGAAGAATTTGATGGCCATTTTACCAACTATTATGGAGGAAATAAATTTAAATTTAAAAATTTTTTTTGATAAAAAAACAAAACAAAACAACTTCTTGTAAAGCTTCTAGGGATGTCTCATCAGCAGAGTCAGGCTCTGCTACTCCACTGTTTGAAGACGAAGATGACCTCTATGATCCTCTGGATTCTTTGGACTGCTCTGTACCAGACATCGAGCCTTCGTCATTGCATCCTGACCACTCATCTGTTTTCTTGTCACCACCCCATTCCGACCCCACTTTTCTTTCCCCTTCCGATACTGTGTCCGTTGCCTGCCGACGGAACAGCATCATCTGTGTAAAGGAAAGGAAGAGGTCAAGAAAGCCATCACCAGCAAGGACGAAACGACTTACCTCAACTGAGCAGTTAGACCAGTTTTTAGCCCATCACAGTCACCAACTCCTTCACCATCACCAACTCCTTCACCATCACCAGTTTCGTCACGCCCTTCTAAAAGAATTAAAAGTACAGACATCATTATTTTTAGTCATCTCTTTTAAATTATGTATCATCTATACAAGTAATACACATCTTTACTTTGTTCTTATGTCCAGTGTTATCAAAATCTATCTATTTACTTTGAATACGCAATATAATTATCCCAACTCAGCTAAAACCACTAAAAAAATACTCCAGTGGACAATAGTAAAAACAGACATTACCAAGATAAATAAAACTATTACGTGCGAACACCAATAAAAATGACTCTAGTACGTGCTGACACAAATAAGAATGACTCTAGTACATGCGAGCACTAAAAAGAGTAACTCTAGTACATGTGGGCACTAAAAAGAATGACTCTAGTACGTGTACACACTAATGAAAACCCACAAGCCCACCTCAGAACCACTCAGATAGCCTCGAAGGACAAAATTTAACGACAGGAAGTGAAACTGGAAGTGACATCATGTGACACACCCACTGAAGAAATAATTTGGCCTCAAGGACTTCGCCCGTACCTCCAAAGATCACCTGATTAGTAAATTATTTCATCGGGTATCGTAATTTCTTTACAACAACAGCTACTGACACTAACAAAAACTAACTTAATCGAACATACTACAACTGACAGACACTAGTATTATGCTGACACTAATACGAATAAATCTAGTACGTGATAACACTAATAAGGATGACTCTAGTACTTGATAACACTAATAAGAATGACCCTATGTGCATGCATGGTGTTAGCACTATGTGCGTGCACAGTAATAGTACTAGTGCGTGCACAGTAATAGTACTAGTGCGTGCACAGTGTTTGGTGTTAGCACTATGTGCGTGCATAGTAATAGTACTAGTGCGTGCACAGTGCTTGGTGTTAGCACTATGTGCATGCATAGTAATAGTACTAGTGCGTGCACAGTGCTTGATGTTAGCACTATGTGCATGCATAGTAATAGTACTAGTGCGTGCACAGTGCTTGGTGTTAGCACTATGTACATGCACAATAATAGTACTAGTGCGTGCACAGTGTTTGGTGTTAGCACTATGTGCATGCACCTTACTAGAACTAGTGCGTTCACAGTGTTTGGTGTTAGCACTATGTGTGTGCACAGTAATAGCACTGTGCGTGCAGTGTTAGCACTATGTGCGTGCAGTGTTAGCACTATGTGCGTGCAGTGTTAGCACTATGTGCGTGCACAGTAATAGTACTATGTGCATGCACAGTGCTAGCACTATGTGCGTGCACAGAAATAGTACTACGTGCAAGCACAGTGCTAGCACTATGTGTGTGTACAGTGTTAGTACTATGTGCATGCATAGTATTACGTGCGTGCAGTGTTAGCACAGTGCTAGCACTATGTGCGTGCACAGTAATAGTACTACGTGCATGCACAGTGTTAGCACTATGTGTGTGCACAGTGTTAGCACTATGTGCGTGCACAGTGTTAGTACTATGTGTGTGCACAGTAATAGCACTATGTGCGTGCAGTGTTAGTACTATGTGTGTGCACAGTAACAGCACTATGTGCATGCACAGTAATAGTACTACGTGCATGCACAGTGCTAGCACTAAGTGTGTGCAGTGTTAGTACTATGTGTGTGCACAGTAATAGCACTATGTGCGTGCAGTGTTAGCACTATGTGCGTACACAGTAATAGTACTATGTGCATGCACAGTGCTAGCACTATGTGTGTGCACAGTGTTAGCACTATGTGCGTGCACAGTGTTAGTACTACGTGCATGCAGTGTTAGTACAATGTGTGTGCACAGTCCTAGCACTATGTGCGTGCACAGTGTTAGTACTACGTGCATGCAGTGTTAGTACTATGTGTGTGCACAGTGCTAGCACTAGTGCGTGCATAGTAATAGTACTACGTGCATGCACAGTGTTAGTACTATGTGCGTGCACAGTGTTAGTACTATGTGTGTGCACAGTGCTAGCACTAGCACTATGTGCGTGCACAGTGTTAGTACTATGTGTGTGCACAGTAATAGCACTATGTGCGTGCAGTGTTAGTACTATGTGTGTGCACAGTAACAGCACTATGTGCGTACACAGTAATAGTACTATGTGCATGCACAGTGCTAGCACTATGTGTGTGCACAGTGTTAGCACTATGTGCGTGCACAGTGTTAGTACTACGTGCATGCAGTGTTAGTACAATGTGTGTGCATAGTCCTAGCACTATGTGCGTGCACAGTGTTAGTACTACGTGCATGCAGTGTTAGTACTATGTGTGTGCACAGTGCTAGCACTAGTGCGTGCATAGTAATAGTACTACGTGCATGCACAGTGTTAGTACTATGTGCGTGCACAGTGTTAGTACTATGTGTGTGCACAGTGCTAGCACTATGTGCGTGCACAGTAATAGTACTACGTGTGCACAGTGCTAGCACTACGTGTGTGCACGGTGTTAGCACTATGTGCGTGCTGTGCACAGTAATAGTACTATGTGCGTGCAGTGTTAGCAGTATGTGTGTGCAGTGTTAGTACTATGTGCGTGCACAGTGTTAGCAATATGTGTGTGCACAGTAATAGTACTACGTGCATGCACAGTGCTAGCACTATGTGTGTGCACAGTGCTAGCACTATGTGCGTGCACAGTAATAGTACTACGTGCATGCACAGTAATAGTACTACGTGCATGCACAGTGTTAGTACTATGTGCGTGCACAGTAATAGTACTATGTGCATGCACAGTGCTAGCACTATGTGTGTGCACAGTGTTAGTACTATGTGCGTGCATAGTATTATGTGCGTGCATAGTATTACGTGCGTGCAGAGTGTTAGCACTATGTATGTGTGCACAGTATTAGCACTTCGTGTGCAGTACTACTTCGTGAATGCAGTGTTAGTATTAGTACGTGTATGTACAATGATAACAGTAATGCATGCCAGAGACTTACCATTATTCTCTTCTTCAATCAAGAACACCTGAACCTCAGTACAGATAGCAGCAGCCCAATCACCATGAAATCTAGGAAATGGAAAAAAAAAAAGGCATAGAGCATACCTTCAGTCTCAGTGAGAACAGCCAATGAAAAATAGTATACTAAAATTACAACTTTAATGCTCAGTCAATGGTTGTACCTGGATTGAACATCCATTTGATGGAAGATTCATGAGTAGCTTAGCTCTAAAAAATGGCAAGTTCTGTCTTTTTAGATGTATTCTCTCTTTTACAGGTGTTTTAAATAGAAAACATTTGGTTGCAAATGGGAATAAAAGCCAGTGATAGAGAAAGAATACATCTAATGAGTATAAGAAGCCTGAGAAAGAAATTATGATGTTCAGTCTTGTTATGAGATGCAGCCAACAAAAATCAGGGATCAAGCCTTGCATTATTTTTAAATGTAAAGCTGCTTTAGTGCTGAATGTGTAGCTCAAGTTTTTTAACATATTAGGGTAAGACTTAGATACTCACCGGTGGATAGCCGCACATTTACTATGACCATGATATCTTTACCATAATGCATCATTATAATAATGTAGCTAGGTTTGGTAATATTTGTACTATAAGCGGCGCATTTTGAACTTTATGACTATTACATTATAACACAAAAAGGGTAACTTCACGAGAATAAATGCTAGATAGAGTTTCTGAGAATAAACGGAATAGCTACGCAGCATATTAAATAGAATAACAAGCAAATAATTATATTATCATAATTGGGCAAGGTCTATTAATGACACCTCATAACTAGCTATGTCGCTCACTAGGAATATGAAAAAAATGAATCTGGATTGAATGTCATTCTCGTTTGTTAGTGAGGATATACAGCTAGTCTTCCAATTATCTCTGCTGCTCTCTATCTCTTTCTACCTCCTGCAAGAGCACTACATAGTTCTAATGAGAGTGTTTTCCCACATGAGGACTAGAATACACCAAACTCTTCAATGATATGATGCCATATGCTATCGGGGTTTGTAAGCAGCAGTAAAGGGAAAGAATATCTGTTTCAGTGTGTCAACAATATCACCCACCCACTTTCACTTGAAGAAAAAGTGATTGCAGACATTTTAATCATGTTTTGCAGCAGCTATGTCAGAAGTGCAGTTTTAAAGCAGGAGTTGTCAAAAATGTATTTTAGGGAATCAATGACGGAAACCTTCAGACGAATGAAAAAATGAAGATCTGTGATGGAGACATCACAAAATGTCTTAACTGATGAGTGAGTGTAGGCCTTCACTGTGATGGATGACAACAATGAATACTGTTTAGTGTAGTGCTTAGTGTTGTTACAGTTAACTCTAAAACTAAAGTTAATTTTAGTTACACATAAAATATTAATAATTTATTAAACTAACCAGAACTAAATCTCACATAGGATGTTAATAACTAAAAGTCATAGAGCTCATATGAATAAAAACTAAAACTAAGTGTTTAATCAAAACTAAATAAAGGTATCCATTTTAGTGACATCGCTGAGAGAAGGCGAATGATCAGTGGTAGTCCCAGGAAGCAAAATCCTTTACCCAACCCCTTTATTGTATCACCTGAGTAAATTGTTAGACTGCAGTCTGCACTTGCTCATTGTGGTGTCCTTGGGCTCGATTAGGGAAGATACAAAAGGGGAGCCTACACGCATGCAGTTATAAATTACTGAACAACTCTTATTCTTATGCGCATGCGTCTTACAATACGGAATGAGCACAAAAGTAATAGGTAAAGGACGTGATACACAGAAATAATATGAGACAATGCCACACTCATTGACTATCTACCCCAGCCCCCTCCCTTAGCAAAACATCAAAATTAAAACTAGACTTTGAAAAAAAACAATTAAAACTAAAATTGTAGAATTGTAGTCTTTGTCAGTGAAAAACTAAAATTAAAATTAATCTTGAAATTTATTTGTCAAAAAATATAAAAATGTAAATGTTCAACCAAAACAACATTTTGTCTATTAGTTTCACACTCCAGTAGGTAGATTGCTTAGAGTCTGGTGATTTGTACAAGAGTGAAAAAGTACCAAGAAGTAAATGGAAATGAAAAACCTGCAAAATACACACACATCATCATTTGAATTCTAAACAACAAGTATCTGCAGCAGTGGTAAGAGGGATTTCTACTGTTGATAGTTCGGGCAGTGTCTTTAGTTTAGATTCTGGTAGTAATATCTCAAGTCCATTGTCAAGACAAGTTACATTAATGCTTGTGACATTTACAGCAATAATAACCTTCACAGAGCTTTGGTTATTGTGGGCGGAGGAAAGGAACATTATCACAAGAACTTATATTGTTTTGTTGGCATGTCATTTTATCGTTGTATTATTATCTTTATTGTATCATCTGCTGTGTGTATGCATGCTTTAAGTTATTGTCCGGATGTCTATCCGTGAACACCTTCACCTACGCATGCGTGTCTGTTGCTATTTAAGCTTGGACGCGCCTGCGTATCGTTAGTTCCTTCTTGTCTTAGTTTATGCAACACTGGGTTAATAGCCAGAGCGTTTGCGTACTAATCGACTGTGAAGAACTCTGGTGGCAGCGAGCCACAGAGTTCAGGCGTCTGCGTTTGTGTGAGCCCTTTGAGCCCTGTGGTCTACCTTCTGCTCTTCGTGAGCTTCCCTGGCTTCGTGCCTTGTGCTTTCCCTCTGTGCCGGCGGTTGGTCTCGGGAGTGTGTGATCCCTTCGAGCCCACCAACCCACAATTGGAGGCAGCGGTGCTGAGATTCTGATTCCTACGTTCGTTGATATTCGCTACTCTGTGTCTGACTTTCTACCGATTTAAAACTCGGATTGGACTGTCTTCGTGTGTGCGTTTCTACTGGATTTACTGCGTGTGCTTACGTGTGTCTCTACTGTGTCGTGACCGATTTAACATTCGGATTCAGTGTACGGTTGGACTTTGCGTGCATCTTTCCCGTGAAATCGCCATTATCTCCTTCTTCTACTCTATTTGGAGCGCCTCACACGTGGTTTCGAGAGAACTTTGGTTGAGTTGAAGTGTCATTTTTTGTGTTTAGCACCTATTAGCGTGTTTCATTTTTGGTCTTGTGACTTAGTGTTGATTGCTTTAGTCTTGTGACTTGCGTGACGTGTTTTGTTGTCGTTTCTAATAGTGTATCACTCTGTTTGTTTTGTGCATTTCGCGTGCAGTATTTTTGTCTTCCTATTTTCGCTTTTCACCTTTGTTTTCCTTTGTGTACTTGTTCCGTGAGCGTTCTGCAGGATCGTGTCCTTTGGTCGGATTGCCTGGATGAGCCAACGTGAGCAGCCTGGTCGAGTGTGCAAGCGTGGGAGGCAGAATTTGGGATCAAGTGGTGAGTCCCTGTGTTCGGAAACCTATGGTCAAAGTAGTAGTTGTGCAAGTAGTGTTGCTTCTGGGCGTTCTCTGTCTTTGTTCTCTGGCTCTGGTGTAGGCGAGGTTGAGCGTGTTTCTCCTGTTCGTGAGTTAGATTTAGAATCGGGTAGTGGTCCAGTCAGTGGTGATACCCCAGCTAGCACAATAATGGGTGATGAAGAAAATCCCGATATCCCTAATGAGGTGGAATCCATAACCTCTGTGATCGATTCCAGATTGAAGTCCTCTTTCTCTGAATTCTTTAATGGCCTAGCGAGTTCTGGGTTGTTGTCTGGGTCCCACAGTAGTGGTAGTAGCCGTGGTAGTTCAGATTCCATAGATGCTGACATGTCTCGTGAAATTAGTCAGCTAGCAGCCCATAAGGATGGGGTGGACATAGCCAAATTTGTAGCAACATTGGAGTCCAATTTAGCCATAATGGGTTGTCCACGTAGACGGTGGAAACGTGTGCTGTTGCAAAAGCTCCATTCGGAGTCTGCCATGGAAGCCCTGTCCACTTTAAACAAGGAAGATGCCACGTATGACCAGATCAAGGAGAGGTTGTTTGAGTCGTTGGGCTCTAACCTGGTTGCGCTTGGTGTGCAGTACAGGGAAGAGTTCTCAGCGCTCCCCTCTTCCTCGACCCCCAGTGAGAAGTTTAAATTCCTTAGCCGTATTGTTAGTTCTTTAGAGCTCTTGTGTAAGTCTAGAGAGGACGTAGTCATGTTTTTGGTCTGTTCTGCCTTTCGTTCCTCGCTGACCCCTTCACAGAGGGAGGCGATGGATCAGAGGTCTTTTGAGTCGTTGCGTGAACTTAGTAAGTTTTCCGTTTCTATCTCTCCTACCCGTACTGCTGCTTCTTTCGAGAAGTCCAGCACGTCTAGTAGCAGGGTGGGCAGAGGGTCGTCCCCAGTTGTATGCTTCAAGTGTCAGAAGCGGGGACACAGGGCCTTTGAGTGCCGTAGTAGTAGCAGTAGCAGTGGTCAAGTAGTTAGTTCATCTGTTGGTAGTGAGGGCGTTCACAGTAGTTCTCCGGGTTACTTGGGAGTTAAACCTCCCGGCATAGTTTGTTACTCCTGTAGAGAGCCGGGACACAAGTCCCCTGACTGTCCCAAACGTAAGTCCAAGTCTGATGGTAAAAGTGATGGAGTTAAGAGAAAAACTTACAATGCAAGTTGGGTGGCTGTTAGAGATCATCCTTCCCACACTTTTGGGTTTGTAAATGGTACCAAATGCGAGATTGTGCCCGATACTGGGGCAGAAATTTCCATAGTCCCTGGGTGTCTAGTATACGAGGACCAGTTGACCGGGGATACTGTTGAAGTAAGGGGCTGGGATAGTGACCCAGTTACCTTGAGAGTAGCCATTGTGAACTTTGAATTTAAGAGTAAGTGCTTCAAGCACCGAGTGGCTGTTGCCCACCGTGATAGTTTGGCCGGTAGGGTGTTGTTTTCGATTCCCATGGAGCCGAGCACCTCTTGTTGGGTGCCGCCACCCAGGCAGATAAATTGCTTGAGGTGGCGGGGCAACTGCATGATACCTGCAGCACTCAGCCTGCGTCTGAGGACGTTGCCTGCTCTGGTGATGGGGCGGTGGAGGTACCTTCCACCTCCTCCGCTCCCGTCTCTACTCAGGGAGAGGTAGCCACAGTGAACGTTGTAACCAGAAGTGAGTCTGTCAAGAGAAAGCGCAGACGTAGGAGACGTAATGCCAGAAACGTTGAGTTAGCTGAGCCTGTTCCTCTTGTGTGTGATGAGGAATTTGCTCGTTTGTCTGTCATTGATACTTCTCATGTTCCCTCTCTGTCTTCTGTAAGTGTTGGGTCTAACAGTATGGAGCCTTCTGTGTCTGAATCTGGGCTTCTGAACGGGTCTGACGAGGATGGGGATGGGGCAGTAGTTGGTGGTATCGCTGTCAGTGACGGGTTTGTGGTTTTGTCTCCCTCTACATCTGATGTGTCTTCCCTTTCTGTCTCCAGTGACGTTGTTTCCAATGTTGAAAGTCGAGTAGTTCCTAGTAGCGTTGTTGTTTCCGATAACGTAGTTGTTCCTAGTGAACCTGTTTCCAGTGAAATTGATGACCTCGTTTTGTCTGTTCCCACTTCGAGCGGTGGTACTGAGTCTGTTGTCGAGGCTCAGAAGTCTGATGACTCCCTTTCTCCCTTGTTAGAGTTAGGTCGCAAGTCTCTGAACGGGTATTCCTTGGAGGATGACATGCTCGTGCATTCTGTTTTAGTCGATGACCAGTTAGTTGTGAAAGTTGTAGTTCCCGTAGTTTTTAGGGAGCGTTTGTTGAAACTTGCCCATGATAAGACTGCCCACGTAGGAGTCCGTGGGATGAGGAAGCTGCTGGGTAACAAGTTTACGTGGCCTGGCATGCACAGTGATGTATGTAAGTTTGTCAAGTCTTGTGATGTTTGCCTGAGAATGAATAGTGCCGGTAACAAGAAACCCTTGATGGTCGAGAGAAGAATAGTTAGCGTTCCGTTTGAGAGCGTGTGTGTGGACTTGGTTGGTCCTTTGCCGAAGGGAAAACGTGGGTCTAAGTATCTCTTTACTTACGTTTGTTTGGCTAGCAGGTGGCCAGATGCCATCCCGATGCGTACGGCTTCTGCCTCTGAGGCTGCTCAGTGTTTTATCGAGGTCATTAGCCGCACAGGGATCCCCCTTCGAGTGTTGTCAGACAGAGGTAGCATTTTTCTGTCTAAGTTGATGACAGAAGTTTGTGATCTGTTGGGTATTGATAAGTTGGCCACATCTCCTTACCGTCCTCAGTCCAACGGAGTCGTTGAACGCATGCACGGCAGTCTGAAGCCGATGCTCTCCAAGGCTGTTGACGCTGGGGTGGACTGGGTAGATTTCCTTCCTTTGGCGTTGTTTGCCTTGCGCCAAGTCCCCAACAGAGACCTCGGATATTCTCCCCACTGCATTGTTTATGGTCGTGATGTTTTGGGCCCTCTAGACTTGTTGTATGAAGGGTGGGTTGAGAGACCTTTTGATCCAGTCGATGTTGACGAGTGGCTGGTTTCCTTGAACGACAGGTTGGCTGTCATTAGTGACTGTGTTGTAGCCAATCAGTCTGTGTCCAGTGGCAAGCGGGCAGAGTGTTTTAAGAAGGGTGTCAGAGACAAACCTTTGGAGTTGGGGTCCCTAGTGCTCATGAGAGTCCCGGGCATTAAAGCTTCCTTACAGGCTGCCTGGGAAGGCCCTTACACTGTAGTGGGTAAATCGTCTAACGTGACTTACAAGGTTACCAAAGGCGATGATCACCCGGTGAGAGTAGCCCACAGATGTAACTTGAAGGTGTACACCTCTCGCCCTGCTTTGCAAGTGAATGCCATTACAGTTGTTGCCGAAGATAGCGGCATTGATGAATCTTTGCTTGTCAGCAAAACCTCCTTGGATGGAGACGTGTGTGACGGTTACAAGAAATGTGACCTAGATTCCTTGTTGTCTGATCTCAGTAGTAATTTCAGTGTGTCCCCTGGTTTGTCCAAGGTTGGGTCCTGTGTTATTCTTTTAGAAGATGGGGCGTCTGTTGTGTCCTTGCCCCCAAGACAGATACCAGTTGGCATTCGCGAAGCCGTCAAGGCTGAGCTGGATTCCTTGCTTGCTGGTGGCATAATAGTAGAGTCTGATTCAGATTGGGCTAGTCCCTTGGTACCAGTTAGGAAGAAAGACGGCGGAATTAGACTTTGCGTTGACTTTCGCCGGTTGAACGCGGTGACTCCATTGCGACGCTATTGGTTGCCGTCTTTAGCAGAAATTTTGGACCTGGTAGGTCCCTGTTGTTGTCTTTCCACATTAGACCTTACTTCTGGTTTTCACCAGATTCCCATGGACGTAAACTCGAGTGAACTCACGACCTTCGTGTGTCCCTTTGGGAAGTACAGATATGTTCGTATGCCGTTCGGGCTCAAGAATGCCCCGGCCATCTTTCAGTCCATAGTAGAGAAAGTGTTAGAACCCGTGTCTCACTGTAGCAAGAATTATGTGGACGATGTTGTTGTTTTTAGTCAGTCATGGGAAGAACATCTTACCCATTTGAGAGCAGTTATTGTGTGTTTGGGAGAAGCCGGTTTCACCATTAAATTGAGAAAGTGTCATTTTGGCAGAAAGTTTTTAGTTTACTTGGGTCATAGGATCGGGTGTGGTTCCCTTTCTGTGCCTGAGCATCGGGTGGAGGCCCTCAGATTGTTTGCACGCCCTGTTAGTAAGAAACAGTTAAGGTCTTTCCTTGGGGCCATGTCCTATTATAGACAGTTTATCCCTTCGTTTGCCTCCTACTCGAGCCGCTTGACTCCGGCGACCTCGCTGAGGGCTCCTCTCCGGGTGGTCTGGACCGGGGACATGGATTCTGCTTTTCGTAAGCTTAAAAGTAGTGTGTGTGATACATGTGTGTTGTTCATTCCTGTTGTTCATGATGTGTTCGTTTTGTATACCGATGCTTCTGGCTCGGGTGTTGGTGGTTGTTTGCACGTGTGTCGTGACGGTGAGGAACTCCCTGTCGGGTTCTTCTCGAGGCAGCTCAGACCGGCGGAAAAGAACTATTCCGTCACAGAACTGGAGTGCCTGGCCATAGTAGCCTCCCTCAAGCATTTCGAGTTCCACCTCTACGCAAGGGAGGTCAAGGTTGTGACTGATCATCAGCCGTGTTGTTCGCTCGTAGTGGGATGTCGCCTAAACAAGCGTCTCCTCAGATTCGCCTTGGCTCTACAGCAGTTTAGTGTTTCCATCGTGTATCGACCTGGCAGAGCCCACGACAACGCAGATGGGATGAGCAGACAGGCGTGGCCCTGTGATCCGCAAGA